>Ga0172373_10005834_pt1 | contig 16701 bp, 20 predicted proteins | sample Lak10m_2_FD_114546 | JGI IMG/M metagenome (GOLD analysis project Ga0172373, IMG submission 114546) | Freshwater microbial communities from Kabuno Bay, South-Kivu, Congo - kab_092012_10m | ecosystem: Environmental > Aquatic > Freshwater > Lake | place: Democratic Republic of the Congo...
CCATGAAGTGGCTTTCCGTTTGGGCCTTGCGCCAGATGGCGGCGCACTGCCCGATTTCAAGAATGTCCGGTCGATGCGGAAGGCGGATGATACTCCGTCGCTCGCGCCGATTTTCAACCGACCATGCAGATCAGCCCCTTGAGGTAGTTCCCTTCCGGGAAATCGAGCAACACCGGATGATCTGCCGCAGGACCAAAACCTTCAGAATGCGGCCCCCAACCCCTGCGTCAATTGCGGCACCGGCGACGATTGTCTGGAACAGCTCGATGCCGATGCCACCGGAGCAGGAGTAGGTCATCAACAACCCGCCTGGCGCCAGCAGCCTGAAGGCGTGCAGGTTGATGCCCTTGTAAGCGCGCGCCGGCAGCAAGGCGCTTGCGCTGATCGAGATAGAAGCCGGTCTTGTGTCCGGTGACGACATCCACTTCCATGTGTATGCCATGCTCGTCGATGGTGAGTACGGCGGCGTCCGCTGCACCTTGCAGCCAGCCGCAGCGCGGCGCTTGGAGAATGCATCGTCAATGACCTCGGCGGGATAGAAGTCCGCATGCGTGCCCGTTCCTGCGTTTCGCGTTCGGCAGCGTTTCTGCGTTCGCCTTTTTCCTTGGCTTTCTTCAGATAAGCATCGAAATTTTCCCGGGCGCCACTGGCGGAGCTTTCAGCCGAAGCACTCGCTCCACTGGCTTTCAGGCGTTGCTTGGCGCGTAGCTGCGCTGCGTTTACGCTCCTCCCAAAAGCAACCTGATGTCGGCGGCGATATTCTGCGGCGAAGCCCCAAACGTCAGGTAAAGCCGCAAACGACCCTGCGGATCGTACACAAAGCTGTTGGCACTGTGATCGACGCTATAGGTACTCGCCGTACTGCCGGGCTGTTTCTGGTAAAACACTTTGAATTCCTTCGCCGTAGCTGCGGTGGTGGCCATGTCGGCGAACAGACCGACAAAAGTCGGATGAAACTGCGGCACATATGCAGCGAGCAATTCGCGCGTGTCGCGCTCCGGATCGACCGTGATGAACAGCACTTGCACGCGCTGAGCGTCATTGCCCAACAGCTGCATGGTGTCGGCCAGGGCGCTCATCGTCGTCGGACAGACGTCCGGACACTGAATGTAGCCAAAGAATATGACCGCGACCTTGCCTTGGTAATCGGCCAATCTGCGCAACTGTCCGGTATGGTCGGTCAACGGGGACGAAAATTCCCGGCCGAACGAGGCGCCGCTGATATCGGTACCGAAGAACTTTGTCGTGCCGCCGCAACCTGCCAAAAACAGCAGCGCCAGAATCAATGCTCGTTTCATATTGAACTCGAACTCACGTGATGGTTGACTCTAGCATGGGCCAGTGGCTGTTCTATACTTCGCCTGTTCGCCGGATATCGACCGCTCAATGCAAGACGTTACACCCCCTCTCATAAGCACTGGCGCAGCCCGCCGGCTTGCCCGCAACTGGCTGATGCTCGGTATGGCGGCCTTGCTTTGCTCCGGGCTTCTCGCCGTATTGCTGGTTCTGGCGCGCACCCCCGGTATTCAGGATGTTGTTCCTCTTAGGGATTTCTTTCATTCGGCGTTGGTGATCCACGTCGATTTGTCCGTCCTGATCTGGTTTCTTGCGTTTGCCGGAATGCTCTGGAGCCTGATTGGCGATGACAGAATGTTGTTCGCCGCAAAGACCGGCTTGGTGATCGCCGCGACGGGTGCGGCAGCCCTCGCCGTCTCGCCGTTTGTCCCGGAGGCGCTGCCCTTGATGAACAACTATGTGCCGGTACTGCGCCAGCCGCTGTTTTTTTTCGGCCTTGCGCTGGTCGGCACTGGTTTTGGTTTGACGGCATTGCGTACATTGGTCTTTGCACGACTCTCCGGCAACGCGATGGCATTCGGCATATGGCTCGGCGCCCTGGCCGGCTTGGTTTCGCTAGTCGCGTTCCTGGCTTCCTGGCTCCTGGCGCCGCTAGAACTTGGCGGACAGCACTACTACGAAGTCGTGTTTTGGGGCGGCGGCCATGCATTGCAATTTCAGCACACCTTGCTGCTTGGCGTTTCCTGGCTATGGCTGACGCACTCGCTGGGCGGACAATCGGCGCTTTCGTCCGGACTCTGGCAGGTGTTTTTCGGACTGGCCGCACTACCGCTGCTGCTGGTGCCACTGTTCTATTTTCTGTATTTGCCGCACTCCGTGGAACACATGAAGGCGATGGCCAAACTCATGGAGCAGGGTCACCTGACCATGCTGCCGATGATCGTCGGCATTGCGGTACTTCTGCCGCGTCTGGCAAGAGTGTCGAGTCCGGCCAAGTCGGCGCTGTTCGCATCTTTCGGTCTGTTTGCAACCGGCGGGGTGCTGGCCTTCATGATACGCGGCGCCAATGTCGTCATTCCGGCGCATTATCATGGGTCTATCGTTGGAGTCACCCTGGCATTTATGGGACTTGCCTATGTGCTGCTGCCGCAGTTCGGATTCGGCGCGGTGCAAGGAAAAATGGCGCGTTGGCAACCCTACGTCTATGGCGGCGGGCAACTGCTGCACATTCTCGGTCTGGCATGGTCGGGCGGCTATGGCGTACAGCGCAAGGTAGCCGGTGCCGAGCAGGTTCTCAGCACACTGCCGCAAAAACTCGGAATGGGATTGATGGGGCTGGGCGGGCTGATCGCCATCGTTGGCGGGGTCATGTTTGTCGTCGTTTGCCTCAAAGCCATGGCACGCCGCGGCTCCGACTCCTTTAGCGAATGAGGGTGAGGTAGTCCCGCGTCATTCCTGCCGCATCCTGCGGCGGACCAAATACCATTTTCAACCGGCCTTGTGGATCGATCAGGTAGATCGCTGCAGTGTGATCGACGCTGTAGTGTTTTGCATCCTGCTGGTCATTCCGCTGATAAAAGACTCCCAAATGCTTGACCAGGGGAGCCAGCGTCTCCTCGTTGCCGGTGATACCGACAAACGAGGGATCGAATGCCGCCGTGAAATTGGACAAGAGCTCCACGTCGTCGCGCCGCGGATCGACCGACACGAAAACCACTTTGGGGATAGAAGCTTGCTCAGTTGCCAACCGGGTCTTGAGTTCCTTGAGGATGGTTAATGCCGTCGGACACACATCCGGACACTGCGTGTACCCAAAAAAGATGAAAGTCCAATACCCGGCCATATCTGCATTGCCAAACTTGCCTCCGGAGCGCAGCAGCGAAAAATTCGGCAACGGCTCACGATCGTTCAGCAACGTCCCCGAATAGGCGGATTGCGCTGGTGGCAGAGCCGCTTCGGGGCCGATATGGATGGAGCGCCAAACAACGTAGCCACCGATCAAGGCGAGTGCGATACCCGCTTGTATCAGGAAATTCCGCCAGTTCTTCATACGTAACCCTGTTCCAAAAAACAAGGCACTCGAAAGTGCCTTGTCGATCTTCCTGGTTGAGAATTCTAACGTCTTCCGTAACCGTAGGGATTCCAGTTTTCCGCCGCCGAGGGCGGGCTGGGCCAGTTGCCGTGGGGCGGTGGAGAAACCGTAGTCCACTCGAAGGACTGGGAACCCCACGGATTGTTGCCGGCCTTCGGCCCTTTCATCGCACCGATGATCCAATTGAGTATGGTAATCGCTGCACCCAATGCGATGACCACGGCACCCATGCTCATGATCTGCTGCGACTGCAGCGCTTCCGGAAACTGGGCATAGTCGTAGTAGCGTCTTGGCAAGCCGATTTTCACGCCGATATCCATCATCACCCAGAACACGGCATTGACGCCAATGAAGGTGACCCAGAAGCCGGTCTTGCCCCAGAACTCGCTGTACATTTTCCCGGTCATCTTGGGGAACCAGTAATACACACCGCCAAAGATGGCAAAAGTGCCCGCAACCGCCATCACGTAATGGAAATGGCCCACCACGTAATAGGTTTCCGAAAGATTAAGCGTCAGCGCAGTGACCGCGAGGGGAATGCCGGTCAGACCGCCGATCAGGAATAAGAAGACCACGCCGAGTGCGTAGAGCATCGGTGTCTCGAAACTGATGGCGCCTTTATAAAGGGTACCGACCAGGCTGATCACCAGCAACCCGACCGGTACCGAAATCAGCAGCGTCGACAGCATCTGACCGATGCGCAGCCAGTCCGGCATGCCGGAAACATACAGGTGATGTATCCAGACTTCACCGGAAATCAGCACGATTCCGCCGACACCGCCATAGACGGCGGCCTTGTAATTGAACACGTGATTCTTGGCGAAAGTCGCGACGATTTCGAAAACCACGCCGATATACGGCAGGAAGATCACATAGACCGCCGGGTGCGAATAGAACCAGAACAGGTTCTGGTAAGTGAGCACATCGCCGCCGTTGGTCGGATCAAAGAAATGCGTACCGAGATATTTGTCGAACGAGATCAGGGTGACCGCCGAACCCAGTACCGGAACGAAGATCAGCTGCATCACGAACGCACCAAGAATGCACCAGACGAAAATGTTGAGTTTGTTCCAGGTGATGCCGGGCGCCCGCATATAGACTACCGTGGTCAAAAAGTTAACGCCGCCGATGATCGAAGCGAAACCCAGCGTCAACACCGTGAACGTGTAAAACGCGGTATTGCCCGTAGTTATCGTCGAATAGGGCGGATAGCCGGTCCACATCACATCCGGTGGATCGGGAATGACAAAGGTCAGCAACGCCAGGATCACGCCGACGTAGAACAGCCAGACCGACAACGCATTGACGCGGGGGAAGGCGACATCCTTGGCGCCTATCATCAGCGGGATGCAGTAATTCGCAAAAAACCCGGTAAGCGCCGGTATCTGGAAGCCGAGAATCATGATGGCGCCATGCGCATACAACCAAACGTTGTAAGTCGTGGGATTGGCTGTGACGGTAGGGCCGATGGCCGACAATTCGGCACGCATCAATCCGGCCATGATACCGGCAACGACGAACGCCGCGATCGAACCGATCAGGTACAAGATCCCGACACGCTTGTGGTCTGTTGTGAAAATCCACTCTTTGATGTTCATCGCGTTTATCCCTTAAGTCGTCTTGGCTTTGTTGGCGAGTTTTGCCGCTTCCTGGTCCAGCCATGCCTTGAATTCGGCCTCAGTCTTGACGATGACTTTCCCGGCCATGTAGGAATGCATCACGCCGCAATACTCGGTGCAGGTCACCAGATGCTCCTTGCCGGCTTCCTTGGGCAGGAACCACAGATAGGTGACACGTCCCGGCATCGAGTCTTCCTTGACGCGGAAGTCCGGCAGATAATGGCTGTGTATGGTATCCCGGCTGTGCATCTTGAGCATCACCGGCTTGCCGGCGGGCACAATCAGTTCGTTCTGCGTACGCACGCCATTCGCATAGGTGTAATCCCAGCTGTACATGCCCGATTCCAAAGTGACCTCAAGGCGGTCTGCCGGAACATCCCGATAGGTATTCCAAAGCGACCAGCCCTGAGCGGCGATGTACAAGTCATCCGCCAGGAATACGAAGCCGGGTATGACGACCCACGCCACTGCAGCGGCAGGCGAAAGCCTGACAGCGTTGCCTTGCTGGCCGGAACTATTACTCCGGTATCTGATGACGAAATACGCTGCAATGATGGCGAAAACGACGCCGATCACGGTGATATCCACCAGTACTTCGTTCCACAGGTGATCCCAGCCGCGCGCGGGATCATTGAGTTTTTCGCCTGCCTGGGCCATCGAAGCCACCAGCCCGCTCGCCAGTCCGCCAAGCCAGACCGCTCCGGTCTTGCGGCCTGGCCGCCTCCTTTGTTTATGCATGTGTTCCACCCTCCATACGTTTTCTGAAAGCCAGTGCCCCTAAACCCATCAATGAAAGACCCATCAATAGCGAACCCAAGCCGATGATCAGGGAGTAATTCAACTGGTAGCGGCCTTCGGCATAGTTGAAGCTGTAACAGACCCCGGTCATGATGTCGAATACCGAACTTGAACTGGCGATCCGATCCCAATCGGCATCCGTCAAAGCCAGTTCGACCGCCTTGGCATCCATGCGGGTACCATAGATATAGCGGGCAACCCTGCCTGCCGGGGTCAGGAAGACCAGGACGTTGGGGTGCAGAAAGGTCTTATCCGCTTTCGACCAGAAGAAGCGGAAACCGACACTGTTCGCAAAATCTTCGATCGCCTTGTCGCCGCCTTTCACGACGGCATGACGCCAGCCATCCTGATAACGTCCCGATGTCTCACCTGATCTCCTGAGAAATTCAGCCGCTGTTTCCGGCGTATCCCGCTTGTCGAAAGATACCGATAAAACCCGAAAATCCTCACCAACCTGAAATCGCTCCATCTGCCCCAGAACCTTCGCCAGATTCGCATTCATGGCCGGGCAGGTACCGTCGCAACCGTAATAGGACAACAGCAATATCACGGGCTTGCCGAGCAGATCGCCCAGAGAAAACTGCCTGCCTTCCTCATCGACCAGCTTCGCCTCGCCGCTGAGCTTGTTGCCGAGAAACGCCGGCTCGTCAATCTGCATGATGGCCGGATCGACGGTGCTCTGTCCGATTTGAGGCGGCTTGCCGGCCGCCCAAGCCAAGCTGGCAACTCCCCAAATCAGCAGACAGATGATTGTGCGGTGTATCACCAGTAATACACCTGGGAGACCACGAAGAACCAGATGATGTCGACAAAGTGCCAATACAGGCCCGCTGTTCTGACGTAGCCTTCGCTGATGTTGCCCGTCAATCCCGGCAATAACGCGGCAAGAAAGATACACAGGCCGACCAACACGTGCGAACCGTGAAATCCGGTAATGCTGAAAAATACCGTGCCATAGATGTTGGTCGCCGGAGTGAATCCTTCGTGGATCAAATGGTTCCACTCATATCCGGACATCCCCAGGAATGTGCAGCCAAGAAGGATGGTCACCACCAGCCAGGTCATGAAGCCGGACTTGTTTCCCTTGTGCAGCAGCGCCTCGCCATGGTGGATGGTGATACTTGAAATCACCAGCACTGCAGTCATCACCATCGGCAGGACTCTCGGCATATCCGGGGTTCCCGCCGGCGGCCATTCCGTCGCACGCAGATGCATGAACCAGTAGCTGACGAAGAACGACACAAAAATCATCGCCTCGGCGAGGATGAACCAGCCCATGGCGCCATAGCTGAGGCCTTCGCCGTGACCCATCGCCTCCCGGACCCAGCCTACGACTCCTGCGACGATGAGGGGTACGCCGATCCCCAGGGCAATCGCGGCGGCCAGGCCACTGTGATAAACAAAGTGAAACGCGAACGCCAGCACCAGAAAAAGAATGCCGAAACTGATAAGGAAAGGCGGCACGCTGTAATCCCAATGGCCGCCGTGCTCGTGATGCTCTGCGTGGGGTAGGGCACTGTTATGTGACATAGTCTTCCTTCCTTGTTTTCCCGGTAGCCGTTGTCAGGCTATTTTTTTTAAATCATAATATGAATAGTAACAAATATTTTACGGTTAAACATAATCTCTGCGCAACAGGAATTGATGCCGGACCGGCGCAAGTTTATTACCACACAGGGAAGGATTCGCGAGAATGAAAAACAGCCTGAGTATTGCATGGGTAATTGCTGGGGGAATTCTGTCGCTGGTCTTAAACACGGTGGCAATCGCCGCTGGTGACGCGGCCTCGGGCCAAACCAAGGCAGCGGCATGCATGGCCTGCCACGGTCCGGACGGCAACAGCCTAGTTGACATGTGGCCGAAACTGGCCGGTCAAATACCGGTATACATCGTCAAGCAACTGCAGGACTTCAAGGCCGGCCGGCGCAGCAACGAACAAATGAGCCCGATGGCCCAGCCGCTGGCCGACCAGGACATGGCTGATCTGGCCGCGTATTTTTCCAACCAGAAGGTCAAGCCCGGGGAGGGAAAACAGGAATTGCTGGCACAGGGCGAAAAATTGTTCAATAAAGGCAGGTCCCAGCCGAGTGTCGTCATAGCCTGTGTCGGTTGCCATGGTCTGGGTGGCAGCGGCAATCGTCAATGGAACAAGGCTTATTCAAATATGCCGACGGTACTGGCACCGGCAATCGGCGGACAGCATCCAGCCTATGTCGTCAAGCAGCTCAAGGCCTTCCGCGACAAGGAGCGCAGCAACGACATCGGCAGCACCATGCGCAATATCGCTTCCCGGCTCGACGACAAGGAGATCGCCGCGGTTGCCGAATACATTGCCACCTTATCCTACTGAGTCCTATGGTCAGCACCCTGGCAACCGCGGCGGGAAAACCGCTGGATCCCAAACCCTTCTACTGGGCGCTTTTCATTGTCGCGATCCTGATGGCGATCTGGCTGACCCTGGCATTTGTCGGGAAGCAGAGAACACATAACACGCCGCTCTGGCAGCGCTGGTTTCCTGTCACCATGACTTCCTCGGTACAGACGGCTATTCCAGTTAACGTGCGCAGCGTCGAGGGTTCAAGCAATAACATCGTCGAGACGGAATCCGGACTGTATTTCCTTACTGGCGATGCCTTTGTGTCAGCTACAGGCGAAAAGGTGGTGATCAAGGCCAACGAGCGCTGGGATCTGTACCTGTGCGCGCAATCCGGAGAACGCTGCAATACGATTCATTCCTTCTGCGAGAACCTGAAATGGACAGAACTCATGCGGGATGCGCAGGGACGCATTGAGGGATGCTACGCACCCCATCTGGGTTCTGGCTCATCCAGTGCTTCGGTCGCCGCCATCACCGTGCCACCAGAGGACCGCGCCGGACGCAAGGGAGGACGCGCCAAGGTGACGCCGGCAATTGGTATTACTCACCCCAGGGAATGGGCGTGGCGCATGGGCTTGCCAAAGGCTGCCGAGGCACATTGATTTTAGCCGCTACGGGATTACATCGGCCTGAGCAAACTCGTGACCGGAATCATTATTCCTAGCAACAGCGGCTGGTGTATCAGATAAATCGCCAGACTATGCCGGCCCAGCCAAGCCAGCGCCTGCCCTGAAGCTCGCTTTGTTGTCGTGTCGTCTGACCGTCTCTGGGCAAATGCTTTCGCCCAGGCGTAGCCGATGAGGCAAACGCCGAACCAGGGCAACATCGGCACGTAATCCGCCGTTAGCGGCTTATAGGTCATCAGACCCAGCCAGGCCAGCCCCGGAGAGTCAAAAACCGGATGCGCAAAGCCGCTACCCAAGGCAATCGCAAGCAAGCCAATCAACCCGGCACCTTGGGCGGACAACGGGCGTAGCTGGATCGCCACGCTCATCACGACAATTGCATGCAAAGTCCCGAAATAAATTGTCTGGTCGGGCATAAACAGCCAGCTGCCTGCGGTCACCAGCCCTGCGGCCAAGGCGATCCTTGCGCTACGGAGAAACTTTTGTTGCAGCGTTTTTTGCTGGACTTCGGCAAGCGCCAAGCTCACGCCCACGATACACAAGAATGAACCCAGGATCATTGCCCGCGCCGTCAGCCAGCGCCAGTCGTGGTTGATATCGAAACGAATCCAGCCCAGGTAGTTCAGATCGAAACCGAGGTGATAACACACCATCAACAGCAATGCGCAACCGCGCAGCTTGTCAATCAGGGCAATTCTTGGTGTGCTGCGGAAATTATTTCCGCGCAATACCGCCAACTGGTTCAATGATGCGGCTCGTTGTCGTTGATGCTGAGCGCCCGCTGCTGCCGATCGAGAAATTCCTGCATGTTGTCGATGCCCCGGTAATGCAGAATTGCCGAGCGAACCGCCGCCTCGAGGAGCACGGCAAGGTTACGCCCGGCGGCGACCGGAATCGCTACCTTGCGAATCGGAATACCCAGAATGTTTTCCGTTTGTGCGTCGAGCGGCAAGCGCGCGGCCTCGGGCACACCAGCCTGGGTTTTTTGCAAATAGCCGATAAGCTTGAGCTTCATCTTGCGGCGACATGCTGTTTCACCAAAAATCGTGCGTATGTTGAGCAGGCCCAAGCCGCGCACTTCCAGAAAGTCCTTGAGCAGTTCCGGGCAGCGGCCTTCCAGAGTATCCGGGGAAATCCGCGAGATCTCGACGACGTCATCCGCAACCAGGCCGTGGCCGCGCGAAATCAGGTCCAGCCCGAGTTCGCTTTTCCCGACACCCGAATCACCGGTAATCAACACGCCCATGCCCAGCACATCCATGAAAACACCGTGCAGGGAAACTGTTTCCGCCAGCTGGCGCGATAAGTAGAGGCGGAAAGAGTCGATCACCGCTGCGGCCGAAAATGGCGAGATGAACAACGGTGTATTGCCTTTTTCACACATGCTGCGAATCGGTTCGGGTATGGCGCAACCGTCGGCAACAATCAATGCGGGCGGCCGCGCCGCAATGATCTCCCCGATGTGATGGATCACTTTTTCGACCGGATGATTATTGGCCCAGGTGATTTCTGGAGAGCCCAACACCTGGATCCGGTCCGGATGGATCAGATTGAGATGGCCAACCAGATCAGCAGGAGAAATATCCAGTTGAGTGGCGGCAATGGTGGCGTTGAGCGATCCGCAGACCCACTCCAGATGCAATCTGTCGCGGTTGCGCTCAAACAGCTGTGCGACGATCAGCTGCGGCATCGTTTTGCCAATTCATGAACAAGGAATGAATCTCGGCAGGATCGGCGGCGGCGGTCAAGCGCTCGCGAAAGTCCGGATCGGAAAACATTTGCGCCAGCTCGGAAAGGATTTGCAAATGTCTTTCGGTTGCCGTTTCCGGCACAAGCAGGACAAATGCCAATGTAATTGGCTTGCCATCGGGTGAGTCGAATTGCACCGGGGCGGCCAGGCGCAGAAAACCGCCGACGGCATTCTTGAGCCCCTTGATGCGGCCATGTGGAATGGCAATACCTTGGCCCAAACCCGTCGAGCCAAGTTTTTCGCGGGCAAACAAGGCATCGTACACTGCACTACGGGCGATGCCTTGCTGATTTTCAAACAATAATCCGGCCTGCTCGAAGACGCGCTTCTTGCTGCTCGCTTCGAGACTCAGGAGGATGTTTGTCTGGGGTAGTAGGGTTGCGATCAGATTCATCGGTTACGAGAGAGAAATTCCTTCGCCGATTGGGAGCGCAGTATATCGCGAAAGCAGAAAGGCATCCCGATCCTGACTATTCTTCCGTTTGCCGCTTATGGCCTTCATGGGCATGGTTGGAGGTCTTCTCCTTATGTTTCAGTACCTGACGATCCAGTTTGTCGGCCAGCGTATCGATTGCGGCATATAAGTCGGTCTCGACACTATCGGCATAAATATCCTTGCCTTTGACATGCAGTGTGACTTCCGCTTTCTGGTTAAGCTTGTCCACCGACAAGATCACATGAGCGCTGGTGGCACTGTCAAAATGGCGTATCACCCGATCGAGCTTGGCATGAACATAGTCATGGATGGCCGAAGTGACTTCTACGTGGTGACCGGTGATGTTGAGATTCATGATGGCTCCTGAGAGTGTGCAAAAAATTAAAGGGACTTGCGCAAATTGACCGGCGGGATATTCAAGCCTTCGCGGTACTTGGCGATGGTTCGCCGTGCCACGACAATGCCTTGCTGGCCAAGAATTTCAGCGATTTTGGCGTCCGAGAGCGGTTTATGGCCATCTTCGGCGCCGACGAGTTGCTTGATGAGCGCCCGGATCGCAGTGGATGACGCCGCACCGCCCGCTTCCGTGGCGACGTGGCTGCCAAAAAAGTATTTGAGTTCGAAGATTCCGCGCGGACTCGCCATGAATTTCTGGGTTGTTACCCGCGAGATGGTGGATTCATGCAGGCCCAGGGTCTCGGCGATCTCGCGCAGGGTCAATGGTCGCATCGCTACTTCGCCATGCTCGAAGAACTGCCTCTGCCGATCCACGATGGCCTGCGATACCCGCAGGATGGTATCAAACCGCTGTTGCACGTTCTTGATCAACCACTTGGCTTCCTGCAACTGACTGCTCAGACCGGCACCGCTGCTGCCTGTATTGCTTCCACTTCCGCGGCTGCGCTGCAGGATGTCCGCATACAGGCGGTTGATGCGCAGGCGCGGCATGGCATCCTGGTTCAGATTCACGGTCCAGCCACCGCGCAGTTTGCGCACTACCACGTCTGGAATTATGTAACGCGTATCGCTCGGCGAATACTGCGCGCCAGGACGCGGATTGAGAGAGCAAATCAGGGAATGCGCGCTACGCAACTCCGCATCGTCGCATTGCAGGATTTTCTTCAGTTTGACGAAGTCGCGCGACGCCAATAGTTCAAGATGCTGCCGAACCAGAACCATGGCAAGATCGCGGACTGGCGAGGCGGGCTGGTTCTGCAACTGCAGGCTCAGGCATTCCTGCGGACTGCGCGCACCGACGCCGGGCGGATCAAAGTTTTGCAAATGACGCAGGGCAATATGCAATTCTTCCAGCAGTTGTTCCCGATCCGTCTCCGGATTCTCCTCAGCCAGCAGATCCAGCAGTTCCTGCAAATCCTGCGCCAGATAACCATCTTCATCAAGCGCTTCGATGAGGAAAATTACCATGCTCCGATCCCGCTCTGAGAGCGGGGTAAAACCAAGTTGCGCGCCAAGGTGGTCGCGCAGCGAAACGGCTGCGGCCTGGATGTCGGCGTAGTCGGAATCGTCACCATCATTGCTGTCGCGCGGACTGCGATTGGCCGGTGCATCACCGCTCCAGTTCGAGTCGCTTGGTATGTTATAGGCTTCGTCGTAAGACGCGTTTGTCGGCTCGTCGGCAACCGGCTGGGGGGTACTCAGGGTATCGCCAGCGACGATGTAGGTAGACCCTTCGGTGGGTTCAACCCGTTCCAAGAGGGGATTGTCAATAAGAAATTGCTCGATTTCCTGATTCAGCTCAAGCGTCGAAAGCTGTAACAGACGGATTGACTGCTGCAACTGCGGGGTCAGCGCAAGATGCTGGGAGAGTTTAAGTTGCAGCGTCTGTTTCATAATCCGTGGCAGGTCGAACAACCCTACATGCGAAAGTTCTCGCCTAGATAGACCTTGCGGACGCTTTCATTATAGACAATTTCATCTGGCCTGCCGGAGGCCAATACCTCGCCGGCATTAATGATGGTCGCACGATCACAGATTCCAAGTGTCTCGCGCACATTGTGATCGGTAATCAGGACACCGATGTCGCGTTCCTTGAGAAAACCGATGATTTTCTGGATGTCGATGACGGCAATCGGGTCGACGCCGGCGAAGGGTTCGTCCAGCAGGATGAAACGCGGCGTGGTCGCCAGCGCCCGGGCGATTTCGACGCGTCGCCTTTCGCCACCGGAAAGCGACATTGCCGGGTTGTCGCGCAAATGGGTAATGTGCAATTCCTGCAGCAACGCGTCGAGACGGTTTTCGACTTCATCCGGCGAAAGTTTCTGCAATTCGAGCACGGCACGGATATTGTCGGCGACACTGAGTTTGCGGAACACCGAATTTTCTTGCGGCAGATACGAAAGTCCCAGACGTGCGCGGCGGTGAATCGGCATGTGGGTCAGATTGTCGCTGGTGTTGCCATGGTCAAGATGAATGTCGCCGCCGTCAGCGGCAACCAGACCGACGATCATGTAAAAGCAGGTGGTCTTGCCGGCGCCATTGGGGCCCAGCAAGCCGATGACTTCACCACTGCCGACATCGAAAGAGACATCCTTGACGACGCTGCGCATTTTGTACTTTTTGCTCAGTCCGCTCACAACCAGACGGCTGGGCGAACTGTTGCGAGCGGATTCGAGTCGCTCAATCATCTTCGGGCGTTGAGAGCAGCTTGCGGACGATTTCAGCCGAAAAACCCCGGCTTTGCAGAAAACGGGCTTGTCGTCCCCATTCCTTGGCATCGTCAGCCGGGTATATAGATTGCGGCTTGTTGCCAAACTTTCGCCGCCATAATTCACGGGCACGCTGCAATTCGTCCCCCAACTCCTGCTGCGCCAGACTGGCTTCGATCAAGTCTGGACTGATGCCCTTGGCACGCAGGGAATAATCCAGCTTGGCCACGCCAAAGCGGGCAGCATGGCTGCGTATATAGGCTGCCGCCGCTCTGGCATCCGATAGGAGTCCGGTTTGTTCGAGTTGATCAAGCACGGCGTTGATTTCTTCCAGAGTTGCCAGTGGCAGAAGCTTTTTGGTGAGTTCGCTGCGACTGTGATCGCGTCTTGCCAGAAGCTTGACTGCCCGCCCCCGCAGCGCATGCCGAGGGTCGTCGGGCAGCGTTTTCATCACTCGGCAGGTGCTGACACTGGCGCCAGGGCGCCAACACCGACCGCCGCACGAATCTTGTTCTCGATTTCACGCGCAATTTCCTGGTGTTCGCGCAGGTATTCGCGCGAGTTGTCGCGGCCCTGGCCGATTTTCTCGCCGTTGTAGGCATACCAGGCACCTGATTTCTCGACAATCTTGTGCTCCACACCCAGATCGACGATCTCGCCCGGGCGCGAAATGCCTTCCCCGTAGAGGATGTCGAAATGCGCCTCACGGAATGGCGGAGCAACCTTGTTCTTGACAACCTTGACCTTGGTTTCGTTACCAATCACCTCGTCGCCCTTCTTGATCGCACCGGTCCGGCGGATATCCAGCCGGACCGAAGCGTAGAACTTGAGCGCGTTGCCGCCAGTGGTTGTCTCGGGGCTGCCGAACATCACGCCAATCTTCATGCGAATCTGGTTGATGAAAATCACCAACGTGTTGGTGCGCTTGATATTGCTGGTCAACTTGCGCAAAGCCTGACTCATCAACCGAGCCTGTAGGCCGGGCAACTGATCGCCCATGTCCCCTTCGATTTCTGCACGCGGCACTAAAGCGGCCACCGAATCGATCACCACGATATCCACGCCGCCGGAGCGCACCAGCATGTCGGCGATTTCGAGTCCTTGTTCGCCGGTGTCGGGTTGGGAGATCAGCATATCGCCGACATTCACCCCGAGTTTGCCGGCATACACCGGGTCAAGCGCGTTTTCTGCGTCGATGTAAGCCGCGACACCGCCAGCTTTCTGGATTTCCGCCACGACATGCAGACACAAGGTGGTTTTGCCCGAGGATTCCGGCCCGTAGATTTCGACAACCCGGCCGCGCGGCAAGCCGCCGATGCCAAGGGCGATATCCAGACCCAAAGAGCCCGTGGAAATGGTCTGCAGATCGTTTTCGATCTGCGCTGACCCCATTTTCATGATCGAACCTTTGCCGAACTGCTTTTCGATCTGCGCCAACGCCGCCTGCAGCGCCTTGCTCTTGTTGTCGTCCATGCTTGCTCTTCCTTTCAAATCCCGTTGAATTATGGCACAGTTTTTGCGCCGTCCAGCAGGGCCAGCAAACCGCGCAAAGAGTGGATGGCGGTCTGGCGACGAATTGCCTCGCGATCACCTACAAACTGGCGGGTTTCGCTGCATGCCGCGTGGCCGATCCTGCACCAGGCAAAGCATACGGTACCCACTGGCTTACCAGGTGAGCCACCCGTTGGGCCGGCGATACCGGTTACCGCCAGTGCAACCTGCGCGACGGAATGGGCAAGCGCACCTCGCACCATGGCCAGCGCAGTCTCTTCGCTCACCGCACCATAGGCATCGAGCGTCCCGGCAGCAACGCCCAGCATGGTCTGTTTGGCTGCATTGGAATAGGTGACAAAACCGCGGTCGAACCAGCCGGAACTCCCTGCCGTCGCGGTAACGATTTCAGAGATCCAGCCACCCGTGCAGGATTCTGCGCAGGCGAGCACTAACTGTTTAGCGCTCAGGGTATCCCCCACTCCCGCCGACAAGGCGTTTAATTCGGCATCCATCGGTATTCCGGCTCAATTATGGGCAAGACCCTCATGGCGGTCTCAAGCAAAGTGGTCAAAACCATGGCGTGGCGGCAACCAGGGATTGCCCCTGCCATCCAGCACCGTGATTACCGGCGCATTCCCCGCCTCGATTTTCCCGATGCAGCTCAGCGGCAGATTCAAACGGGACGAAAGGGAAGTGACGGCTGCATGCCTGTTTTCGGGTACAGTAAATACCAGTTCGTAATCATCGCCCCCGGCCAGCTGACAATCCCTTACCAAACCCGGCTCAGGATGGGTCGATAAATCACTCTCGGGCAATCGCTCGAGATGAATAGTGGCAGACACTCCGGAACGTTCGAGGATATGCCCCAGATCGGCAAGCAGCCCATCCGAAACATCAATGGCGGCATTAGCCAGTTCGCGCAGAGCCAACCCCAGCGCTACGCGGGGTTGGGGCCGCTGCAAAGCGTTCAGCGCCGCGCTTTGCAGCGGCTCAGGCAATGCACATCTACCCTGCAAATGCGCCAGCCCCAATGCGGCGCATCCCGGAATGCCCGAAACCCAGATTTCGTCGCCCGGACGAGCTCCCGACCGAAGCAAAGCCTGGCCTTGGGGAACTTCCCCAAATATGGTCACGCAAAAGTTCATCGGTCCGCGCGTGGTGTCTCCCCCGACGACATCGATCCCATAACTGCTCGCACAAGCAAAGAATCCCCCAGCAAAAGCTGCGATCCAGCGCTCGTCGGCCTGGGGCAAGGCCACGGCTAGAACTGCCCAGCGGGGCAGCGCCGCCATTGCAGCCAGATCGGACACATTCACGGCGAGGCATTTCCAGCCTAGCGCTTCCGGATCCGTTTCAGGAAGAAAATGGGTACCCACCGCAAGCATATCGGTGGACACCACCAAATTCATGCCGGGTGAGGGAACAAGCAGGGCAGCATCGTCGCCCACACCAAGCAATGTGTGTGGCGTTGGGCGCGTGAAGTAGCGTGCAATCAGATCAAATTCCGAGGGCAAGTCAATTCACCTTTGTGGGAAATTTCACTCGTC
>Ga0172373_10005836_pt1 | contig 16697 bp, 7 predicted proteins | sample Lak10m_2_FD_114546 | JGI IMG/M metagenome (GOLD analysis project Ga0172373, IMG submission 114546) | Freshwater microbial communities from Kabuno Bay, South-Kivu, Congo - kab_092012_10m | ecosystem: Environmental > Aquatic > Freshwater > Lake | place: Democratic Republic of the Congo: South-Kivu...
CTCGCAGGCGGCGAGCATCCGCGCGGCCATGGCGGTCGCGTCCTGGAGCAGCTCGTTGGCGTCCTCGGCCCCGACGCAGCGGACGGAGTGCGGGACGGTGTGGCGGAGACGCGGGACGATTTGGTCAAGCAGAGTGGAACCGGCGGTGGAACTCATGATGGGTGAGGCGATGCGGACGTGAACCCATCACCACCGCTCCCGCCGACGGCGGGAAGTCAACGGCCGCGACAGGAAGGAAGGCGAAGCTTCCTCACGGGTTTATGGCACCAACGGTGGGTCCATTGCGGGGTGAAGCGGTGCCGGCGCGAATGGCAACGGCTTGTGCGCGCCCACTTCGTCCCGGTAAGCTCCGGCCATCAAGCACACCGACCTGAAGCAGTTCCTCGCCCTCCAGCAAGCCCTCGTCGCCGAGCGGCAGCGGCTTCAGGCGCGGTTGGCGGAGATCAACCGTGTGCTGGGTGATGGGCCTGCGGTCACGGCTCCGGCCTCCGGCCCACGGAAGTTCAGCGCCGCTACGAAAGCAAAGATGGCAGCAGCGCAGAAGGCGCGGTGGGCGAAGCGCAGTGCGGGTGTGGCCACCAAGCCGAAGGCCAAGCGCCGGTTGAGCGCCGCGGGCCGGGCGGCCATCGTGGCCGCAGCCAAGGCCCGCTGGGCAAAGGTCAACGCGCAGAAGGCGAAGTCTGGCGGGAAGTAGCCGACGGTTTCGCCGGAAGGATTTGAAGCCGGGCGGTTGTGATCCAGCCGGCTGGTGATGATCGTCCATGAACGTCGAGAACCGCCAACGCATCGTGGAGCAGTATCTTGGCGGGATGAGCACCTCGAAGATCGGCGTGGCGACGGGGCTGGGGGCCGGCCGGGTTCACCGGATGCTCCTGCAGGCGGGGGTGAAACTGCGGGGCCGGCATGAGCGGCTGCCGTTTCCGGCGGAGCGGCTGGCCATCCCGTCGGCGCGCATGGCCGAGCTTTACCGGAACGGGGCCAGCATCGAGCGGGTGGCAGTGCAGGCCGGGGTGTCCTCCTACCGGGCGACGCAGCTCCTGCGGGGCATGGGCGTGGTGATCCGCACGCGCCCGTCCAGGAAGGGAGCACGACTTTCCCCGACGACAATCGCCGCCCGCTATCGTGCCGGGGCGAGCGCGGGTGAACTGGCTGAGGCTGCGGGGATCAACGTCGCAGAAGTTCGCGCGCTGCTCGTCGCGTCCGGGGAGGAGTTGCGTCCGCCGCTGGGGCACGCGCAGGGCCGGCTGGATGACCGGAGGTTTCCCCCGGAGAAGGTCGAGCAGCTCTACGAGGAAGGTGCGACCGTGCAGTCATTGGCGATGACGCTGGGTGTCTCGCGGGAGCTGATTCGCACGCTGCTGCTCAAACGCGGGGTGAAGCTGCGCGGAAGGGGCGGCCGCCAGCCCAGCGCGGAGCCAGGCGACCTCGTGGCCGACCCGGGTGAAGTCGCCCGACGTTACCGCGCCGGGCAGGGCATCGCAGAAATCGCCGCCTCGGTGGGCCGCACCGCGTGGCAGGTGCGGACGGTGTTGCTCAAGCTCGGCGTGCAACTGCGCGGCAGGGCCGGGAATCGCGGCGATGAGTTCAAGCCGCCAGCGGTGCCAGCCGAGGAAGTCGCGAAGCTCTACTCTGGCGGACTGGGGCTGGAGCCCGTGGCGGCGAGGGCAGGCGTCAGCCGCAAGAAGGTGAGGCGGCTGCTGCGGGAGCAGCGGGTGCCGGTGCGCGGAAGGGCGGAAGCGATGCGGCAGCCGGCGCAGGCCCGGCGCATTTCGGATCGGGCAGTCGCCCGGCGCTACCGGACGGGCGCGACCCTGGAGGCGCTGGCCATTGCCGCCGGCAGCACCGTGCCCGTGATCCGGCGCATCCTCGCGGATCAAGGCGTGGCGCTACGGCCCAAGTTGGTGCCGTTGCGACTTACGGAGGAGCAGATCTCCTCGCGCTACCGGGCCGGTAGCAGCCTCGCCCAACTCGCGGCCGAGGCGGGCTGCTCGTCGCTGTATCCGATCCGGAGGATGCTCCGTCGCGCCGGCGTGCCCTTCCGGGGCAAAACCGATTTGAATGTCCAGCGCGGAGCCAAGCCGCAGCTCACGGAGGAAGCGATGCAGGCGCGTTACGAGGCCGGCAGCAGCCTGTCGCAGATCGCCGCCGTGGCGAACATCCACCCGGCCAGAGTGGCAACCATCCTCCACCGGCGCGGCATGAAGCTGCGGAGACGCGGAGCGACGCGGCTGGCCGACACGGAGCGGGTCAAGATCCCGCCGGAGCGGATGGTGGAGCTTTATCTCGCGGGGAACACGCTGGAGCAAATCGCGGCGCAGGCCGGGAGCAACAGGGACAGAATCGCCGACATCCTGCGGCGGCGCGGGGTGAGCATCCGCCGTCGCTGACTACTGGCTTCGAAGCCGGGTGGCGGCAAGGCTGCCGCAGACGCAGGGCGTCGCACTGGACACGGTTGCTGCGCTGGCGCGGGAGCGTTTGGTGCATCGGCCGCTGCGGCTGATCGGTTTGGGTGTCAGCGGGCTGCACGAGGTGCAGGCGAGACAGCTCGCGCTTGCCTTGGATGAAAAGCGTTGCACCACGGACCTACATTGAGCGATTCCAAGTCGTGTGGCGCGTCGTATGCAACAACGCCTGCAAGATGTTGAATCAACCGCGCACAGTCAAAGACTCAGCTTCAGACTGATGGCCAGCGTCCGCTCCCGGGGCAGCGCGCTGTGGAGGTTCAGCGGGTTCAGCCGGTAGTCCTGGCCGGCGAGATTCAAAAGACTGACTTGCAGTTCGCCGCGCCGACGTAGGAAGCGCCAGCCAGCGTGGAGGTTGGCCTGCCAGAAGTCGTCCCCGGGCGTAGCCCCGGCGTTGAAGCCGCGATTGCTCTGGGAATGCCAGACCGCCTCGGCGCGGCCGAAGAAGCCCTGCGGTAGGGCGAGGCCCACGTAGGAGTGCAGTTGGTGGAGCGTGCCGGCGCGCAGGGTGTGCGCCGAGGCGCTGACCGTCGCGGGGATTTCCGGAAAGTCGTCGGCCAGTTCCGCATCGCTCAACTGGTAGCGGGCGCCGAGGTGCCAGTAGTCGCCCAGCAACTGATTCACCGAAAGCACCAGGGTGCGCTCCGTGTAGTCGAGGATTTCCTGCGTCGAGCCGGGCGTGGCCGGCCCGAGGGTGAGGTCAAAGGCTCCGACCCGGCGCGTGGTCTGGGAGTTCAGCCAGCCAACCGCCGCAGCCAGATAGGTCTGGGTGGGCAGCTTGTGTTCAAGGCTCAGGCCAAACGACTCAAACCGCGCGCTTTCCGTCGTGCCGGCCACCGAGTCGGGAATGACGCTGCGGTAGGATTGGTTGAAGCCCGCCACCTCCGATGGCTCGATCCGGAAGCTCTGGTCAAAGCTCGCGCCGCTCACGGCTCGGGCAAAGCCGAAGCGCGCCGTGGTGCGTTCGCCCGGGGTCCAGACCAGACCGGCCTTCGGTGAGAGGTGTCGGTCGGTGTGCTCCGTGCCGCTGACGGGCGGAAACAGGTGATTGTCCGGCACCTTGGTCTGGTCGAAGGTCACGCCGCCGATCAGCCGCACGTTTTCCACGACCTCGTATTGCTGATAGGCGTAGAGGCTCAGGCGCTCGAAATCCGTGGTGGACGCCTGCGCGGTCGCCGGGGTGGCGAACGTGATGGGTGGGAACGGCGGTATGAGTCCGGCCTCGTCCCCGATGCGCGTGGCGGTGGAGGCGGACAACTGGCTGGTGGTGTCGAACGCCGCCCGCTGGAAGCGCGCGCCGAGGATGGAGGTGTGCCGGTCACGCTGAAAGATTTGCAGCAACTCACTCGTGTAGAGCGCGTAGTCCGAGTTGAAGTTCAGCGATGCGATGGGCTGGGCGGGCTTGGCGACCGCGAACACCGCGCCCACGCCGTTGCGGGCCAGCAGGAGCGTCGAGAAGGCCGGGTTCGCATACGCCAGTTCATCCTCGATGCGTCCCAACAGCAGCAGCGTGTGATTGCCCGGCGCCCACTCACGGTGCCAGCCGGCCAGGACGGAGGGTTGGAGGGTCTCCTTGAACCGGACGCCGGCGTTGGCCGAGGCGGGATCGTAGTAGGAGTTCAGGTCGCCCGCCCGCTGCTCGCTGTAGAAGGCCTGCACAAAGAGGCTGTCGCGTTCGGAGAGCCGCTGTTTGAACTGCGCGGAAAAGTAGTCGCGCGAAGAGTCGCCGTTGGGTTGCTGGCCTTGCTGCGCCTCGCGGAGATAGTCCACCGCGTAGCTGAACTCACCGCGCCGGCCAAACTGGGACACCGACTGCGACCAGTCGCCGCTGCTGCGATACTCGGTGGCGGAGAACAGGCTCAGGCGGTCCTGCTCGAACAGCCGCGTGTATTCCTGCTGGGAAATGCTGCCCGGAAACACGCCCGCTCCGGGCGGCGCGAGCAGGTTCGCCAGCAGCAGCTCATTGAGGGTGGGGGTTTCATAACGGAGGTCGGCCTGCCGGGCGGCGCGGAGTTCGGAGTAGGTGCTGGCCAGGAACAGGTGCGCCGAGGCGTTGGCGAAGTCCCGGCTCACCGCCCGGGACGCCTCGCGGGTGGCGAAGTCGGTCATGCCGGCGTCGCGGTAGATGGCCGCGAGATTTGCGCTGCGCACGGCTTGGTCCTGGTCCAGCAGCAGCCGGGACCGGAAGACGCCCCGGTTGTCGTTCAGTTCAGTCGAGCGCTCCAAGTCCCGCACTGCCGGGTTGAGTAGATTCTGCTGCCAGTTCGCCAGCGCGGAATAGAGCCACGCCGTCGGGTCGTTCGGGTCGTGGCGTTGGGCCAGCGCGAGTTCGTGCAGGGCGCGGCCCCCGTCGCCCTCGGCGCTGAATGCCTTGCCCAAGTAGCTGCGCAGGATGGCGCGGGTCGGCTCCAGCAACGAAGCCGTCTGCAAGTCCCTGCGTCCGCCGACCAGATCTCCCTGCCGGATGCGAATCAAGCCGCGTCCCAGCCATGCGTTCGCCAGCGTGCCGTCCAACGTGACCGCCTGCTCGAAGCTCGTTTCAGCCGCCCGGTAGTCACCCCGCGCGCTGTGGAGGAAGCCTTCCAGCGCGACGGCCTGGGCGTTTTGCGGCGAGAGCGAGCGCGCCTTGGCCAGCGCCTCCCGCGCGGCGGGGATGCGTGCGAAGCCAAACTCCAGCTCCGCCACGCGCGCCCACGCGAAGCCGAACTCCGGAGAATGCGCCGCCGCCGAACGCGCCGCTGCCAGCGCACCCGGCAAATCGGACACCATCTGCCGGCGGACGGACTCGACCATCCACTCGATGGCAAGCCACTCGTTGGTGGAAGTGCCGACCGAAGTTTGCTCCTTGTCGCCGCGCACGAGGTGCAGCAAACGGCGCATCGCATCGGCGGCGCGGGCGGAAGCTGGTTCCGCCGCAACCGAGTCATGCGCCAAACCGCTCTCTGCGGCGTCCACTTGGCCGAGACTCAGGTGCAGCGCGGCGAGATACACCCGTTGCGCCGCGCTGGGCGCTGCGAGCGCGGTCGGAATGCTCCGCAGGGCACCGAGCAGGTCTCCTGAGCGATACGCAGCCAGCGACGCTTTCAGCGCTTCACGTTCGCCCGCCGTGAACGACAGGTCGTCCGGGTTCAGCACGCCGGGGTAATACAGCGCCCACTGGATGCGCCGTCCGATGTTCAGCAACGGAGCGCGTTCGAGCGGCGCACCGGCTTTGGCGCGGGCCAGTTCTCCGGTCTGGATGGAGAGCTGTCCCTGTTCGTTGGTGAGGTCCACCTTGCCGTCGAGCACGGAAACTTCCGTTGCGCCGTCCGCACCGACGGTGAGCAGCACCTCCGTGCCCCGGATGGCAGCGGCGACCAGCTTGGTGCGGAAGCGGATTTCCCCCGGCGGCTCCCGGCTCTGCAAGTAGGCGGACCCGACTTCGAGCTGGAAGCTCGGCGTGGCCTGACCCGAAGGCGGCTCCTCCACGCGATACACCGTGTCACCCGGCAGCCGCAGCAGGCAGCGGTTTGCCAGCCGGAGCATCGCCGCGCCGTTCTCCGCCGTGCGGAGCCGCTGGCCGGGCAGCAGCTTCCCGCCTGCCTGTGCCGGTTCCCACTGCCCTTGCGCGGTGCGCGAAAGCTCCACGGTGCCGCGCACGGAGACGATGACCACCTCGGCGGTGGCGGCAGGCTCGGCGGCGGACAGGGAGAAGCCACCCAAAATCGCCCACCACACGGTCAGGGCGCGAAAGACGCGAGGAACGGAACGCATACCTTTGGTTGAACCGCGCGCAGTTCAGCGGAATCGCCGGCTCCTGACAAGGAGAAGCTCTTACTTGTCATCCAGCCGCACCTCGCCCTTCCACGGCTGGGCGGGGGCGGTCGTGCGATACTTCGCCACCTGCTTGAGATAGAACTCGCTCGGGCCGTCCGGCTGGCCGCGTTGCTCGCTGGTCTTGCGGAAACCCGCCTCGGCATCATCCCACTTCGCCGACTGAAACGCGTGAACCGCCTCCACGAACGTCGCCACCCACTCCGGGTCTTTCATCTCCGGCGTGCGCTCGGCCAGCACTTCATACACGCTCGGCTTGCGGTCGCTGCCCTTCATTTGGAAATGCCCGGCCCACCGGCAGACAAACTCCGAGCGCGCCCGCGTCACGACTTCCTCGGACGCCAGCAGCGTCGTGCCCAGATACTTGTTCAAGCCCTCCAGCCGCGCGGCGAGGTTCGTGTCCTTGCCCACCGCGCCATACTCGAAGCGCTCCTTGCTGCCGTGCGGCCCGACCATCGCCTCGCCAAAGTGCAGGCCGATGCGCGTCTTGAAGGAGAGCCGCCGCCCCTCGACCTCCAGCTCGAAGAGCTTCGCCTGCATCCGCAGCGCGGCGCGCATCGCCCGGGCGGCGTGGTCGGGCTGCGGCTCCGGCGCGTTCCAGACGGCGTAAATCGCGTCACCCACGAATTGCAGCAGGGTGCCTTGCTGTTCCTGGATGCACGGCACCACCTGGTCGAAGTAGTTCCGGAGCTGCGCGAAGAGCAGCGGAGACGCCGTGCGGTCGCAGGTCGTCGTGAAGTCCTCGATGTCCGAGAAGAGAAACGTTACCTTCATCTCCTCGGCCTTGAGCCGGTCCCCAGCGTCCACGAGCCGGGCGGCGACTTCCGGCGCGAAGTGGCGCTCGAAATCATGCAGCCGCTTCTGGCCTTCCACATGGGCGCGAATCGAGTGCGTCGCCATCGCCCAAACCCACGCGGCCAGCAGTTGCACCAGGACAATCAGCCACGCAAACCACCACTCGGCCCGGAAGGCCAGCACCGCCGCGATCACCACCAGCGCCATCGTCCCGAGCGCGACCAGCAGGGTGCGGAGCGGACGCAGCCGTGTCAGCCCCCAGCCGCCGGCCACGCCCAGCAGCACCACCAGCAGCGCCTCCACCGCCAGCGGCAGGCGTGACAACCAGTCGCCGCGCAGGATGTTCAGGATGAGCGTGGCCTGAATCTCCGCGCCGGGAGCGAAGAACTTTCCGTGCGTCAGCCGCGTGAACGCCGTGGCAAACTCGTCCTTCTTCGTCCCCGTGAAGCCGGTTGACTGCTGCGCGCCCACCACCACGATCTTGTCCTTGAAGAACCCCTTCGGCACGCCCTCGGGATCAATGGCCTGATGATAGCTGACGGAGGGCAGTCCGCCCGGCGGGGCGTAGTAGTTGATCCAGATGCGGCCCCGGTTCGCATCGCGCTCCGAGGGCAGCTCCGCCGCGAGAAACTTCGCCACCGACCAGCTCAACGACGGGATGGCCGTGCCGTCCGCCAGCCGGATGGAGCCGAGGTGCTGACGCACGCCGAAGTCCGGGTCCACCGGGAGCTGCACCAATCCCCACGCGGCGGCGTTGGTGCGGAAGGCGACGTAGGGCTGGAACAGCGTGTGCGTGCCGCCCGCCCGCTCCACCTCGCCGCCCAGCACCACGCTGCGGTTCGTGCGGAGCGCGGTGGCGAACTCCCGGTTCGCCTTCGCGTTGGACTCCGGGCCGGCGTCCGGGAAAAAGATGTCGAACACCACCGCCTTCGCGCCCGCCTCGGTCAGGCGGTTGACCAACTCGGCGTGCAACCCCCGGTCCCATGCCGCGCTCATCGGCTGGCCGAGCACCTTGTGGGAAACGTCGTCCAGATACACCAGCACCACCTCGGTGGGCTTGGAGGGCGCGCGGGTGGCGAAGAGCAGATCGTAGCTTGCCCGCGTCAGGCCATCGCCGAGGGAGCCGAGGAGCAGCAGCAAGCCCAGCGCCGCGCTGAACGCGGCCGCGCCCCACTCGCCCGGCTTGGGCAGGCGCGACGGCTTGCCCTTGGTCGGAGACGTGGCTGGGGGAGATTGTGCTGGCACCGGCACAAGAGTTGGAATCGGCGGCGGCGGCTTTGCAAGCCCGCACTTGGTCCACTGCGGCCTCAAGCTTGAGGCACCATGAAACCGCTCGCCATTTTCCCGTGAGCACGCTACGGTTCCGCCATCAATGCAACGCCCGAAGACAACTTCCAAACGGCCGTGGCCGACGCTCGCAGGACGCTTGAGTCAGCCGCTCACTTCGCGCGTGGAGGCGGTGCGCCAGCTCCAGATCACGATGCCGGTCTCGCCGCTCGCACTGAGCGTGTTGAAGCGGAGCAGCGCCGGCTCGTCCGGTGGGCGAGGGAAAGCGGTAAGCTAGGCCCCGGCGGTCGGCTCCCGCCGGAATTTGCCCGTGGTGGCGAGCACCGCGTCTTTTTCCAGAAGCGGACGCGCCGCTACTTGAAAGCCACCTTGCCGGAACGCCATCTCGGCTACGGCATCGCTTTGGGTTCACTCGTTCATGGTGCCACCCCGTCGGAATACCTCGACCGGCTCGCCCTGCAAAACCAGTTGTTCGACGACGACATCCGGTTGGAGCGCGTGGTGGGCAATCAGGGCTTTCCCGTCATCGTCACCTCCCAGCCCGCCATCAAAGGAGAGCCGCCCGCTCAGGCCGCGTTGGACGAGTTGATGGCGGCGAAGGGCTACCAGCAACTGGCCACTGGCGCGTATTACGACGAACCCTCCGGGCTGTTGGTATTCGACCTCTTTCCGCGCAATGCCATCCAGACCGCGAACGGGAGCCTTTACCCCATTGACCCCGTCATCCAGCGCATCACCGCAGACTTTGGTCAGTTTTTGCGCGAGCAGCCCTTCACCATCAACCTGCGCTGAAGGTTGACCTGGCTGTAAGGCGGACCCTTTGGGTTAGCCGCGAAAGGGCGCAAAGCTCGCAAAGCGAGGAAGCAATCAGCGGAGCGTCTGGCACCAAACCAACCAGCCTTGGCTGCTCCTCATTAAGGCCATTCCGCTTTGTGTTCTTTGCGTTCTATCGCGGCCAAATCCGGATTTCGGGTTGAAACGGAGCAGTTCCGGCTCACCCATTGGGGCAGCAAGACTGCGCCGCAGTTGCAGCCCCTGATCCTGCCGGATGTTCTCATCCAGCAGGTTCATGCCGCGACGAGCGTCTCCTCCGGGTGGCGCAGGCGGCCATGCTCATCCAGCAGGGACAGGCGCGCGAGCTGCACGCTCTCGGCGATGGCGGCGCGGGGCACCTTGCCGCCCCACGCCTTGACGATTTCATCCGGGGTCATCCCGTGCGCCAACTCCTCCAAAACCTGCCAGACCATGATGCGGGTCCCCTTGAACGTCGGCTTGCCGTGGCAGACCGCCGGGTCCGCCACGATGTATTCGCCCAGCTCCTGCCGTTTCGGGGTGCCTTTCATGCCGGGCAGGCTAAGGCAGCCATGCTGCCGCTTCAAGTGCGACCTGCCGGTTCCGGTGGAGCGGGCGGAACGCGGATGAGCCTGACGGCGGCTTTGAAATTCAACGCCAAGGCGCAAAGGCGGGGAGCCGCAAGGGGAGCCGACCTGACCTTGCCCATGCTCGCCAGCACGGTGCGCGTGGCTGCCTCGGGCAGCCTGACCATCCTGCCTCATCTCTGCGGCTTTGCGCCGTTGCGTTAACTGCCGTTTCCCTGCGGAACCTGTGGTGGCTGCTGGCGCGGACGGGGACGGGGACGGACGGGTTCAGGAAAAGACTGAGGGGTGGCGCGTGAAAAAGCGGAGATGCCGCTTGCGGGGAGGGGCAAAAACTGCTTTAACCACAGCAAAGCTGGTGGCGGGGTGGGCTGTGGTGGTTTCTTCCTGCTGCCGGACAACTTGCTTACTGCCATGCCCATACTTCGCTACCTCAGCTCGATTGCAGTAATCACCATCACTCTGTTTTTTCTTGGAGTCGAGCTGCAGGCTCAACCACTGCCTATGCCTCAGGATTCATGGAAATGGGAGGGCAAAAAAGCGTTAGGCACATTTCGTGGACTAGTCCTTGCTCGCAATGGAAGACTCTACACCACCACTGGTTCTCAAGTTGCAGTATTCGATCGCGATCTTAACTCGGTGACAAATTTCACCGGCCCAGCTGGAGTAGTTTACGGGATTGCATCCGACTCACAGACGAATGTTTACGTGTTGGCTGGATCACAAATAACTGTGTTTGGATCAGAGGGCGGGGTTCTTCGCCAATGGGGTAGTGCTGGAAGCCAGGACGGGCAGTTCAACATTCCTTCCTCGGGGCCACTGAGTTCCCCGGTTGTTAATGCACTTGCCATAGATGCAAACGATCGCGTTTACGTGGCTGATGGAAACAACAACCGCCTCCAAGTTTTTGACCGCCTAGGTAATCTGGTTTCAAAATGGGGCGTCGGCATCCCATCGGGTCTGGAAGGGTCGATGGCCGGTGTGACAACCGTTGCTGTTCTACCCACTGGGCAAATCGCGACATACTCACTTGCCGGTATGCAGCATTATCAAGTCTTCAGCAGCGATGGCGGTTTTGTCAGTCGATTCAGTGCCGCATCTCTTTCGCTTCAGAATTTCGCACCGACACCTGATGGTCTCTTGGTTGGAGGTGCCGACACTTCAAAACTTAACATTTATGGTCCCGGCGTTAATGGCCTGATAAACGTAACTTACCCAAGCCTTGGCTTGTCATTCGACGGATCCGGGGCGAACGCTGGCGCGCACGAATACGGACGTGCATTCGATACAAGCGGGAGAATGTGGCTTGTGCCCCAATTCCTCTGGTATCCTCTGCTCAAGGGCATTTACGCCTTCGAGAGGAAGTATGTGACTGATCGCCCATTAGTTGCGAATACGGTCCCGCTTCCCACCATCATGAAGGTTTCTCAGAGGCCCAGTCAGCCTTTTGTAGAGGTTGATTACCGAGTTCTTGATGCTGACAGCTCATCGGTTCACGTCGCCTTGCTCGGTTTCACCAACGGGGTGAACAATTTGAGCGGACTGATTCGGATGACCAATTTCGTAGAGGGCACAGCGACAAATCTTGGCGCAAACATTCCTGCCAACAGCATCCGGCGGGCTACTTGGGATGCGGCCACGGACTGGAACTTTGGTTTCGGAAACATTCAGTTTGAGGTGCTGGCCAAGGATGAGCGCGGATTGTTCCCGTTCCACTTCATCACCGTCCCCACCAACGGGGTCAACCCGACAATCAAGGTCAGCGATCGCGCGCTCACTGATGCGGACCTGTTGAGCGTCTGGTTCTGGCTGGTCGCCACCAGTGATTCCGAGGTGCAGTTCATGCCCAACAAGGATGTGAACGGCACGGGGGCCAACGCGGCGGTGCAGTATGCCACCGGCATCACCACCACCGCCGCCGGGCGAACGTATTTGCTCAACCGGTTGGGCGTCCGCGCCATCACCGCCGCCGAGGTCACGCACGCCAACTCCGGGAGATTTGGCTTCCCCGCCACCGTCACCACCAGCCACGTCGTCAAACTCCCCTAAGTCCGCGGCATCTCACCAGACCACGGATGAAACGAGGGGCACAAGGCGGGAGAACAGCAGGCAGGGCGCAGCCCCCGTGCCGACGGCTTCCAGCCGCCGCCCATGGGGAGCAGCAGTCCGAGGCGGTCCCGAGCAATCCACCCGCAACACGGCGGCTGGAAGCCGCCGGCACGGGCATCAAGCTCCCGCACGCTACCCGCTCCAACTCACTCTCCCTCACCCCGGCCCTCTCCCGCTGGGAGAGGGAGCCACTTCGACCGCGCTTGGCCGACGACTTGCGCCCTTCTGCTCCGACGCGGACTGCCTTTCCCCCTCTCCCAGCGGGAGAGGGCCGGGGTGAGGGAGAAAACTTCCGTCAACCCGCAGCATTCAAGCGCGCCGAGCCTCATGCGTCCGCAAACGCCTTCTCCTTCTCCCTTCGCGGAGCGAGGGGAGAAGGAGGCCGCAGGCCGGATGAGGGGTGCGGCCACCAACGCCGACACGGCCAACCCCTCACCCCGGCCCTCTCCCCTCATCCGATGAAGGGAGAGGGGGAACAATTTGCACCAGTCCAACCCGCGACTCTGGTAGGGCCGATCTGCGGTCGGCCTCGTCAATCCATCCAGACCCACGAGGCCGCGCGCAACGCGGCCCTACCGACATGGTTGTTGCTGGCCGTGCTTTTCCTCATCGGCGTCGGCCAGCTCCACGCCCAGACCTCCTTCGTCTTCACTAACACCCAGAGCGCCTCGCCCATCGCCGCGTTCACCACGGTCAACGTCATCACCAACATTCCCAATCCCGCCGTTCCCGCCGTCATCACCTCCACCGTCGCGCCCAGCACCGTAAGCGGCTACCAGTTCACGCACTGGACGGTCGGCGGCGTGCGCATCGAGGACATCACGGGCCGCGCGGCCAACCCGGTGACCATCGTGATGTCCAACGCGAACGTCTCCGCCATCGCCAACTACGTGCCGGTGACCAACTACACGGGCGACACGCTGGTGCCGGATTGGTTCAAGCTGGAGTATTTCGGCTCCACCGCCACCAACGCGACCTCCGACAGCGACGGGGACGGCTTCGACCTCGCGACCGAGTTCTTCCGTGGCTACCACCCGCGCATCACGAACGAGCTGGTGGAAGGCGGCGTCTCCCGTCGGCGCAGCGAAACGCTGGTGGTGCTGACCTCGACGAACTACTCCCGCGTGACCGTGGTCAGCGACCCGGCGGGCATCACGAACAATTTCGCCGTGGTGACGAACACGGGCACGGTGACGATTCCGTCGTCGGTGAGCTACTCGGGCTACACGTTCATCGGGTGGTTCGTGGACACGAACCGGATGGACAGCCCGCAGGGCCTCTCGCTGGGGAACCTGACCTTCACCATCACGAACGACACGACCTTTGTGGCGAAGTTCGTTCTCAGCACGCTGGACAGCGACGGGGATACGCTGCTCGATGGCTACGAGCTTTACAACTTCAACACGCTGACGAACACCGCGAACTCGGACCCGGACGGGGATGGCTTCACCATCGCAGTGGAGAACTTCCGCAGCTACTCGCCGCAGGTGTTCAACGAGCTGCTGGAAGGCGGCGTCTCGCGGCGGCGCAGCGAGACGCTCGTGGTGCTGACCTCGACGAACTACGCCCGCGTGACCGTGCAGAGCGACCCGGCAGGCATCACGAACGCCTTCGCCGTGGTGACGAACACGGGCACCATCACGCTGCCCTCGCTCATCAGCTACTCGGGCTACACCTTCATCGGCTGGTTCGCGGACACCAACCGAATGGACAGTCCGCAGGGTCTTTCGCTGGGGAACCTGACCTTCACCATCACGAATGACGTGACCTTCGTGGCGAAGTTTGTCTTGAGCACGCTGGACAGTGACGGGGACGGCCTGCTGGATGGCTACGAGCTTTACAACTTCAACACGCTGACCAACACGGGGAACTCGGACCCGGACGGGGACGGCTTCACCATCGCAGTGGAGAACTTCCGGAGCTATTCGCCGCAGGTGTTCAACGAACTGGTGGAGGGCGGCATCTCGCGTCGCCGCAGCGAGACGCTGGCTTTCGTGCCCGCCCCGCCGGACTTCTCCCAGCAGCCGGCCGGCTCGACGAACCTCGCTGGCAACAACGTGACGATTACCACCGTGGGACACGGCATCGGCGCGCTCGCATATCAGTGGCGGCTCAACGGCGTGAATCTCGACGGAGCGACGAATGCGTCGCTGACGCTGACCAACGCGCAGTTCACCAACGCCGGCGGTTTCTCGGTCGTGGTCACGTCGCCCTACGGCGCGAGCAACAGCGTGTCGGCACCGGTCGTGGTCACGGACGGCACGCCGGGCTTCAACCTCAACATGACGGATGCTTTCCCCGGGCCGCTCTTCACCGACCTGACGCGCACGGGCCTGGCGTCCAACGTCAGCGCGACGCGCCAGACCGGCGAGCCCTTGCACGCGGCCAAGAAGGGGACCAATTCCGTCTGGCTGACATGGCGTGCGCCGAGCACGGGCATCGTGCAACTGAGCACGCTGGGCAGCGGTTTCGACACGCTGCTGGCGGTCTATACCGGGTCGGATGTCTCGGCGCTGACCTTGGTGGCGAGCGACGAGGACAGCGGGGGCTTTTACACCAGCGCGCTGAAGTTCAACGCCACCGCCGGGACCGACTACCGCATCGCCGTGGATGGCCTCGCTGGCAGCACGGGGCACATTCTCCTGAGCTGGCGGCTGGAGCCGACGACGGTCGAAGAGGTTCCCCGGATTACCGCCCAACCGGCGGGGCGCACCGTCGCGGTAGGTGCGCGGGTGCCGTTGAATGTGGGCGTGGTGAGCAGCGCGACGCCGTCCTACCAGTGGTTCAGGAATGGCGTGGCCATCGCCGGGGCAAACCGGAGCAAGTTCACCATCGAGAAGATTAGGCTGAGCGACGCGGGGGTGTATCAGGTGGCGGTGTGGATCGGCACGCGCACCAATTTCAGCCAGCCCGCCAGCATCCAGATTTCCTCGAACTCCGCCTCCAACGCGAAGGACAAAATCCGTGAGGCGGTCAAGGATGACGACGATGAACACGAAGGGCAAAGCGTGCGCAAGAAGGACGGCAGCCAGACCACCGGTGGCTCCGCGACGCGGGTGGCGGCAGAGTTCAACCCGACCAGCGCCCCACGCGTGGCGACGGGCATTGTGCCCATCACCATCGCGCTGGGCGTGCCCGAGGTTCACGCGTTCAACAATTACGGCTCCCGCACTGACCCGTCAGAGTTCCCCTTCGCGGGCAAGGTGTGGTTCGCCACGGACAATTTGCTGCGCACGCCAGCCACAAACGGCGTGCTGCTCGTGGAAAGCCGAGCGACTGGCGTGGAAGTGGCGGTGGCCATCACGGAGCTGCTGGGCAACAGCTTCCAAAGCATCGGCCAGACTTGGTTTGCCACCAACAGCAGCCCCGGCCTGGTCCGCCTGTCGGTGCCGGTCAAAGGCGGCACCAATTACTACGTGACTTGGTGCACGTCCTCGAAAAGCGCGGTGCATTACACCAACGACGTCGCGCTCGTGGACGGGACGCTGAAGATTCTCCAGCAGCCGGCGGACGCGGCGATTGCCGGCGGGGGCAGCACGACGCTGCGCGTGCTGGCTGCGGCCCAAGGCACAGCCAGCGGCGGCAGCAGTCCGGTGCCGTCGGAGGATTTGCGTTACCAATGGTCGAAAGACGGCGGCGTCATCGCCGGAGCCACCGCGCCCACCTACGCGGCCACGAGCGCAGGCACCTACTCGGTCGTGGTCACCAACGTGCTCGGCTCAGTAACGAGCAGCAATGCCGTGGTCACGGCGGCCACTGCGGTTTCCATCAGCACTCAGCCCGTGGCCGCTTCGGCGATTCTTGGCAACTCGGTGTCCTTCAGCGTGGTCGCGGCTGGCAGCGGGCCGCTCTTCTATCAGTGGACCCGTAATGGCGTGGAGATTCCCGGCGCGAATGATTCGACCCACCTGAACGACTCGGTGGAGGCGATAGACGCCGGCAGCTATGCGGTGGTCATCAGCAACGCGGTGAACGCCGTGACCAGTTCGGTCGTGGCGCTGACAGTGCTGGTGCCGCCGAGTATCACGAGTCAGCCGGCGAGCGTCACGAACGCGGCCTTGGGCACGGCGAACTTCAGCCTGACGGTGGCGGGAACCGGGCCGCTGGCGTATCAGTGGCAGTTCAACGGCGCGAACTTGGGCGGGGCCACTTCGGCTACGCTGTCGCTGCCCACCGTGACGACTAACCACGCCGGCAGCTACCGCGTGGTGGTGACGAACGTGGCGGGGAGCGTGACGAGCAGCGTGGCGGTGCTGACGGTGGAGCGGCTCACGCCGCTGCTGGGTTGGGCCACTCCGGCGACGCTGACTTACGGCACTGCGCTGGGCGCGGGCCAGTTGAACGCGACGAGCAACGTGCCGGGCACGCTAGCCTACACGCCGCCAGCGGGAACGCTGCTACCGGCGGGGAGTCATGTGCTGTCGGCGGCGTTCACGCCAACGGATGTGACGGTGTATCTGGGGGGCAGCCTGTCGGTGACGCAGGTGGTGAACACGGCGGGGTTGACGATCACGGCGAACAACGCGAGCCGGGAGTATGGGCAAGCCAACCCGGCGCTGACGGTGCGTTACGCGGGCTTCGTGAACGGGGAGACGAACACGGTGCTGACGGCGCAGCCAGTGGCCGCCACGACGGCCAACGCGGCGAGCCTGCCGGGGACGTATGACATCACGGTGAGCGGAGCGAGCGCGGCCAACTACATGATCGGTTACGTGGCGGGGACGTTGAGCGTGACAGCCGCACCGCCGGTGGTGGTGAGCGGGCCGACGAACCTGACGGTGACGGCGACGAGCAACGCGAGCTTCGCGGTGACGGCCAGCGGCACCGTGCCCTTGAGCTACCAGTGGTTCTTCCA
>Ga0172373_10005843_pt1 | contig 16682 bp, 14 predicted proteins | sample Lak10m_2_FD_114546 | JGI IMG/M metagenome (GOLD analysis project Ga0172373, IMG submission 114546) | Freshwater microbial communities from Kabuno Bay, South-Kivu, Congo - kab_092012_10m | ecosystem: Environmental > Aquatic > Freshwater > Lake | place: Democratic Republic of the Congo...
ACGGGGTGACTGGCGTTCTCGACGTGTCTCCGTACTTCACGCTGCCCGGCCTCGCGAAGCTAAAGGACCCGTCGTTCTTCCGGCAGGCCCACGCCCACCACGGCACCGTGGTGTGGGACGAGGACGTGGACCTCTGCCCCGACTCCGTATGGGTCGAGTCCGTCAAGGGTGGCGCGTAAGGCGGTGTCCTCCCCGCCCGTTCACCTAACGACCGTCTGCTGAACGCCGGAGCGCCCGTTGGCGACCCCTCGTTTTCAAGGGGTTTTCTCCTCCTCCAAAACAGGCGTCTGTTGAACGCCCTTGAGCAGGGCATGGACCTTGCCGACGCTCACCTTGAACTCGGCGGCGATGGTCCTGATGGAGGCACCGGCCTGCCGCCGCTCAAGCAGCAGGGCCGCATCCACCTTCACTTCGCGCCGCCCGAGCCGCACGCCCCGACGACGGGCCCGGTCGAGGCCGGCCTTCGTCCGCTCGGACACCCGCAGCCGCTCCTGCTCGGCCACCCACCCGAAAACGGCCACGAGCAGGCTGCGGACGGGGCCGGTCGTGTCGAGCCACGGCTCCTTGACCGACACCACCTGCACGCCGAGGCGGTCCAACTCCAGGACCGTCTGAATGGCCCCCACCATCGTCCGGTGGATGCGGTCGAGGCTCCAAACCACCAGCACCTTGAAACGCCCACGGTGGGCGGCCTTCATCATCGCGTCGAACTGGGGCCGCTGCTTGACCGCCGAGATGGACTCCGAGAAGGACTCCACAACCGACAGGCCACGGGCCTCCACCACCCGCAGAACGTCCGGCAGTTGGTTCTCGACCTCCTGTTGGGTCGTCGAGACGCGGGTGTAGATGGCGGCGTTGGTGTTCATGAAAGGTACTACGGAGTGAACAGCCTCGGAATCAACCGCGGGCTTCACTTTTTTCGATGGCCCCACCAAGGGGATGACGGGCAACGGCAGCGTCACGGGTCGGTACCTCCCTCAGACAAGGCCGCCAAGACACGGCGGCACCGCCCCGCTACGGCCCGCACCACCGTGTAACGGCCCCGTCTGCGTGCCGTGACCAACCCGCACGCCACCAACTTGGGCAGGTGGTGGCAGATGGTCGCGGTGGAGACGGCCACTGCTTCCGCGAGTTGCCCCACGGTCCTCTCCCTGCCCAGCAGCACCGAGACAAGGTGGAGTCTGGTGGGGTCTGCAACGGCGGCGGCTGTCGCCAAGACGTTGGCCCTCATCGGTAGATACCTATCGAGCCACCACGGGAGGATGGCCCGCTCGGGTTGGCTTGCATGAAGGGCTTCCACGTCACGGAGGCCGTCATTTCGGGTTTGGGCGTCATGCACCGTGACCTTCGTGTGCGTGAGGTTGATGGCAGGGCGAGTCAAGCAGCGGAGCAGGACTCGTCCTCGTCCTCGTAGTCGTCCAGGTCGTCCTCTTCGCGTTCAGCTTCATCAGCATCACGATGGACGGCCCAAGGTGCGGGACCAAAGAGCGGGTAGCCATCGCGTTCGACGAGGGTCGGCATGGCCTCGGGCAACTCGCCCATTTCCAGCCGATACCTAGCCATGAACGCCGCCAACAGGTGGTGGCGATACGGCGTGGTGTCGTTCAAGGGTGGTGTGCCAGCCTGCCGCAGGCCCGCATGTAGGCTCCGGACGGTCTGGATACTCATCCCGAATGTTTCCGCGATTTCTGCATCCGAGAGAGAGCCGTGGGCAAGGTAGAGAAAGCCCATCGCCATCCGCTTGGTTCCCGACACCCCGCCCTTTTTCGACCGCGTCCGCAGACCACGGGTGGAGCGCCCGATGAGGTGTGCCAACCCCCGAATCGAGAGCGACTCCACTTCCTTGACCCCTACGTCGCGGATGATGTCCAACCGAAGTTCCCGCAGGGCCTCGGCCAGAACAAAGGCATCAATCCCGTCAGCCGCGACGGTCCGCAGCGTTGGCAAGACCCCAGCAGGCAAGCCCCACAAGGCCCGAAGTCGTCTGACCGCCCGAAAGGAAACCTCGACGCGAACCACAGGCTCTGCCTCGGCGGCCAACTCGGCACGGAAGGCCGCCGACAGGCGTTGGAACTGTTCTTTGCCTGCCCGCGTCGAGGGGACCCGATTACGGATTTCTTGGGCCTTGGAATAAAACATCACGCGGCGATGGTCCCCCTGCCACTGAACGGCGTGCGTGGGAGAGCCCCACATCGCGGGGTCCGTGGGGGACTTGCGGCGACAAGCCGCAAGAGCCATCACGGTCCCGTTCACGTCCGACACCGCAACGTCAACGGCGAAGGAGACGGCCTTGACCGTCCAGTCGGCCAACGGCGGGATTCCAGCAAAGACCATCGTTTCGGAGGGCATCTGTCCGGCCACCGTCAACCCGAGGGCATGTATCAACCCGGTTAGGACTGGATGCAACGGCCAGCGTTCAACACCGCCGTACCTCCGCAGAGGGAAGTTGTAGGCGTGCGGAGCGTCTGAGTCATACCCGAGGCGGGGGGCCGAGAGGCGTAACTCCACCTGTCTGGTCTCGTCGCAAAGCCGAAGAACGAATCCCCTTCCTCGTACCACTGACCACCGATACTCCCTTCCCGTCGAGCGGTCCTTGCGGTCGCGGTAGATGATGGACTCCCCCCCTATCAACGACCGCAACACCAAATCGAGTCCTTCGGGCAGCAGGGTCGTGATGGTCACGTCGTCAATCATGACCGTGACCCCAGCAGCCCTCACTTGCAGCACCCCCACGCCGAGCAACGTTCGCTCTCGCACGAGGGTTTTCTCTGCTGTTTCGCTGTCGGCCTGTCGGCCTCCCTTCTGTTCCCCCGCCAAGGCGTGGGGGAACCTTCGACGCTGCAAATGCAGCATCATCCCCTGTGGATATAAAGCAGGTCACGGCTGCCGCCCGTGCTTGGTGACCTCGACCGGGCCGACCGTGTCGGCGGTGGCATCACCCGCTTGGGCCAACACCAACCGGGCCCCTTGCGCGAGCAAGGCCGAGAGGGTCTGGCCCGTCGCCACACCGTGCAGACGGATTGCCTTGTGAAGGGCGTCGTCGAACTGGACAAGAACGCTGCGACTCATCGGAAACCTCCGACGAGGAGCGGCCATAAGGAGAAACACGATGCTGCAGCGCGTTACGCCGCAACGGGGCGTGACGGTTGTAAGCCGACGAATCCTTCTATGCGGCCTCAGCGTGCAGGAGGTGCCGTCATGGCATGGACCAGCCGCAAGCAGACCGCAGCCCGCAAGACCACCACCGCCCCCCGCAAGCCCCGTTCGTCGTCACCGCCGTCCGACCGCCCCGACCCGGTTCTTGAGCGGTGGGAGTTGGAGCAGGCCGACCCGATGCTGGCGTGGGACCGCGAGCAGGAGGAAGCCTTGGCCTATCACGACGCCGAGGAGTGGGAAGAGGCCCGCCTTGAGGCACAGGCCGAGTACGAACGGTACTTGGAGGAAGGGGCCGGGGCCTTCGAGCGGGATATCGACGGCTTCCTGCTCGACCCATCCGTGCTGGACGATTGACCGTCCGGCTCGGGCAACGTGTTCGCCGAGGGCGTATCCGTGAAGGACGGTCGGGAGGCCCCTCTCCTGACCGTCTTTCCACTTCCGGGGTTGACGTTGGCGGTGTCGTGAAGTCCACTGCGCCCGTTCATGAACAGCCCCCGCTCTGGCGGCTGACGGTACGGCTGGGGGACTCTCCCGATGGTTCGCTTTGCCTTCTTTTTAGGGGTTGTCACCCTGCTCGGCGTCTTGCCGGCAAGGGCAGCACCCGCACCGTTGCCGCTGCTCGCCGTCCTTGAGTTGGAAGCCCCCGAGGGCGACCTCCCCCCGCCCGAGTTGCTGCTCCTGACCGACACCCTTCGGGGTGCCGTCGTGGAAGAGGTCGGGTCCCGCTACAAGGTCCTGACCCGCGAAACGATGATGGAGTTGGTGCCTCCGTCGCAGATGAAGTGCTTCGTCGATAAATGCGCCGCCGAAATAGGCCGGATGTTGCAGGCCCCGTTCGTGATTGCCGGCAACGTCCGCAAACTCGGAAAGCTGCTCGTCCTCACCGTGGAAGCCTACGAGTCCACTGGCGGGCGGCTTCTCGGTAGCAAGCAGCTGCGCGTGACGACCTCAGAGGAACTTTTCGGTCGCATCGAGACGGATATGCCGAAATCCCTTCGGTCATGGCTCCGCGACGAACAGGCCGCCCGGCCCGAGCGTGCAGGACCCGAGCAGGGCCGTGTCGGCACCGGCTCCGACTTCAACCCCACCGCCGTCGAGCAGGTGCTGGTGAACTTTGAAAGTACGCCCGCGGGCGCGGTGGTGACACTTGACGGTGAGTTGGCCTGTCGGGCAACGCCATGCACCAAGGCCGCATCGGTGGGCGACCACCAGGTTTCCATGTCGCTGGAACGGTACGAGCCGACCGCCCGCAAAGTCACCGTGAGCAAGACCGCCAAGAAGGTGGCTTTCGACCTGCCGGCGAACTTCGCCGTGGTGGAGGTCAACACCACGCCCAACAACCTCCCCGTGAAGTTGGACGGCAAAGCCGTTGGCCGCTCGCCCCTCAAGTTGACGGTCAACCTCGGGCCGCACGAATTGCTCATCGACGATGCCTGCTGGCAGCCGCTGGGCGAGAGGTTCAACGCCGAACGCGGTCCCGCCCGCAAGGTGCAGATGGAGGCTGTTCCGCGTTGGGCCGGCTTGAAGGTTTCCGCCTCAGACAGCGAAGGCAACGACGTGGAAGCCAACCTTGAGGTTGATGGTCAGCCTTCCGGCCAAAGCCCCGCGACCTTGAAACTCGCCGTCTGCGCCAAGACCCTCACCGTCACCATGGGCGGCCTCACGGAGCGTCGGGAGTTGTCGTTGAAGGAGCGTGAAACCGCGACCCTCAACGTGCGGATGCCGACCCCGCCCAAGGCTCGTGTTGCCCCGCAGGACGAGATGGAGGCCCTGCACTCGGAGATGTCCGCCGCACTCGACAAGGTGCCGCCCAAGGCCCCGCCTCGTCCGTCATTCGCCCTTCGGGCCGGCATGAGCGGCCAGTCCGGGTTCCTCGGAGTTTCTGGCGAGTGGCGTCCGAGTTGGTGGGGCGTCGTCCTCGGCACCGGCTTCATGCCCTTCTCGGCAGGGGTGACGTTCGGCTCTCCCGACAACAAGGGCGGCTTCTACGCCGACCTTTTCGGCATGTGGGTCGGCAACTCCTTCTTCGTGAAGCCGGAAAAGTCCGGCGTGGCCTACGGCGGCTCCGTCGGATGGGATTGGCGGTTTGACGGCTGGACCGTCAAGACCGGCGTCGGCCTTGCCGGCACGTCGTTGGGCTTGAAGGGCCAGTTCCCCGGCAGCGTGGACGTGACGGTGGGGAGGGTTTGGTAATGCGGCGGATAACTGCAACGGTGGCGGCGCTGTTGGTGGCGGGCTGCAACACGTACCTGCCGTGGCCAGGAAACGAGTGGCAGTACGAGGACGAGTCCGCGGCAAGTGACACCGCCGTCAACGGTGACGAACCCACGGCAACTCGCACGGGAACGTCAACGACAATAGGAACCGGCACTGCGACCGGAACGGGTTCGTCAACGGGCAACGGCACCGACACGGCGTCGGGAAGTTCGACCGGAACAGGGACTTCCGATTCGCCGTTCTGCGGCGACAACATCGTTCAGTCGGGTGAGCAGTGCGACGACGGCAACTCCACCAACAACGATACCTGTACGAACGCCTGCAAGACGCCCTTCTGCGGCGACAACATCGTTCAGTCGGGTGAGCAGTGCGACGACGGCAACTCCACCAACAACGATGCCTGTACGAACGCCTGCAAGACGCCCTTCTGCGGCGACAACATCGTTCAGTCGGGTGAACAGTGCGACGGCTCTACCGACTGTGGCTCGAACTGCCAACACCTAACGCCCAACAACGCCGAGGTCCCAACAGGTTGCTTCAAGGTCGATGGGGTGACTGAGCGATTGGCAATCGTCTGCGAGGCGGTCAAGAGTTGGAACGAGGCCTTCCAATGGTGCGCCAGTTGGACCCCCGGTGGTCAATTGGCGAGCATTCGGTCCCAGGACGAGCACAACAGCTTGCTTACGACCACCATGAGCAACCTCAACGGACTCAAAGGCTCCTCGACCTACTGGGGCGTTTGGCTGGGGCTAAACGACATCGCGAAAGAGGGCACCTTTGTCTGGTCTGACGGGTCCGCGCCTGCGTGGACGAGATGGTACTCCGGTGACCCCAACAACTACGGTGGCGACGAGGATTGCGTCTATAGTGGTATGACTAGCGAGACGGGAACCCCAACGGCAAACTGTAATGGGTGTTGGTCGGACGGTGGTTGCAGCGGCACTCAATACTTTGCATGTGAAGATGCCCCGACAGCCGTTCCCGCTAGTTGCAGTGCGATTAAGGGTCGCAACCCATCCGCTCTCGATGGTCTTTATTACATCGACCCCGACGGCACCGGCCCCATCCAGCCCGTGAAGCTGTTCTGCGACATGACCAACGGCGGCCTCACCCTCGTCGCCAACATCTACGACTCCGCGGGTGACGACGCCCCTAATGAGACCGCCTACGTCGAGAGCGGTTGGCAGCAGAACGGCAGCGGCACATGGGCCAACAAGGCATCGACCGTTGACCGCAAAAGCGATGGGACGGGTTCAGCAGCCGTGTCGTTGGCGTTCGTCGCAGCCTTGAAGGCGAGTGCCGGCCAGAAGAATCTCAAGATGTGCTTCGTCCACCAGAACGGTACGGACACCGTTTGTCGCGATAGCAAGGACGGTTCACTGACGCTCGCGAGTTACTCAACCGGGAACAGTAGGTTGACGACGTTCTACAGCAACGACGCTCTGACCTACACTTTCGGAAGATTGGCAGGACTGCCGGGTTCACTAGATTCATACGGTAGTTCTGCGGCATATTCAGACAGGGGCTATTGTATGAGGACCAACGCCAATAGCAGTGGTCCATTTGGTGACTCTTGTTATGGGTCAATCGGCGTATGCGAATATCGCGATCCCGACAAGCCGACGGTCCCCAGCTTCGTATGGCACGGATTTTGTGGCGGTGCGGCCTTCGCTCCGTACCAAACCACAACCACTTCTGACACGGACTCGGAACTTCACACGGCGCAAATCTATTACCCACAGGCAGAAGGCTTCCGCCTCTACGTCGGCCCGTAAGCCCCGTCGTCGAACGCGGCAACCCGACCGCACCATCTCCGCACGCATGCCAAGAAGGCCCCGTCACCGCTGTCGTCGTGGCCGAAAAACATAATCGAGCGGTTTTCTCTGACGACGACGGGTTGTGCTGTCCCCCGCCGGAAATGTACCGTTGGGATTCGATGCGGTGCATCACGCCCGAAAAGGTCACGACCGCTTTTTTGTCTGCGCCCCTCGGACTCCGGTGTAAGAGGGTCATCAGGAAGGTCGTTCTCGACAAGCGACCTGCACCTTCGCCGACTCAACACTAGGACCCGGCTACCCTAGATTTCCCGTCTGAACTGGATGGGTTCCGTGCTGCGCGTACCGCAGCCGGATACGGGTGGCGATGAGGCCGAGCGTCCGCACGCCACCGTGCCGGCAACCGAAGAAGAGGCTTTGCAACCGAACGTCCTGCGCCTTGAACGGCGCTTGGACAAAGAGCAAATCGACGCCTTGGTCGAGGTGTTCCGCATACTTGATGCGGTTCAAAAAAGATTGGAGTCGAAATGATGAACGCCGACAAGTCCGGCTGTTTGAACGCAGGCCGTTGCCGTGGCATGACGGCACGTGGCCTCTGCATGCCCGCTCGTTCCTTTGAGGTTCTGCTCGACAACACCCACGCGGCCACCGCCGCCGTGAGGCCAATCGAATGACAACCCCTCGCCGCGATACGTCCGACACCCCCGCGTGGATGAACGGCAACAACACCCGTGCCATGGCCATTTGCCGCGTGAGTAGCAAACGGCAGAAGGACGGCGTTTCCCTGCCGATGCAGGAGAGCCACGTCAAGGAGTACGCCGCGTCGGTCGGCCTCAACATCGTGGAGGTGCGGTCGTTTCACGAGTCCGCCAAGGACGCGAGCAAGCGGGTCGAGTTCGACAAGACCATCGAGGACGCGCTCAAGAGGAAGATCAAGCATCTGGTCTTTTACGTGAACGACCGTATCGCCCGGAACTTCACCGACACGGAGTGGCTGGAGGAGCTCATCCGCGAGGACCGCATCACCCTGCACATTTCCACGTCGCGGGCCGTGTTGTGGGAGGGAAGCCCCGACGCCGACTTCTTCCTTTTCGACGTGTTGACGGCGCAGGCCAAGCAGGACAACCGCAAACGCCGGATGGTGACGCTGGACGGCATGGGCCAGCGTGCGTTGATGGGGTGGTACCCCGCCCGTGTCCCGTTCGGATACTGGCAACAGCCCGCCTTGGACGAGCATGGCCGCCCGAAGAAGCGTGGTGGCACCGTGGGTGGTCCGACAGAGGCCGGTCGCCGCCTGCTGCGCCGCGAGATGGAGTTGCACCTTGAGGGGTGCAGCCTCGACACCATCCGCACGAAATGTTTGGCCGAGGGGCTGGTGCCGGCGGAGTTGGTGCGGAACTACCACCGCTCCACCATCGAGAAGCACCTCAAGAACCCGTTTTACGGCGGCGTTGAACCCCGGCCCGACCCCGCCAATCCGCACGAGACGTTCAAGAGCCAGATGGTGTGGAGGGGCAAGTTGATGCCCGCCAAGCACGAGCCGGTGTTCACCGTCGAGGAGTGGGAGCGGCTGAAGGGGTCTTTCGGCCTCAAGTCGAAGTACCGCAAGCGGAAGCACGGAGGGTTGTTCGCCGACGGGCCTCTGTCTTTGACCTGCGGCGACGAGGCGTGCGGCTGTAAAATCACCTTCGCACCCAAGTTCAAGAAGAGCGGCCTGACCTTCGCCTACTACCGCTGCTCCGACGGCAAGCGTGTGCATCGGGACAACGGCGAGCCGCAGGTGAACGTCAACGAGGAGGACATCCTCTCCCAACTCGGCGGGGCCGTGGACGAGTTGGACCTCTCCGAGAAGTTGGCCGCCGCCATCGCCCACGAGTTGTCGGCCACGCACCTCAAGGCCAACCGCGAGAAGGCCCGGCTCGCCGAGGGCTACCGTGCCGAACTGCGGGAACTGGAGGGCAAGGAAAACCGCCTGTACGACCGCTATGACCGTGGCGAACTCGACAAGGCCACGTATGAGCGGCAGACCGCCCGCCTCGGTGACGACCGTTCCGCGTGCTTGGAGAGGCTGCGGGCCTCCGACCAAGCCCAGGACGACACCTACCTCGTGACGGCCCAGCGCGTTTTGGAACTCGCGAAAACGGCTAAAAACCTGTGGGAAGAGGCAACCCCGCAGGAAAAGCGGAGCATCGCCGAAAAGATGGTTTGTAACCCTCGCCTGCATGGCCGAACCGTGCGGTTTTCCTTGCGGAAACCGTTCGATACCGTCGCCAGAATGAGGGGAGATGGAGAATGGCGGGCTTGGCGGGATTCGAACCCACGACCTTTGGCTTCGGAGGCCAACGCTCTATCCAGCTGAGCTACAAGCCCGCATTCCGAAGGGCGCGGAACGTAGCCGAGCCTCCACCCCGGTGCAAGCTCAAAACAGCGCTCATCAACGCTGAGACGACGGTTGACCACGACGCCGCGGATCGGCTCTGCTGGCGGCATGAGCACCCTCCCCGACGCCCCGATGGACGCCCTCCGCACGCAGGCGCACGCGCTGGTCACGACGCCAGGCCTAGCCGTCGACCATCCGCTGCCGGCCGAGCTGGCGCGGGTCATCGACCATACGCTGCTGCGGCCGGACGCCACCCAGGCCGAGCTGGAGCAGCTGTGTGCCGAGGCGCGGCGCCATCGGTTCGCGTCGGTCTGTGTCAACGGCAGCCGGGTGGCGCTGGCCGCACGATTGTTGGCGGGCAGCGAGAGCCAGCCGATCGCGGTGGTGGGGTTCCCTCTGGGGGCGTGCAGCACGGCCACGAAGGCGTTCGAGACGCGCGAGGCGGTCGCGGACGGCGCGGCGGAGATCGACATGGTGATCAACGTCGGCCTGCTGCGCGACGGCCAACTGCGGCGGGTGCACGACGACATCGCGGCGGTGGTGAGCGCGGCCGACGGGCGGCCCGTCAAGGTGATCCTCGAGACGGCGCTGCTGACGGACGAGCAGAAGGCGCTGGGCTGCCTGCTGGCGGCGGCGGCCGGGGCGACGTTCGTCAAGACCTGCACCGGGTTCGGGGGCGGCGCGGCGTCGGTCGAGGACATCCGACTGATGCGGCGCGCGGTGGGCCCGGCGCTGGGGGTCAAGGCATCGGGCGGCGTGCGGACACGGGCGCAGGCGGAGGCGCTGTTGCGGGCAGGCGCGACGCGGATCGGGGCGAGCGCCTCGGTGGCGATCTGCGCGTCAGGCGGCCCGAGCCCCGCCGAGGACGGGATGTACTGAGCGCGCCGCTGCGTTTTTTTCGTTGACGCTGCGGAGCGCCCAACGTAGAAGCCCGCTCCCTCGATCGGGCTGCACGCAACCCCGGACGAGCTCAAGAAGTCCACCTGCCCAGGTGGTGAAATTGGTAGACACGCTAGATTCAGGGTCTAGTCTCGGCAACGAGGTGGAGGTTCGAGTCCTCTCCTGGGCACCATGATGGAAGTCGAAAGCCTCGCAGTTGCGGGGCTTTTTTGTTTCTCCCAGCTGACGTGGCGCCGCGATCAGAAAGCCCGGCTCTGCCCGCCGTCGACGACGACCGTGGTGGCGTTGACCCAGCTGGCGGCGGGGCTGGCGAGGAAGGCGATGACCCGCCCCACCTCCTCGGCGGTGCCGAACCGTCCGGCCGGGATCTCGGCGCGCATCCAGGCGTCGATCCCCTCCGGGTCGGCCTGACGACGACGCTCCCAGGAGCCGCCCGGGTGCAGCACGCTGCCCGGCGCGACGCCGACACAGCGCACGCCCAGCGGTGCCAGGTCGCGGCCCATCGCCTTGGTGAGACTGATGAGCGCCGCCTTGGCGACGTTGTAGGCCGCCACCCCGCCCGCCTCGCGCCCCCAGATCGACGACACGTGGATGATCACGCCGCCGGCCTGCTGCAGCAGCGGCAGCGCGGCGTGGCTACAGGAGACGGCCGGCCAGAAGTTGCGTGAGAAGCCGACCTCGAACGCCGTGCGGTCGTTCTCCTGAAACCGGCCACCGGAGGAGCCGCCGGCGTTGTTGACGAGGATGTCGAGTCGGCCGAAGCGCGCCTGGGCCGCGTCGATCAGCCGCTGGGCGCCGGCGGGGGCGAAGAGGTCGCACGCCACCGTCTCCACCTCGGCGCCGCCGCCGCGCAGCTCGGTGGCGAACGCCTCCAGCGCCGCGGCCCCGCGGGCGGCCAGTACCAAGCGGCAGCCCTCACCCGCCAGAACCCGCGCCGTCGCCGCGCCGATGCCGCGGCTCGCCCCCCCCACCACCGCCACCTTGCCGAGCAGTCCGAGATCCATGTCGCCTCCGGGCCGGTTTCTGGCCGCGTCGGAGGTGGGCCTGTAGCATCGCCGATGGTTTTTCGGGTGGCATGTGGCGCGGAGCGACAGCGCGCCAAGGTCGGGCATGGCGGAGCGTCTTTCCATCGGAGTCGAGCTGGGAGCCGCAGCGGTGACGCTGGCGGCGGTGCGCCATGGCCGTCATGGCGCGCGGCTGGAGGCGTTTGGCCGGATGCCGGTGGCGGCGCACGAGAGCCCGAAGACCGTGGCGCGACAGCTGCTGCAGCAGTGCCGACTCGCGGACCGGCCGGTGGCGTTGTCGCTGGAGAGGTCGACGGGGCTGCTGGTGGTCTCGGCGCTGCCGGGCAGGCCCACCGCCAAGGAGCTGCCGCAGGCGGCGCGGGCGCTGCTGGAGTCGTCGCTGCCGGTGGCGTGGAGCGAGCTGGTGTGCGCGGTGCGCCCGCTGGCGGTCGATCATACCGGGACGACGGTGCAGGCGGCGGTGGCGCCGGCGGCGGCGGTGTCGCAGCGGTTGGCTCAGGCGCGCGATGCGGGGCTGTCGACGGCGCGCGTGACGCTGGAGGCGGTGGCGTGGCAGGCGCTGCTGGCGAGGCTGACGCCCCGGCGACGTCATCGCCGCCCGGCGGTGGTGACGCTGGACGACGCGGGGCAGACAGGCGCGCTGCTGCTGCTCGATGAGGCGCACGAGGGGCGGCGCGTTCGTGCGGTGCTGCCGCTCGAGGCCCCGCGGCGCCCGGCACTCTCGCTGGTGAGCCGTGACGAAGGCGTGAGCGACCCGTTGGCGGAGCAGGTGGCGACGGCGTTGCGGGCCGACGATGGACCGCAGCCCGATGCGGTGTGGATCGCAGGCCCGGCGGACCGCGTGGAGCGGCTGGCGGCGGCGCTGGCACCGCTGCTGGAGCAGCCGGTGGAGCCGCTGCGGCCGTTTGATGCGGTCGAGGTGGAGCCAGCGCGTTTCGCACCGGCGCAGCTGTCGCTGTGGGCGACGCAGGCGGGTGTGGCGCTGGGATTGGCGCTGCAGGACGAAGGGGAGCTCGACCTGTTGCCGGCCGTCACGGCCCAGCCGGCGGTGCCGCCGCGCGCACAGGAGGAGGCTGTCTCGAGCGTCTGGACCGATCCGCCGCCGGCGCGGCGCTCGGCCTTTGCGCCGCCATCGACGCCCCCGCTGGAGATTGAGGTCGATATCGACGAGGCCGAGAGGAAGCCCACACGGCGCGTGGCGGCCTCTCCGCCGTGGCCGCGCGCGCACCGGGTGCTGGCGGGGCTGTTGGCGCTGCTGCTGGTGGGCGCGGGGCTCGCGGGGACACGGTGGCTGCGGGCACGGCATCAGGCGACGGCGGCCCGCGCGATGGCCGAGGCCGATACGCGCGCGCGGGAGGAGGAGGCGCAGCTGGTGGCGGCCAACGGCCGGCTGGTGGCGCGACTGGGGCAACTGGAGCGGCTGGGCGCGGGCCATGACACGGCGGTGCAGCGGCTCGAGCAGCTGCGCAAGGCGCGGCCGGACAAGCTCTGGCTGGAGCGGGTGGAGCACACGCCCGCGGGGCTGCAGCTGGAAGGCACGGCGGCACGGCTGGAGGAGGTCTCGCTGCTGATGCGGCGGCTGCGCGAGGTGCGGGAGCTGTCGCGCTGCGATGGCGCCCTGCGACGGCGAGCGGGCGAACCGTTGACGCACTTTGCACTCAGGTGTCCCGACGATGGCCTCTGAGATGTCGGCGCGGAACAGATCCGCGGAGGACGAGGAGGCGGCGGCGAGCGGCGTCGATCGACGGCTGCTGCTGTTGCTGGGAGCGGTGGCGTTGTCCGGCGCTGCGGCGGCGGTGATGCTGGTGGCGGGCGACCGGACGGCGCAGCAGCTGCCGCGGCTGGAGCGTGAGGCACACGAGGCGCAGGCGTCGGCGACACGACGGCAGGCGCTGCGGGCGGAAAACAGCCGCCTCGAGCAACAGCTGCTGCTGAGAGCCGGCGCGTTGCCACGGGAGCCGCAGGTGCCGGAGCTCTGGGAGGCGCTGTCGCAGGCCGCGGTGCGCACCAAGGTGGAGCTGCTGGCGATCGATCCGCTGCCGCCACCGACGATGGAGCTGCCGGCCGACGCGCGCGAGTTGACGGTCGAGGGCTCGTATCTGGCTGTCGGGCAGTTCATGAAGGAGGTCGTGCGCGGTCCCCGGCTGGTGCGGATCGACCATGCGGACCTGTTGCTCGAGGACGGCCGCCCCGCGGGCCGAGACAACCGCGTGCCCGACCCGAACGTGCCGACCCACGCCACCATCCGGCTGACGGCGTTTCATCGCGCGGCGCCATAGCGGCGGCCCCATCGACCGAGTCCGCTGGTGCGATTTTCGGCAGATGCGACGTCGCATCAGAGTCGCATCGTGACATCCGGCCGACGATCGACGACGCGTTTTCGGGGTGATGCGACGTCGCATCAGCGTCGCATCGTGACATCCGGCCGACGATCGACGACGCGTTTTCGGGGTGATGCGACGTCGCATCAGCGTCGCATCGTGACATCCGGCCGACGATCGACGGCGCGCACCGGAAAGCATCCAATCCCTCCATCCCGTCAGCGGACGGCGATCGGGGCACGCCAACGGGCCTTGGTCGCGCGAGGAGCGCGAGCGCCCAACCTCCGGCGAGGCACCCACCCCCTGAGCTGATTCATGGGCGGCAAGCCCATGAATCAGGAGTCACAGGTCGGGAGCGGCGACAGCCGCGACCGAGGCGCTATCATCAACGACAAAAATTGAGACCCCGCCGGATCTGCACTCTTCCTCACGACAGGCACGGCGTGCGCGATCGAGACAAGCGTCCGCTTTTCTTCGGAGGCAGCCCCTCCAGCGTGGCGGAAGGCGATGACCGGACGATTCGACCTCGGCCCCGGAGCGGCGCGGCACGGCCCTGCGTTCAGCAGAGCCTCGCAGCGCCGCCGAGACCCACGACGCCAACGAGAGAACGCGCTGATGCCTTGAGCCGGACGCCATCCGACTGTCCCGACCGATGCCGTCAGACCCGGCGCAAGGGCTGCCGTCGTCGCAGCACCAACATCCGTCGCCTGCGCCTTGACGCCCCGGAGTCGGTCCGGCTACCGTGCGCGGCCTTTTGTCAGGGGCGACCGGCGGGCCACGTTCTGCCGCCCGAGAGCCCCGGCGTACGACGCACCAGCAAGGAGTGCCCCATGGCCGAGGTTTATGACGTCAGCGATTTCCGGAACGGGCTTCGGATCCTCTTCGAAGGTGAGCCGTTCGTCGTGCAGTACTTCCAGCACGTCAAGCCGGGCAAGGGCAACGCCTTCACCCGCACCAAGATCAAGTCGCTGCTGACGGGCCGCACGCTCGAGCCGACGTTCAAGAGCGGCGACAAGGTGGGCAAGCCGGACGTCGAAGAGCGCCCGATGCAGTTCCTCTACAAGGAGGACGAGTCGCACATCTTCATGGACACCAAGACGTTCGACCAGGTGCCGCTCAACGAAGAGGCGCTGGGCGACGGCAAGAGCCCCGACGACGCCATCAACTACCTCAAGGAGAACATCGACTGCCACGTCATGTTTTACAACGGCCGCCCGATCGGCGTGACGTTGCCCAACGCCGTCGACCTCGCGGTGATCAAGTGCGACCCGGGCGTGCGGGGCGATACCGTCTCCGGCGCTCTCAAGCCTGCGACGATGGAGTCGGGCTACACGCTCAACGTGCCGCTCTTCATCAACGAGGGCGACGTGCTCAAGGTCGACACCCGCTCGGGCGAGTATCTCACCCGCGTGAGCACCGCGTAGGCTTCGGTCGCTCCGGCCTGACGCGATCCTCCGGCCCCTCGCGCCTCACGGTGCGGGGGGTCGGTGTTTCTCCCTCCGCGCTCTGCCGTGGACCCAAGCGGAGCGGAGAGCCACATGCCCGACGACCTGCGCCCAACACCCAGCGTCCCGGCGCCCGCCCGCTCGGCGCCGTCGCCCGGCCGGCCGAGAAGGGGCGACGGCGCGACCCTCGGTATAGGCTCACACGGCGCGCAGGCCACATCGCTGGCCTGACAGGTCGCGCCGTGATGGTGGTGTCGGTCGATGTGGCGTCGTGTCGTGCTCGCAGTGCTGGGCGCAGGGGTGGGGGCGTTGCTCCTGCTCGGCCTGTTCCTGCGCTCCGAATCCGGCAGCGCCCGTCTTTGCGGCGTGGCGGTGGCCGCGCTGCAGGAGTCGACCCGGCAGGAGCTTTCGGTCGAGCACTGCGCGCTTGATATCTTCGGCGGCAGCGTCGCGCTCAACGGTGTCCGGATCGGCCCCGCCGGCAGCCCGCTCGTGACGACGGAGCGGCTCTCCGCCGCGCTGGAGTGGCGCAAGCTGCTCTCAGGCAAGGTGCGGATCAGCGGGGTGGAGCTGCTGCGGCCCCGCTGGACAGCCCGCATCGACCGCTGGGACGACACCGAGTCGGCGGCGCGCGACGAGTGTCTCCCCAGCCTGGGCGTCCTGGAGCTGGGGGTCGTCTCGCTTGTCGACGGGGCGCTCGACCTGCACCTGCCCGGGCAGCGACACCTGACGGCCGCGGCGCTCTCAGCCACCGTGACGGGCGAGGAGACGCGGCTGCGACTCAAGGCCGCCATCGGTGCCGCCCGGCTGGAGGATCCGGAGGGCGCGGAGAACCTGCACCACGCCGACCTCGACGCCGCCATCGACCTCGCCTCGGCGGAGGCGTCGCTCGACCGGCTCGATATCGATACCGACGTCGGGACGCTCTTTGCCAAGGGGACGCTCAGCAACGTGTGCCATCTGCGCGGCGCCGCCAGCCTGAGCCTCGAGAGCGACCTCGACCGGCTGGGCAAGCACCTGCTGCGCGAAATCCCCGGCCTGGGCGGCGATGTCAGCCTCACCGGCGAGGTCGACCTCGCGGGCGACGATACGAGCGCCCTGCTGCGGCTCGCCGTCCGCGACGGCAAGGTCTCCGGCGTGACGCTGGATGCGATCAACGCCACGCTCAAGCTCTCCGCGGGCCGACTGGTGCTGCAGGAGCTGCAATGGCCGCTCCCGTCGGGACGGATCGACGCGGTCGGCGCGCTGTCGCTGCGGGCGCCGTTCGAGGCTGACCTGGACCTCAAGCTCGAGCAGCTGGTGCTGGGCGAGCTGATGGCGCGGCTGGGCCGCAAGGACCTCTCCACCCACCTGGTGCTGGATGGCAGCGCCTCGCTCTCCGGACCGCTGGGCGGCCGTGCCGGGCGACCGCTGGCGGTGGAGATCTCCGCCGGCCTGCGCGCGTTCGCCGTCCTCGACCGGCC
>Ga0172373_10005844_pt1 | contig 16681 bp, 16 predicted proteins | sample Lak10m_2_FD_114546 | JGI IMG/M metagenome (GOLD analysis project Ga0172373, IMG submission 114546) | Freshwater microbial communities from Kabuno Bay, South-Kivu, Congo - kab_092012_10m | ecosystem: Environmental > Aquatic > Freshwater > Lake | place: Democratic Republic of the Congo...
GACTACCCGGGCGCTGACCCAAGTCATGCAGTAGGCGCTGAGGTAGTCCGCGATATGCAAATCCGGGTGCTGGAAAAGCTTCACTCCCTTTCTTTCGACTATTTTAACAAATCCACCTTGGGCGATCTCACCACTCACATTTCCGGCGACACCCGCCGGATCTATGATGCAATGAACAATGGTTTCGCAGATCTGATCAAGGAGCCGTTCACGTTACTCAGTATTCTCGCGGGTATGTTCATCATCGATGCCCGGCTCACTTTGGCAGCCATGGTGATTCTCCCCCTCGTGATCATCCCCATTCTGGTGGTGGGAAATCGTCTCAAGCGCCTGGCCCGCCAAAGCGTCTCGGTCGGCATCAGCCAAGGCAGCGGCCTGATCGAGGCCCTTTCCGGCATCCGGCTGATCAAGGCCTATGGCCTTGAAACTTTTCAGCTCAACCGATACCGCGGAGAAAGCATGGAACTTGTCCAATTGGAGGTAAAAAAAACCCAGGCCGGCAAGCTGGTGAACCCAGTGATCGAAGTCGTCAGTACTTTGGGTCTCGGCGTCCTGATCCTGGTGGTGTTTGCCACCCATCAGTCGGTTTCTGATTTTGTCGGCTTCCTTACTGGCATGGTCATGTTGCCAAATCCGGTAAAACGGCTCGCCCAGATGCACGTGGACTTGGTCTCCGCCACGGTCAGTTGCGAGCGCCTGGAAACGTTTTTCGCCCAACAACCTTCCGTAAGGGAACCCGCATCTCCCGCCCGGCTGACCTCTCTGGAGGGGGAATTGAAACTGGAGGCCGTTTATTTGGATTACGGACACGACCACGTTTTGAAGGGAATCGACCTCCGCATCCCCAAAGGCGCTAAAATCGGCCTGGCCGGGCCCAGTGGCTCAGGGAAAAGCAGCCTGATCAACCTGATCCCGCGGTTCTACGATCCCACCCGTGGACGCATTCTTTGGGATGGCCGGGATCTCCGGGATTTCTCTACGGCGGACCTTCGGCGCCAGATCGCCCTGGTCAGCCAAGACGTCGTGCTTTTCGATGCCACCGTGGCCGAAAACATCGCCCTCGGCCGGGACGGTGCGACCCAAGGAGAAATCGAACGAGCCGCGCAGCAGGCCTTTGCCCACGACTTCATCACCGATCTACCCCGCGGCTACGACACCCGGGTAGGGGAGCGGGGAGTCCTGCTTTCCGGCGGACAAAAGGCCCGGATTAGCCTGGCCCGTGCCTTTCTACGCGACGCCCCCATCCTGATTTTGGACGAGGCCACCGCCGCTCTCGATGCGGAGGCGGAGAAAGAGGTGCAAAAAGCGGTCGATGCGTTGGAGGTGGGCCGCACGGTCATCTGCATCGCGCACCGCCTGTCCACCCTGGCCAACATGGATGAGATCGTCGTGCTGGAGGACGGACGCATTGTGGAACAGGACTCCTACCAGCAACTGGCCTCCGGAAACGGATTGTTCGCCCGGATGGCCAGTCAACAGGGCATCACCTCTAACTGATCCACGATGGACATCTCCATCGTCACCCCGGTTTTCAACTCCGCCCGCTGGATCGATCTTTGCGTGCGATCCGTTCGGCACTCCCTGCAAGGGCGCGACTATGAGCACGTCGTCTGTGATGGCGGCAGCACGGATGGAACCTTGGACTATCTCAAGCAGCAGCCAGACATCCGCCTTATTCCCGGGCCCGACCGGGGGATGTACGATGCCTTGAACAAGGGCATGGCTGCCGCACGCGGCCGGATCCTCGGCCACTTGAACGCCGACGAGCAATATGACCGGGCGGGCCTAGCCCAAGCCCTGGCCAAGTTGGATCAAACCGGGGCCGATGCCGTTTTCGGCCCCACCATCATGCTGGATGGCCAGCTGAACTTCCTCTACCTCTTCAACCAAATCACCATTCCTCGCCCCATCGACATGGACTGGCACATGCCCGTCCAAAGTTGTTCCCTCCTCTTCCGCCGCAAGATCTGGGAACGCTGTCCCTATCCCGCCGAGTATCGGGTGGTCGGCGACCACGTCTGGTTCCGCCGCCAGCTGAAACTTGGCCTGAGGCTGGTTTCTATCCGCAAACCCATCGGCCTCTTCACCTGGCACGAAGACGACATCGCCAAGCGCCTTGGTTCCCACGGCGAAAACGCCTTGGCGGACGTGGATCGCAAAACCCCACGCATGCGCATGGCCAAACTTTGGTTCCGCCTACGGCACATCCTAGAAGGCGGGCTGATCCCGCCCCGCAAACTTCGATTTGAACTTTTTACCGCCGGTGCAATGGCTGAGTCCCAGCTTGTCTCATTTCCCCGCTTGGGTCTTTGAATCTTTCCCTGCCTTTTGCGGAAGAATAATTCCGCCCTGCGGTTGGAGCAAGGCCTCCGCGACCAGCCGGTGTCCCTCCTCGTTCCAGTGGGCATCATTTTTCCAGTAGTATTGGGCAATAATTTCCTCCGGTGGCGTGGCGTTCACAAAAACAGGAAAAAGGCTGACAAACTGCGCGTTGTTTTCGGCGGCCCACACCTGCCACTCTGTCTCGGCCCGGGAAGGCCTGGTCCCGGCCCTCACTTGTTGGGGCCAGGGGTAGACCACCACGGTCAAGGGAATGCCTTTCTTCCCCAAAAAGTTTGCCAGCTGCGTCATGTTCTCCTTCGCTTTTAACAAGCCTTGTTCGACCAGATTTTGATAAGGACCTTCGTAGTCGGGCCAGCTGTACGCCCAGTCTGGAATTTCATCCGAGGCCATCACCCCGGTCTTCGAGGTGTGCCGCCGCCACTGCAAACGAAGATTTCGCACCACTGCGCCCAAGATGACGAAGTTTTTTTCAACATTGGACTCAAGCCAATTGCAGACGGAATCAATCCTTGCCAGATCTTGGGCGTGCTCGTGAAAAGGTCCATAAGCAACGGACTGAACGTGGCCAAACTCATTTCTTTGGTAAAATAGTTCGTCCTTTACATCCGAAATGTCAATAAACACGACCACTCGGTCCACCCACAAACCTTTCTCTTTTAGGTAATAGAGAACCTTCGCAGCCATGATCTCGGGACAGTAGGAAGCGACTCCCGCATTCAAAACCTCGATCTGCTGGCGGGCTAGTGCTCCCGCGACGATGCCAGCAAAGCTGTTTTCCCACGGGATGGGTCCCGCCTCCGTAAAAGAATCACCGATCAAAAGGATCCGGGGTAGGTCAGAAACCAGCGGGACTTCCCGGACCTGGGCATCCCGAAATCCAAGGGAATTACTGAAATAGGGCGCCCGAAAAGGGCCGTAGACATCTTCAGAGGTCTGGTTGGGAAGAATTCCGTGATGGTAAATCTCGTTTCGGACCCTATGCGGATGAAGATCTTGGAAAGGCTTCTTCCACAAGAGAAGGTAGAGTTGCCGAATTCCCCAGTCCCCGGCGAAGAACAGCGCCGCGACCAAAACAACGGCCAGTAGACGAAAGCCGGAGCGCCGTTTTATGGACTCACTCCTAACTCCGGCAAAACAGCTGGAAGTTGGCGGATTAGAGTCTCCGCCACAAGTTGATGTCCCCGGGAGTTCCAGTGGCCACTACTTTGAACCATGGACGGGTAATCTAAAGCCCGGGCAAAGAATTCAGGATAGAGGGAGAGTACCGGGACCCCATTAGCAGCCCCCCAAGACTGCCAGATAGTTTGAGCCCGGCTTAGCGGATCTAAACGATCCATCTGGGATGAACTTGGGCTGATGACAAGGATCATTTTGGTTTTTCGGAGTTTGAGGAACTCGTTCAATCTGGTCAAAGCCGAGGCACCCCGGAGGATTCCCTCCTCGATTTGCCGATTCAGTGATCCATCATACTCCGCCCATCGGCCTTTTTCGTAGGCCATAACACCGAATAACTTACAGCTTCTGCGCAGCCATTGTCGCAGATTCCGCACCACAGCCCCGAGGACGGTGAAGTGATTTTCGAGGTATTTCTGGCTGATTTTTTCCGCCGTATCGGCCCAGTTTTTATTTTCCGGTCGACCCCCAAAAAAAGGCTTCGCCTTCCAGACACTTCCATCAGGTCTACGTTCATAAGAAAGTTCATCATCGACATCGGCAACGTCGATAAAAACAAGGACCGCATCCGCGGCGAACCCTTTTTGCCCCATCAGATAAACCAACTTGGCCTCGATGGTGGAAGGGGAATAAGAGGGTACAGAGGCATTTAGCACCTCCGTGCGGGGGAAGGCTCCCCGGAGGCGAGCGCAGAAGGTCTCCTCCCAATTCAAACCCACTCCGTAAGGATTGGAATCCCCGATGACCACCAGCCTGAACTTGTTTTTTTGCAATGCTACGGCCTCGCTCTTTTCGTTCCGGAAACCCAAGGAATCCGTGATGTGTAGATACTTTTGACCCCGCCATTTCTCCTCGGTGCGCTGGGAGACTGGCCACCCGTGGTCGTAGAAGAAATGACTCTTATCCGCAAGGGCACCGATGTTATCGGGGTCTGGACCCCCGGGCTTGGCCGAATCGGCCAGCACGGGTTCGGCGGGCACGGCGGTGGTAGGCTTGGGAGCTCTAAAAACGAGATAAACTTGACGGGTGGCGAAATCAACTGTTACGGCCAACATTAAAAGAATTAAAACGCTCCTGAATTTTCGCCGGGACATAAAAATCCTTAGTTGGCGGTGTCTTTGCCGGAAAGGATTTGCTCGATCCGCGGAAGAAGCTCTGCGGCGACGCGGGCATGGCCGGCCGCGTTCCAATGCCCATCGCCCGCCAGGCAAAACTTTTTTTCGTAGAACTTTCCCATGGGTACAAACTCCGGGAAAAGATTTAATAGGGGGACTTGATGACGCTGAGCCCACTCCTCCCAGAAAACCTCGACGCGGGACGGATCTCGGCGGGAATCCACCTGCTCCAACCAAGGATAAATCACTACGAGGAGCTCCGTCCGGTGCATCCGCAGCAGCGCGAGCACGCCATCCATGGAGCTTTGCGCCTTGCCCAGACCCTCGGAGACCACCCGGTTACCGGGACCATGGTACTCCGGCCAAGTGGCTCTTTTTAATTCAGGAGTTCCCCCGGGGCTGCCCGCTTGCCGCCATGCCTGTCGCAGATTCCGGCTGAAAGCCCCAAGAAGGGTAAAATTTTTCTCCACCCCGCCTTCCAACCAGTCGCAAAGCTTTTTATCCCAGGTCCAAAAGCGGGGGTCGGCAAAGCGTGAATTCTCTCGGGAAGAAAAGCCGCCCTCAGGCCTGGTTTCATAATTTAACTCGTCCTCCACGTCCGAAATGTCGAGAAACACCACCGCCAAATCCAGCCGAAGATTTTCTTTTTCATAAAGCCCATTCAGCCTCGCGAGCGTCAGGGATGGGCAGTACGAGGCGACCGCCCCATTCAGCACTTCAATTCCCTTGGGGGCTAGGTTCTCGGCAAGCCGCCCGGCCACCGTCTGTCCCCAAGGCACTCCGACGCCTTCGGCGAAAGAATCCCCCAACAAAAGAACCCTTGGTTGCGGGCTGGCGAGATCAACAGAACGGATTCGGCCGTCACGGAATCCAGCGGAGTTAATAAAATAATCGGTTCGAGTTGGCCCAAAGTGGTCGACCCCGGACGAATTTGGAACAAAACCGTGATGATAGACGGGATGAGGTCGCCGATGGGTAGGCTTCGGAACAATCGTCTCAACATGGGTTGTGCCCTTTTCTTCTGGCCTGTGCTTTTTAAAAGCCAGGTAGTTTTGTCGGGTCCAATAGTCCAAACCCAAAACCAAAAGCAGGACAAGGAGAGCTGACCAAAACCGATAAGCCGATCGCCGATCGCCCAAGATGCTTAAAAGAGGGTGTAAATGAAAGGAGCGGCGCCGGTACCTCCGGCCAACAAAAGCGCCCCCATCAGCAAAAAGGCCAGCAGAATCGGAAGCAGCCACCACTTTTTGTTTTCCTTAAGGAAAATCCAGAATTCCTGAAAAAACCCCCCTCCGCCCATGGCGGCTTGCTCCTCGAATTTGCTGTGTTCTTTTTGACTCATCAACTCTGGTTAAGATAGCTGGCCGGATCGGTCTTGCCAATGGGGGTTTTCCAAAGAGAGCGGTCAGCCGGCGGCTTGAGCTGAAGGGGGTCGTGCCCTGTCCATCGAAGAAAAAGTCCGATTGGCAGAAAAAGAAGATAAAAAATGGCTCCGAGAAGCAAATGGGAAACCACCCAGCCAATTGGGTAGGTCAGCAAGATCAACCCGACAAAAACCGGCCGGATCAAAGGCGGGTAAACAAAGCCGGCCACCGCAATCCCGCCACAAACCATCCAAGCGATTTCTACGGCAGCCCAATGACCGGTTTTTCTTGCGATGATCCAACCGAGCAGGGCGCAAAAAGCCGGGAGCCAGACGCCCGCAAACTGCCGGAGCTGCTTCCTTTCCGGATTCCATTGGATGCTGATCATCGCTTCGCGAGGAGATGGGGGATGGAAGTTGGAAGATCGGGAATTCCCCATCTCCCATCTCCGATCTGCCATCTTCCTCTTGTTTCCATATTCTTAGTCCAACTCAAACTTCTGGAGGTATTTCGCCCGCGCTTCGGCACTGGCGGCGGCATTCTCCTCTTTCAGGAGCAGAAAGTTGCCGATGACTAGCGCATCCATGTCGGTGTTTAGAAAACACCGATAAGCCTCCTCCGCCGTGCAGACGATCGGCTCCCCCCGCACATTGAAGCTGGTGTTGATGATCACCGGGGAACCCGTTTTGCGCTCAAAAGCCTCCAAGAGCTTACGGTAGCGGGTGTTGCCGCTCACGGTCTGTAGCCGGGCTGAGTAATCCACATGGGTGATGGCCGGAAGCGAGGAGCGTCTTTCCTTCACGCGGTCCAACCCGGAAGCCCTGTTCCGGGCACCGGCCTGCCGGTGTTTTTCCAGGACCGGGGCCACGATGAGCATGTAGGGACTCCGATGCCGCTTCTCGATGCCGAACCAATCCGGCGCCTTTTCCTCCATCACGGAAGGGGCAAAGGGCCGGAACGATTCCCGAAACTTGATCTTCACATTCATCTGGGTCTGCATCTTCTCGCTCCGCGCGTCCCCCAAGATGCTGCGAGCCCCCAGCGCCCTCGGGCCAAACTCCATCCGTCCGTTCACCCAACCCACCACCTTTTCCGAGGCAATTAGCCCAGCCACTTCCTCGTAAAGGCTGCCCTCTTCAGGGATATACCGAAACTTGGCCTTTTCTCTTTCGAGGAAGGCTTTGGTGGAATCATCCTGCGGCTCTGGTCCTAGGTAGGCGCCCTCCATCAGGTCCACCGCTGGGGCGGTACGTGGCTTTTCCAACAGTTGATACCAGGTAAAGAGGGCGGCCCCCAGCGCCCCACCGGCATCCCCGGAAGCGGGCTGCACCCAGATGTCCTCAAACGGCCCTTCCCGTAAAAGCCTGCCGTTACCCACGCAGTTGAGCGCCACGCCACCCGCCAAACAGAGATGCTTCATTCCGGTCAGCTGGTGGGCGTGCCGGGCCATTTTCAACATGATCTCCTCGGTGACCACTTGGATGGAGGCCGCCAGATCCATCTCCCGCTGGGTGATCGGGCTTTCCCGGCGGCGCGGGGGGCCGTCAAAAAGCCGATCAAACTTTTTCGAGGTCATGGTGAGGCCCCCCGCGTAGTTGTAGTAAGACTGATCCATCCAGATCGACCCGTCATCAAAGATCTTCACCAGATGCTTCCGAATCAGGTCGGCATAGACCGGCTGCCCATAGGGAGCCAATCCCATCAACTTGTACTCCCCCGAATTGACCTTGAATCCGCAGAAGTAGGTGAAGGCCGAATAGAGCAAGCCAAGGGAGTGGGGAAAATGCAACTCCTTCAACAGTTCGATCCGGTTTCCCCGACCCACCCCGATGCTGGCCGTCGCCCACTCCCCCACCCCGTCCATGGTCAGGATGGCCGCCTCCTGAAAAGGCGAAGGGAAAAATGCGCTGGCCGCATGGGACTCGTGATGGCTGGGGTAGACAAAGGCCTTGGTGTAGCCGGGGAGCTGCTCCCGCATTCGCTTGGCCAGAAATAGTTTGTCCTTCAGCCACACGGGAATGGCACGGAGAAACGAGGAGAATCCAAGCGGCGCTAAAGCCAGATAGGTTTCCAGCAACCGGTCAAATTTCCGGATCGGCTTTTCATAGAAAGCCACAAAATCCAGCTCCTCATTCCGGATTCCCGCTTCCTGCAAGCAGTACTCTGCCGCTTTCACCGGAAAGGCTTCGTCATGCTTCTTGCGGGTAAAGCGCTCCTCTTGGGCCGCCGCCACGATCTTCCCGTCCATGACCAACGCGGCAGCCGAATCATGGTAAAAAGCCGAAACACCAAGGATTTTCACAACCGTCTTATCTTATCGGCTTTTGCAGGACAAAGCGAATCTCCTCGAATCCCCCAACCCAAAAACACCAAACCCTGGAGCAAAGGGCGGGACAGAGGTTGGCCGCCAAATCAAAAATTACCCCAGCCACGGTTCCCAGGCATCGGACCGGCCAAGGGAGAATGGTTCTTTTCAGGTCCCGCAGGGCCCACCAGACGAATTTTTGGGAAACGAGTTCAAAGCTTACTCCGCAGTAACCTCCTTGGAACTCGGGCTTGAAGTAGTAGGGAAAAGAAAGATCAAAACATCTTTTATGGTCGGCATGGGTCATGCCTCGGCTGAAATGCGGCACCGAAATTCGGACGCGGCCGCCAGGCTTGAGGATGCGGTGAATTTCCCTCATCACGGCAAAAACATCATGAAGGTGTTCCAGTACATGACGCGCTTCAATCAGGGAAAAGGTGTTGGCCCGAAACGGATAGGGAAGCTGGTTGAGGTCGAGAACCTGGTCCGGGCGGGCGGCCGCATCCCAGTCCACATTGAGGAATCCCCGAAGGGGAAACCTTCCACTGCCGAGATTCAGTTTTTCGGGAAAACTTTTCAGCACGCGCGATCTTCTCATAGCATGACTTGATTAGCCATTCGGGGGGCTTTTAAAAGGCGCATATAAGCGCACCCGATCCCCGGGGTAAAAGGGAGTGTCCCAGGGGATTTCCATCCCGGTGTCGCGTGGCAATCTCGCCCTTTTTAGGGGCCAAATTTGCCGAAGATCACGGGGGATGGAGGTTTTTTGGCGGAATAAAATCCAACTTTCCTCCAAAGTGCCTGCCGGCAAGAAAGCCAGAACAAAGCGTGTGAATTCCCCGTTTGGGCCGGCCAGACGGGGGGACATTCCAAAATACCACGGTACCCCCGGGGATTTGCCTCCCAACAGGTGCACCAAGCCGGGCATGTCGGTGAAGGCGAGAATGGGATCGCCGGAACGGAAGCCCCTTTGCCGCATGGCTCCGTCCAACCGTCGGACAAGCTCGGCGGTAGGCTTGTCCACCAGAAGCCGGCCACTCTCCGGACCCGCGGACAGCCGGGCATGGAGATTCCACACGTTGCCAATGCGGTAGGAAAAAAGCGTGGAGCTAGCCGCCCGGGTCGCCTGCAAAAGACCGAGCGCGAGAATCAGGGCTCCAACCACGGGTATATTTTTTCGGTCCTCCGCCAATCGGGCCAACAAAAGCCATCCCGCCGCCACGCTGAACACGGCCCCGTGGCCAGCGTAGTCCGCCAGAGAGGTGTCGGTGGCCACTCCTAACAACCATGGCAAGGAGGCCAAAAGCCCGACCCACCACCATATTGCGGGCGGAACGGAACGCCATTGGCCTTTGCGCCAGCCAATCCAAACGATGCTTCCCAGCCAGAGACCGGCTAAGACACTTTCCTTACTAAAATTTTCAGCCCCCCCCTTCCAGTATCCCCGGCTCAACGCCAGAAGCACCGCTGCCAAGCAGACCCAGGGAATAGGACGGAGTCCGAAAACACCATGGAGACCCGGGACTCGGGACAAGACCCAAATCATACCTGCCAACGGGACAATCCAAACGGCGGCACGGGCCACCCGATAGAGGTAGTAGGAAAAATTCTGGATATACTGACCAAGCAGCCACCATCCGTGACTTTCCGTCTGGGCAAAAATCAGCTTGGCCGACCACCACCCGGCTTTGAGAGAATCGGGGCCCACATAAAAATAGCCGGCCAAGATCAGGGCGGGGATGGTCCAACCCACAACGCGCTTCAACCAAATCCGCGCCGGCCCCGGCTGGGGCACGAACCAGGAGCCCCAGACAAGCAAGGGAAGCAGCAAGAGCGCCGAACTCCAGCGCCCGGCAGTCAAAGCCAGCCATCCCACCACCCCCAGCCAGACGGTAAGTTGCTTGGGGGTTTTTGCCCGGATGCGGGTTCCGCGAAGAAAAGATCCCATCAACAGAGCCGCCCCGACATGAGCCAGCCAATTATAGTTCGGGGTGCGAATGCCGTCAGAATATAGGGTTAGGGAGGCCAGTAAAAGCGAGCCGGCGACCCAACCCCCGGGGATCGGAGACCGCTCTCTTCCCAAAGATCCGGACAAGCTATCCCTGAGACCAAAGGACAAATAAAGACAGGCACCCAGCCATACCAACAACCCCACCCAGCGAAACCCAGCCACCGATTGGCCGGCCAACTCCCAAAGGGGAAACAAGGCAAATCCGTAGAAACTTCCGTGGGCAGCGGAAAACCAAGGGTCGCCAGCCACCAAAAGGTAGGCCCCTTCGTCGGACATTTCCAAGCCGCGATTGAAAGAAAAGCCCAACAAAAAGACGGCGGTGAGCAGGGCAGCAAACAAAGCCCCGCTCACCAGAGTTTTAGTGAGGTTCTCGGCTGACATGGAACAAGGTGATCTTGCGATGGTATTTATGGGGAGGCGATTCCGGATTTCCGTTTTCTTTCCGGGCCAGGCGCCTAAGATAGGTTTTCTTTGAAACAGAGAATCTTCCTCCAAGCCCTGGGAGCGACGGCCTTGGCCCCTTTTTTCTCCGCGGGATGCAGGAAGGGGCCCGACCCCGACGAATGGGCAGATCGTTTGGAAAAAGTCCTGCCGAACGTAACCCCGGAGGAGATTTTTAGCTGGGCCAGAAGTCAGGCCCGCACTCCTGAAAGAAAGAAATCTTCCCTTTCCCCGCTTGCCGGGGCCGAGACGGATCTCCGTGCCCAACTGGGGTCAGCTTTACAGATTCCGTCTCTTCCTCTCTCGGCTTCCGGTGAAGTTTCGGAGAAACTTTCCTCTGCCTTGGGCTTGCTGCCGGATTTTTTACCTGCAGGGGTTCAGGCATCGGCGCACTTAGTCACGTTCACCAACGGAATCAGGATGCCGGTGGTATCTCTTGCCCCCAAGCAACCATCCCGTGTGTCCAACCACGTTTTTTGCCTGCCGGGGCATGGACGGGGATTGGCGGACCTGCTCAACCCGCGGGGAGCCTGCCAGGGATTTCCCCTTCGGCTGGCCGAAGCGGGCTTTACCGCGGTTTGCCCGGAACTACCGAGTTTCGGCAGTCGTCGTTTAACCGGCAAACTGGCATCCATAACGCATGATTGGATGGATGCCTCTTTGCGGCTGGTAGGGGTTTCTTTCCTCGGATATTGCCTTTGGGAATTGATCAGCCTCCAAGCCTGGATCCGGGGTCCCGATGCCCCCGGCTCCAAGGTGGGTGTCTGGGGTTGGAGCTTGGGCGGCGAGTTGGCCATGCTCTGGGGGGCTCTCGATACGAAAATCTACGCCACCTGCATCAGTGCATTTGTCTCCTCTTACCTAGACTCCTTTTTGGCCACGCCACATTGCGGGTGCGGTTATGTGCCGGGTCTCGCCAAGGACTGGACGCAGGGAGATATTCTGGGCCTCATCGCTCCCCGACCGGCCTGCGTGCAAAGCTTTCGGGGGGATATTTTCCCCTTGGAACCCGCCGAAAGGACCGTGGCCGACGCGCAACGGCTGTATGCTGCCGCCGGAAACCCTCACGGGCTCACGCAGCAGGTCTTCGAGGGGGGCCACGAAGTCAGGGCCGCCGAGGGAGTTCGCTGGTTCGGCGAGGTTTTGGCCTAAGGCAGAAAACGCAGGAACCGGTCCACCGCAAATTCAGGTCGGCAAATTTCCTGGTAAATGCTGGTGGCCGTTTTCCCTGGCTGGAACCGCAGCAGAAACTTTTCGAGTTCACGGGCATCCCCGTAAGGGGAGTTTCCCTCCCCCAACATTTCCAGATGGGCACGCTCGGGGGATCCCGCCCAGGTCAGGACCGGTTTTCCCAACATCGCAAACTCCGCCACCGCCAAGCCAAAGGTCTCCCCGCGTTTACGGGCGTGCATCATGCCGTCGCAGGAATTCAGAAAACTCTTTTTGCGAACTGCATCCACCGTCGGCGGCAAAAAGCGGACCCGCGAATGCCGAGCCAAGGCCGGGTGCGCCTGGGTTCCGAGAAAAACAAACCACAGGTCGGGACGGCGCTGCAGGCAGGTGCGGATGACGGCCGGCACCCAAGGAATGTCGAAAGAATCCCCGCCCCCGTGACGGCCGAGCACCACGGCCTCCGGAGGAATGCCCAGTTCCCCGCGCAGGTCGCCGGAAATCTCCGGTAGATCCACTAGGTGGGGAATCCACCCAGCGGCCCCCCCCGTCATCACCCGGGAGAGCCACGCCGAAACGTAGACATAAACGTCCCCGTGAAAATCAGCCTCCGGAAAAATTGCGTGTACCAAGGTTGGACAGCGGTGGCTCACCGCCCCGTCATCCCAGCCGTTCTTGATACAATACAGGGCATCCGCAGATTCCCGGGACAGGATCTCCTCGGCCTCGCTCCAGTCCCGGTACTCCTGGACATCGAAGATGGCCCGAAATTTTTGTAAAAGCTCCGGGCAGCGCGTGGTGCGCGATCTGGGCAGGAGCATGAGGGCTTGAATCCCGGGACGGGTCTGGAGATGTCGCCCATAGTCGTACAGGGCGACCTCGGTCCCGCGGTAACCAAAATAGCTGGAATGAAAGGCGATCTTCATTCCGATCTCCGGTAGTATTCGTCGTCATGGATGAAATTTTCTATCCGATAACCCAACTGACCCAATTGCCGCCAGGCACCGGAATCCGCCACGCGGGCCTGCCACACCAGATAGCGGGGACAAAGCCAGTCCGCCAGGGCTTCCAGTAGCATCTTTTGGCTTTCCGGCCGCCGGCACGTGAGCAGATCGGGGCTTGCCGGGGGGGCGAGATTTCGCACTGCCCGGGGATCGGTTTCGTTAAGCACCTTCGCGGTCTGCCGGTTGGCGGACAAGCGCCCAGCGGCTCCAACTCGCGATTCCACACAGACTCCCCGCCACCCCCGTTGCTCTTCGAGGATTCGGGCGTGGCTTCCCACCAGGCCGTCGCCCGCATCCCATTCCCAAAAAAAGCCGGCGGGCTCCGGAATCCATTGGCGGAGGAATTCCTGTTGGGCCACGAAGGGCTCAAATCCATGGCGAATCATGGCCTCCCGCTCCCAAGCCTTGCGTCGACACCGGTAGAACGGGGCCCATAGTAGTGGCAGGTGTCGGTACAGGGCATAGCGCAGGGGTTTCCAAAAACCCTCGGTTCGGCCGAAGCGTGAGGACTCGTTCACCCTCGCCCCCCGGTCCTTGGCGTTGCCGGCAAGTTGTGCTTCCCGACTATACGGGCGGATTGGGAAACCGTCTGCTGGTCTATTCCCATCTTTTGGCGGCCGCCATTGAATACGGTTTCCGAACCTGGAATGCCGCCCTGCTTCCTTACCGCGAGGTGGTGGCCGGCCAAGAAAAAAATCCCTGTAATGCGTTTCCTCCCGCCAAACATGCCGGCCTGCCTCCGCGCCTTTTTCGCGGCTTGCGGCGGGGCATTGCCGGAACCGCCCGGCTGGTTCACCGCTGGGGAGGCCACCAGCACCTCTTGGGCTTCCACCATCAGCCGGATGGCCACGAGCTGGATCTCCAAGGAAGCCTTTTTTCCCGGCTCCTCCAGACCTATCGCTGGCTGGTCCTCTGGGGTTATCCCTACCGCTCGGAAGCCTTGCGCCAAAAACACTCCAAACCGGTGCGCGAATTTCTCCGGCCCTCCCGTGCTTGGGCGCAGAAGGCCGCCGGAATGCTGGATCCTCCGAGGGCCAAGGGATGCAAGGTCGTGGCTGTGCATGTCCGGCAAGGAGACTACCGGGGTTTTTCCGGAGGGCGGTATTTTTTCGAGACACCGGCCTATGTCCGGTGGGCACGGGCTTGGCTGCAACAAGCCAGCCGCGCCGGTGCGAAGGTCCATTTTGTTGTCTGCAGTGACACGCCCCAAAACCCCTCCCTTTGGGCCTCGCTGCCCTCGAGTGTCTCTTCCCGCCCGGTGGCTCTGGATTACAGCCTGATCGCCGCGGCTGACTTTTGCCTCGCCCCCCCCAGCAGCCTCAGCGAAATGGCCTGCTGGGTGGGCTGTGTGCCAAGGATCCTGCTGGAAGATGCCCATCAACCCGTTCCGGAGATTGCCTCCTGCCCAGGGTGGGCTTGAATGCAATCGGATGAACGTGCCCCACCGGACTTTGCGCGCGTAAGGCCTTCCCGTGCCCTGCACCTTCCCCCAAAGCATTGATTTTCTCCTCGCCTGCCTTCCTCGCCCGGTTCTCGACCAGCTGGAGATCCGCGCCAAGCCCGCTCCCATCCCGGAGACCGAAATGGAAAATTGCCTTTCTTTTTGGCAAGGCCGGCGCGTCGCCTTTGTCAAACAGTCCTCGTACCATGGTTTGTATCAGCCGCGAAAATTCTCCTCCTGGGAATCATTGGCTTGGTCCTCGGGCGGACACATGGGGGCGATCGCTCTCTTGGCGGATCTGCATGCCGATTTTTATGTGGTGCGGCAGGATCAGGCGCCCGAAACCCGTCTGTGGGAAAGCAAGTACACCTTCTGTCCCAATCCGGAAGAACGGTCGAGGGATCGAAACCGATGGGCCCGGGAACTGGAGGAAAAACACGGGTCCCAGCTGGTGCCCAACCCGCGGGAGGTCGATTGGGGCCGCTATGACCTGATCGTCTGCATCGACATCCCCATCGCCTCCGAAACCGTGGCCCGCTTCCGGAAACCGGTCTGGGCCTATTATATTTCCGAGCCCGGCATGCCCGCCCACAAACAGTCCCTCCAACGGCCTCTTTATGGATACAATCTTTTTTTGAACCACGGGTTTCGCCGCTTCCGAGCCCGCCCTTGGAACCGTTGGCACGTCCTGGAGTTTCCTTACAGCTTTCAATCCAGAAACGCCTGGCAAAAACTTCTCATGCACGGCGGGCTTCTCGGCCTGCCCCGTAAAGGGGTTCTGGTCGACGGCCTTTCCTGGGACGAGTCGCCTCCGCCTTCCGGACAGGCGGATCGTCTTTCCGGCAATTTGCAGGAGGTTTTGCACGCCATGGCTACCCACGCCATCGCCATCCGCACCGCCCGATTCCCCCGTTGGGGAAACTGGCAGATCGAGGCGGTTTTGGCGGGATGCGTTTTTATCGCCAATCCCAAGCCGCTGGCCCAGATCTCCGGCCTGCTGCCGGAAACCACCTGCTTGCGTCTTGCTGACGGCTTGGAACGCGCGGCTCTGCTGCTGGAAAACCCTGCCGCTTTGCAGCGGCTCTGGGAAAGACAGGTGAACGTGGTGGAGGAGGTCTCCTTTCGGCGGCCCCTCATGGAGTTGACCTCGCGGGTCTGCCAGCTGCGCCCCTCCCGATGAAACCCCGGATTTCCCTGGTCTTTAGTGACATTGCCGGCGGCGGCCGCAATTTCTTTACCTCCCTGCTGCAGCCTCATTTCGATCTGCACTGGGACGAGCCGGCCAATTTCATCATCTACAGCCATATCGGCCAAGGCCACCGTCTCCACAACGGGATCAAAATTTACTGGAGCCAGGAGCTTTACGGCCCGAATTGGAAGGAGTGCGACTATGCCATCGTGCCCCATAAAACGGATCACCCCCGTGCTTTTTACCTGCCGATTTACGCCTTCGATCAGCTCCTCGAGCCGATGCTGCGCAAGGAGATTCCGGACCCGGAAAAAATCCGGGCCGCCAAGCCCCACTTTTGCTCTTTACTATGCGCCTACGCCGACCGCTCCACCCGCCGGCGCCAGGAATTCTTTCACCTGCTGAACCGGTACCGAAAGGTGGACTCAGCTGGGCCGGCCCTGAACAACACCGGATTGCACATTCCAAAAAACAACCGGTACCTCCGGAAGCTGGAGTGGATCCGGCATTACCGGTTCAACATCGCCTTCGAAAACCGCTACCGTCCTGGTTGGACCACGGAAAAGCTCGTGGATCCGCTCCATGTTCACACGATTCCCATCCACTGGGGAGATCCCCGGGTGAAGGAGGATTTCAATCCGGACAGTTTTATCTGCGCTGAGGATTTCGGCTCCCTCCGGGAGCTGGCCGAGTACGTCCTCCAGGTCGACGAGAGGCCCGAGCTCTACGCACGCTATGTCCAGGCCCCGCCGTTCCGGGACAACCGGCCCAGCCCCGTGTACGATCTGGGGCGGTTGGTTGAATTTTTCCGGGAGATTTTCACCACCCCTCGGCGCCCTGTCACCCAACAGCGCTGGTTTTTCCCGCTCACCAAATGGCGGCTGGTCAAACGAAACAAGCTTCCCGGCCAATAAGCCCGGGACGCGCACATTCGTGTTTGCATCTTGGCCAGAATTTCTCCTGCCCTTCGCTCCGCGGGCCGTTCTTCGTGCCGCCGAAGTCCGTCACGAGCCCGCGGAGCCCACTGCCGAAGCAACCCGCAAGGCCCTCCACGGCCTGGCGTCCCTCCGCATCGCCCTCGTCAAGCAGGAGGTTCAGGTCGCGTTGCCCAACCTGCCCGGAAAA
>Ga0172373_10005845_pt1 | contig 16677 bp, 15 predicted proteins | sample Lak10m_2_FD_114546 | JGI IMG/M metagenome (GOLD analysis project Ga0172373, IMG submission 114546) | Freshwater microbial communities from Kabuno Bay, South-Kivu, Congo - kab_092012_10m | ecosystem: Environmental > Aquatic > Freshwater > Lake | place: Democratic Republic of the Congo...
CTGATGCGCGCCATCAAGCGGGCACTGGACCCGCTCAATCTGATGAATCCGGGGCGGGTACTTGCACCCTGACCCCTGACACGCCTGCGTTGACGCAATAAAAAACCCCAAGCAAATCAATCACTTGGGGTCATTTTGAACGGTCTGGAACCGTCTGAATCAGTAACTACATGTTGTCAATCATCACTTGACCGAAGCCCGAGCAACTGACTTGTGTTGCACCGTCCATCAGACGGGCAAAATCGTAGGTCACCTTTTTGCTCTTGATCGAGCGCCCCATCGAAACGATGATGGCATCGGCTGCCTCAAACCAGCCCATGTAGCGCAACATCATCTCGGCCGACAGGATTTCAGAACCGGGGTTGACATAGTCCTTGCCCGCGTACTTGGGTGCCGTGCCGTGAGTGGCTTCAAAGCAGGCCACCGCGTCAGACAGGTTGGCACCGGCCGCAATGCCGATACCACCCACTTGAGCCGCCAGCGCATCAGAGATGAAGTCACCGTTCAAATTCATGGTGGCGATGACGCTGTAGTCTGCCGGGCGCAGCAAAATTTGTTGCAAGAAGGCGTCGGCAATACAGTCTTTGACCACAATGTCTTTGCCCGTCTTGGGGCTCTTGAACTTGCACCAGGGGCCGCCGTCAATCTCAACTGCGCCAAATTCCTTCTTGGCCAGACCATAGCCCCAATCACGGAACGCGCCTTCGGTGAACTTCATGATGTTGCCCTTGTGCACCAACGTCACATTGGGTTTGTCATTGTTGATGGCGTACTGGATGGCCTGACGCACCAGACGCTCTGTACCTTCGCGCGACACGGGCTTGATACCGATGCCCGACGTATTGGGGAAACGGATCTTGGTAACACCCAACTCTTCTTGCAAGAATTTGATGATCTTTTTGGCCTTGGGCGATTCAGCTTCAAATTCGATGCCGCAGTAAATGTCTTCCGTGTTCTCACGGAAAATCACCATATTGGTTTTTTCTGGCTCTTTCACCGGGCTGGGCACGCCTTCAAAGTATTGAATCGGGCGCAAGCACACATAAAGATCGAGCTCCTGACGCATGAACACGTTGAGCGAGCGGATGCCACCACCAATGGGGGTGGTCAGCGGGCCTTTGATCGACACCACGTATTCTTTCAGCGCGTCAATCGTTTCAGACGGGAACCAGACATCAGGGCCATACACCGTGGTGGCTTTTTCGCCAGCATAAACTTCCATCCAGTGAATTTTCTTCTTGGCACCGTAGGCCTTGGCCACGGCTGCATCGACCACTTTGATCATCACCGGCGTAATGTCAAAACCGGTGCCGTCACCCACGATAAAGGGAATGATGGGCTCGTCAGGAACATTCAACGTGTTGTCAGTGTTGACGGTGATTTTTTTGCCCTGAGCAGGCACTTTGATGTGTTGATACATGCGATGAAGTCTCCGTTGGTTGGTCACAAATGGTGTTTTGAGCTGAACACCCGATAACTGCTGAATCCGGTGCAATCGCTCAGCTTTTTGATTCTAGTGCGATAAATTGCAGAATCCTGTCAACCGATCGTCTGGTGCGTCGTTAAGGCTTGACCTTCCTCAAACAAAGAAGGTTTTTTGTCTTAACGTTACTTCAAGGAAACTTCCAAATGAACAAACTTCTCGCTGCTCTGGTCGCCGGTCTCTTCACCGCTGGTGCTTTCGCTGCCGCCTCGGCTCCGGCTGCTGCTGCTCCTGCTGCCAAGGCCGAAGCCAAAGCTGCCCCTGCCAAGGCTGAAGCGGCTCCGGCTGCTGCCGCTGCTGACACTGCCGCTCCGGCCAAGAAGGCCAAGAAGGCCAAAAAAGCCAAAAAAGCTGCTGCCAAGGCATCTGCTGCCCAGTAATCAAGCCTCTGGCCTGATTGCAAAACCCGCTTCGGCGGGTTTTTTTTGACCCAGTCGGTGGAAAATAGCGCCATGAAACCCATCTCAGCCCTCTTTTTTTACGTCATCGCTACTTGCTGGACATCCGTTTGGGCGCAAAACGCACCGCAACTGAACCTGCCACGCATCCAGATTACCGCCGGCATGTACCTGATCGAAACCCAGGTGGCCGCTACGCCCGATCAGCGCTCTACCGGACTGATGTACCGCCAACAAATGCCTGCTGGCGAAGGCATGCTGTTTGTCTTTGACGGCCCCAGTGAGCAATGCTTCTGGATGAAAAACACGCTGATCCCGCTCACCGCAGCGTTCGTCGCCGACGACGGCATCATCGTCAACCTGGCCAACATGAAGCCGCAAACGACCGACTCGCATTGCTCGGCCAAGCCGGTGCGCTATGTGCTGGAGATGAACCAGGGCTGGTTCGAGAAAAAAGGCATCAAAGCCGGCTTCAAGCTCGCCGGACGACCGTTCAAGAACCCGTAACGCTCTTTTTTATATAGCATCCTGCGATTGACCAACGGGGGCTACAGACCAAAATGGCTCATAAAAAAACCGCCCTCGGGCGGTTTTTTTATGACTTGTCTGAACCTCAGGCAAAGTTCTTTTCAGCAAACGACCAGTTGACCAGTTTGTCCAGAAAGGTCTCGACGTACTTGGGGCGGGCATTGCGGTAGTCGATGTAATAGGCGTGTTCCCACACATCCACCGTCAACAACGCTTTGTCAGCGCTGGTCAGCGGCGTACCCGCAGCACCCATGTTGACGATATCGACGCTGCCATCGGCTTTTTTCACCAGCCAGGTCCAGCCTGATCCGAAATTACCCACGGCAGATTTGACAAAAGCCTCTCGGAAAGCGCTGTAGCTGCCCCATTTGGCGTTGATGGCCGCGGCCAGCGCGCCGACAGGCTCGCCACCCCCGTTGGGTTTGAGGCAGTTCCAGAAAAACGTGTGGTTCCAAATTTGCGCGGCGTTGTTGTAAATGCCACCGCTGGCCTTCTTGACGATCGACTCCAGGTCCATGGCTTCAAACTCGGTGTCTTTTTGCAGGTTGTTCAGGTTCACCACATAAGCATTGTGGTGCTTGCCGTGGTGGTACTCCAACGTCTCCTTGGAGTAATGCGGTGCCAGCGCATCAATGGCAAAAGGCAGTGCGGGCAAGGTGTGTTCCATGGTGTCCTCTCGTTGGTGAGTTAAGTTGATCCGATTGTAAAAAGTTTCACCGCGGCCCGTGCAGCACGCGCAAATCAACCGTGCCGTCAACAAGGGTAGCGCACACAGCCTGCCCGGCGTGCGTCTGTGCCACGCGGCCGATGGCGTGTTCCTGCGCATCGGTCAGCCAGGCGTAACCGCGCGCCAGCACCAGGTGCGGGTCCAGCAGCCCCAGCCGCAGCGCGGCCCGGTCAAGTTGTTGCTGTGGCACGGCCAGCGCGTGCCGGGCCGCAACCGGCAGTTGCGTGTGCAGGCGCTGCAGGTGCTGCTGCTGCCACTGCATCACCGCGCGCGCCGCGCTGCTCAAACGATGCGCCGCAGCACTCAAACGCAGTTGCTGCGCCGCCAGGCGTTGCGACGGCCGTCCCAGACGCGCCGCTGCGGTGTCCAGACGCTGCCCCTGGCGCTCCAGCGTGCGTTGCAGCGCGTCGCGCAGGCGGCGTTGCTGCACGTCCAGCGCGTCCAGCCACACGTCACGCGGCTGCGCCACCATTTCAGCAGCGGCGGTGGGCGTGGGGGCGCGCACGTCGGCCACAAAATCGGCGATCGTGAAGTCGGTCTCGTGGCCCACCCCGCAAACCAGCGGTACCGGGCTGCACGCAATGGTCTGCGCCAGTTGCTCATCGTTGAACGCCCACAAATCTTCCATCGCACCACCACCGCGCACCAGCAGAATCACATCGACGGGTGGCAGCAAAGAACACGCTTTGTTTTTACCAGACAAATCCGGCTTCAGCACCTGATCCGCCTGCGCAAGCAGATACATTTTTGATAGCGAATTGCACAGTTCTGCGGGTGCACCAGCGCCCTGCACCGCTGCTGGCACCAGCACCACCGGCACATGCGGTGCACGCCGTTGCAACGTGGTGATCACATCGTGCAACGCGGCCGCGCCCGGCGACGTCACCAACCCAACGGCACGCGGCATCAGGGGCAGGGCACGCTTGCGCGCGGCATCAAACAAACCCTGCGTCTCCAGTTTGGCTTTAAGACGCAAAAACGCTTCATATAAATTGCCCTGGCCGGCGCGGCGCATGCCCTCCACGATCAGCTGCAGATCGCCACGCGGCTCATAAACGCTCACCCGGGCGGTTATTTCTACCAATTCACCGTCGCGCGGTGCAAAGTCCAGACCTGAGGCTGCGCGCTTGAACATGGCGCAACGCAACTGCCCGGCGCTGTCTTTCAGCGAAAAATAGCAATGCCCGCTGGCCGCGCGCGAAAAACCACTGAGTTCACCACGCACCTGAAGCTGCACAAAACGCGCCGCCAGCGCGTCCGCAATGGCACGACACAGCGCGCCCACGCTCCACACCCGGGGCACAGACGTGTCCAAAACCGTCTCAGCCATGGCGATTTCCAACGTTGGCAAGGCCATCACGCAGGTTGGCCGCGGCTGGCGTGCTATCAAGTCTTCCACAATGACATGGCATCACCATGCTCCCAAAATAAAGAGTGAGACATCTCACGCTTTCGGTGTAACTCATTGAATTTAATACTCTTTTTATTGCCTAAATATTCATCAACGCAATCAAACCCAGCAAATCCGGGCGTTGCAACCCTTTCTGCAACCGGTTTTGCACAAAGTTATCCACAGAAATTGTGATCTTCCAGGTACACACGACTGCCATCGATCGGCCTGCGAGCTTCGGCCATAATCGCGCAGCAACTTTCATCGTGCAAGGGGTCGTCTTTGTTTTCCATCATACAAGCTGCAGGTTGGCCGATCTGGCCCTTGATTGCCTGCTCGGTCATCGCCCTGGCGCTGGTGATCGAGCGTTTTATCTCACTCAAGACCGCCAAAGTCGCTCCGCCAAAACTGCTCGAAGAGGTGCTTGCCGTGACGCGCACCGGCGTGCCCGGCCCCGAGGTGATCAAGCAGCTTGAAGCCAACTCGGCGCTGGGCGAGGTGCTGGCCAGCGGCATCCGCGCGCTCAACAGCAACCCTCGTTGCAGCGACGACGACCTGCGCGCCAGCATGGAAGCCACCGGCCGACTGGTAGCGCACCGGCTGGAGCGCTACCTGAGCGCTCTGGCTACGGTTGCCTCCGCTGCGCCGTTGATGGGCCTGTTTGGTACCGTTGTCGGGATGATTGAAATTTTTGGCTCGCAGTCGGCCAACGTCGCCACGGGCAGCAACCCGGCGCAACTGGCGCATGGCATTTCGGTCGCTTTGTACAACACCGCGTTTGGCCTGATCATCGCCGTCCCGTCGCTGATTTTCTGGCGCTACCTTCGGGCCCGCGTGGATGAGTTTTTGCTGACTCTGGAGTTGTCGGCCGAGCACCTGGCGCGCCACCTCACCCATTTGCGGCGCTAGTGTGGCCTGTCAGATGAATTTTCGCCCGCGCCAAAAGGAAGAGCCCGAGATCAACCTGATCCCGTTCATCGACGTGTTGCTGGTGATCCTGATCTTTTTGATGCTGTCAACCACCTACAGCAAGTTCACCGAGCTGCAGCTGCGCTTGCCCACGGCCGACGTGCAGGCGCAGCGTGATTACCCCAAAGAAGTGCTGGTGTCAGTGGACGCTGAAGGCGGCTATACCGTGAACCGCGAGCCAGTTGCCGGGCGCAGCATGGCAAATCTGGCCAGCGCCATCCAGGCGTCGGCCAAGCTTGGCAAGGATTCGGTGCTGATCATCTACGCGGATGCGGCCGCACGCCACCAGTCGGTGATTACCGTGATGGAGGCGGCCCGGCAGGTTGGCCTGCAACAAATCACCTTTGCCACCCAGTCCAGCGGCACCCTTACCCCATAGACCCACCGCACCCTGCACGCGCGCTGGCACCCGCTGGCCCGAAACCTTTGCCCCACCATGAGCCCCGCGCCTGACCCCGTTCATTGGCAGCAAACGCTGATTCAGCAGTGGCTGCGCCGTGGCTGGGCGGCCCGGCTGCTTTGGCCTCTGTCCCTGTTGTATCGGGGGGTGTTTGGCGTACGCCATGCGTTGTACCGCTGGCACTGGCTCGCCCGCACGCGCCTGCCGACACCGGTGATTGTGGTGGGCAATGTTGTGGCCGGTGGCGCAGGCAAGACCCCGGTGGTGCTGGCGTTGGTGGAACACCTGCAACAACGCGGCGTGGCAGTCGGTGTCATCTCGCGCGGGTACGGGCGCCGCAGCACCGGGTGTCTTGAAGTTACTCCAGCGCATGCGGCGCAAGAAACAGGCGACGAACCCGCGCTGATCCAGCGCCGCACCGGTGTGCCCGTCTTTGTGGCCGGGCAGCGCGTGCAGGCGGCGCAGGCGCTGCTGGCGGCCTGCCCACGCACGCAAGTCATCGTCTGCGACGACGGCCTGCAACACCTGGCGCTGGCGCGCGATTTGGAAATCGGCGTGTTTGACGACCGCGGCGTCGGCAACGGCTGGATGTTGCCCGCCGGGCCACTGCGCGAACCCTGGCCGCGGCCGCTGGACTTGGTGCTGCATACGGGTAGCCACCCCGCTTTTGACGGCTTTCTGGCGCGCCGGTCACTTGCACCTTACGCCGTCGATGCCCAGGGCAACCGGTTGGCGCTGGCCGACCTGTGCGCTGCTGGTGCCCGCCAGGTGTTGGCGCTGGCCGCCATTGCCCGCCCCGACGCGTTTTTTGCCATGCTGCGCGCGCAGGGTGTCGCGTTGGCACAAACACTGGCGTTACCGGATCACTTTGATTTCAGTAGCTTCAAGTGCAATAACTACAAGGGCTACAGGCTTGTTTGTACCGAAAAAGACGCGGTCAAACTGTGGCCGCTTGACCCCACAGCGCTGGCCGTGCCACTGAACTGCGAACTCCCCGAGGCCTTCTGGAATGCGTTTGACGCACGCCTGGCGTATTTGCTGTCTTCCAGGCCAGCCAGTTGACAAGTGCGATTCAAGGGGGGCGCACTGAAAAACCTCGACGCACGGCGTGGAAAACGCGCGTTTTCCCCTGACCTGACGACAATCGGACTCGCTATCATTACCCCATGGACACACGACTACTTGAACTGCTGGTTTGCCCGGTCACCAAAGGACCGCTGCAATACAACCGCGACACGCAGGAACTCATCTCGCGCGCGGCGCGCCTGGCCTACCCGGTGCGAGACGGTATCCCGATCCTGCTGGAAAACGAGGCACGCACGCTGACCGATGAGGAACTCGGGCTGTGAAGCTTGAGGTTGTTGGCCGCCAAGCGTTGCGGACATGACATTCACCGTGCTGATTCCGGCACGGCTGGCCTCCACCCGCCTGCCCAACAAGCCACTGGCCGATGTGTGTGGCGCACCGATGGTGGTGCGCGTGGCGCAGCGCGTGCTGTCCATGACGGGCAACACGCCACGCGTGGTGGTTGCGGGCGACCACCCCAGCATCGTTGCGGCGTGCCAGAGCCACGGCATTGAGGCGGTATTGACCCGCGATGACCACCCCAGCGGTTCGGACCGGCTCGCGCAAGCCTGCACCTTGCTGAACCTGTCTGACGATTCCGTGGTGGTCAACGTGCAGGGCGACGAGCCGCTGATCGACCCGGCACTGGTATCGGCCGTCGCTGACTTATTGCAAAAAGTGCCACAAGCCCATATGAGCACGGCAGCACATGCTATTGACTCAGTAGCAGATTTTCATAACCCCAACGTCGTCAAGGTGGTGTTGGACGCGCACAACATGGCGCTGTTCTTCAGCCGCGCACCGATTGCTTTCCCGCGCGATGCGCCCGCCACGCTGCCGAGCCCGGCACCGCTGCGTCACATTGGCATCTACGGCTACCGGGTCGGGTTTTTGAAGCAGTTTCCCAAGCTGGCGCAAGCCCCCCTGGAGTTGACCGAATCATTGGAACAGTTGCGCGCGCTGTGGCACGGCTACCGCATCGCGGTGCACGTCACCGCGCACGCACCCGGTGCCGGTGTCGATACGCCAGAAGACCTGGAGCGTGTGCGCCAACTGTTGACCCAGCGCAAAGATCTGTAAGCGTGGGCGCGGCGTGCGCGTGATAACCTCACGGGGGTAAGGGCTGCGGCGGCGTGCCACCCCGGCACGCGGGAGCGGGCCCCTACTTTTTTTCATAACAGAACCCGAGGACAACCATGAAGCTGATTTTGTTGGGCGCTCCCGGTGCCGGCAAGGGCACACAAGCCACGTTCATCTGCCAAAAATACGGCATCCCGCAAATTTCCACCGGCGACATGCTGCGCGCTGCCGTCAAGGCGGGCTCCGCGCTGGGCGTGCAAGCCAAAAAAGTGATGGACGCGGGCGGCTTGGTCAGCGACGACCTGATCATCAACCTGGTCAAGGAGCGCATCACTCAGGCCGACTGCGCCAACGGTTTCCTGTTTGACGGCTTTCCACGCACCATCCCGCAAGCCGACGCGATGAAGGCCGCCGGTGTCAAGCTGGACTATGTGCTGGAAATCGACGTACCGTTTGAGGCCATCATCGACCGCATGAGTGGTCGGCGCTCGCACCCGCCGTCCGGGCGCACCTACCACGTCAAGTTCAACCCGCCCAAGGTGGCTGGCAAAGATGACGTGACGGGTGAACCGCTGGTGCAGCGTGACGACGACAAGGAAGAAACCGTCAAAAAACGGTTGGAGGTCTATAGCGCGCAAACCCGTCCGCTGGTGGACTACTACAGCAACTGGGCCAAGGCCGACGCTGCTGCAGCCCCCAAGTACCGCGCCATCAGCGGCACCGGCAGCGTGCAAGACATCACCGCGCAGGCGTTTGCCGCACTGGCCAGTTGAAGCAGCCCGGGGACCTTGGGCCCCGGTTGGTAGCGGGCGATGCTCGCAGGGAAATCCGGCCCAACGGGACAATCCCGGATAATCTGTCCCCATGACAATCACCATCAAAGACGCCGACGGCATTGTCGGCATGCGCAGCGCCGGCCGCCTGGCCGGCGAGCTGCTGGATTACCTGGCACCGCTGGTCAAACCTGGCGTCACCACCAACGAACTGGACCGCCTGGCCGAGGACTACACGACCGGCGTGCTGGGTGCCATTTCGGCTCCGCTGAACTATGCACCTGGCGGGCACAAGCCCTACCCCAAGTCGATCTGCACGTCCATCAACCACCAGGTGTGCCACGGCATTCCGAACGACAAGCCGCTCAAAAAAGGCGACATCATCAATGTCGATGTTACGGTCATCAAGGACGGCTGGCACGGCGACTCAAGCCGCATGTACATGGTGGGCGACGTGTCGGTGGCGGCCCGGCGTCTGTGCAACCTGACTTTTGATGCCATGTGGAAAGGCATCATGCAGGTACGCGCGGGCGCTTACCTGGGCGACATCGGCCACGCCATTCAGGTTTTTGCCGAAGGTCACGGCCTGAGCGTGGTACGTGAATACTGTGGCCACGGCATTGGCCGCAATTTTCATGAAGACCCGCAAGTGCTGCACTATGGCAAGCCCGGCACGCTCGAGCAGCTCCAGGCCGGCATGACGATCACCATCGAACCCATGCTCAACGCCGGTCGCAAAGACATCAAGGAGCTGGGCGACGGCTGGACCATCGTCACCAAAGACCATTCGCTGTCGGCGCAGTGGGAACACACCGTGCTGGTCACGCCCACAGGTTACGAGGTGTTGACGCTGTCACCCCAAGGCCCGGCCGCGCCGGCGTTTGTAACGCCTTCGACCTGACCCGACCGGCAGGTGTTGACATGGACACGCACGACCTGAGCGCTTTGCGCACCCGGTATCGGGCAGACAAGGCCGCCTTGCTGGACGCACTGGCGGCCAGCGGAGCGTCGTCACGCACGGTCAATGCTGTGCTGCGACGCTTGGCGCGTCTGGCTGACCGCTTGCTCAAGACCTTGTGGCAACGCGCCGGGTTGGGTGCGCCCATGGCACTTGCCGCCGTAGGTGGTTTTGGCCGTGCCGAGTTGTTCCCGCAATCCGACGTCGATGTGCTGGTGCTGCTGCCCAACGATATGTCGCCCGACACCGATCCCGCGTTGCAGGAACGTATCGAAGGGTTTATCGGCAGTTGCTGGGACACCGGACTGGAAATTGGTTCGAGCGTGCGCACCTTGAGCGACTGCATGCGCGAGGCCGCACAAGATGTGACCGTACAAACGGCATTGCTGGAAAGCCGTCTGATCACGGGCAATACGCGCCTGTTTAAAACATTTCAGCAACAATTTTCAGAGGCCATCGACGCGCAGGCTTTTTTTGTTTCCAAAACGCTTGAGATGCGTCAGCGTCATTCCAAGTTTGAAGATACGCCCTACGCGCTGGAGCCCAATTGCAAGGAGTCTCCGGGCGGACTGCGCGACCTGCAAGTCATTCTGTGGGTTGCCAAGGCTGCGGGTTTGGGCTCAGACTGGAACGCGCTGGCCAAGGCCGGGCTGGCCACTGCGTTCGAAGTCAAGCAGATCAAGCGCAATGAAGCCATGCTGCATCTGATTCGCGCGCGTCTGCATTTGTTGTCTGGCCGACGTGAAGACCGTCTGGTTTTTGACATGCAGGCGGCGGTGGCCAGGTCGTTTGGTTACCTGGCACCTGACGCACAAACCGATCCACGTGCTTTTGTGCGCCCCAGTGAAGAACTCATGCGCCAGTATTACTGGGCCGCCAAGGCGGTGACCCAACTCAACCAGATTTTGCTGCTCAATATTGAAGAGCGCCTGAGCCCATCCACGCATACGCCACGGCCGATCAGCGACAAGTTTCTGGACAAGGCCGGCACGCTGGAGGTGGCCAGCGACGACTTGTACCAGCGCAACCCGCATGCCATTCTGGAAACCTTTCTGGTCTTTGAGCAGCACCTCGGCCTGAAGGGTTTGTCGGCACGCACCTTGCGCAGCCTGTACAACGCGCGTGACCTGATGAATGCGACTTTCCGCAACGACCCGGTCAACCGCGCCACATTTCTGAAAATCCTGCAACAGCCACGCGGACTGACGCACGCCATGCGGCTCATGAACCAGACGTCGGTGCTGGGGCGTTACCTGTGGGTGTTTCGCAACATCGTCGGGCAGATGCAGCACGACCTGTTTCACGTCTATACGGTGGATCAGCACATCTTGATGGTGTTGCGCAATATGCGGCGGTTCTTTATCGTCGAGCACGCGCACGAATACCCGTTTTGCTCGCAACTGGCCGCCGACTGGGACAAACCCTGGCTGCTGTACGTTGCAGCACTGTTTCACGACATTGCCAAGGGACGCGGCGGCGATCATTCTGCGTTGGGCGTGATCGAAGTGCGCCGCTTTTGCCGCCAGCACGGCATTGACGCACAAGACGCGGCGCTGATCGAGTTTGTCGTGCGTGAACACCTCACCATGAGCCAGGTGGCACAAAAGCGCGACCTGAGCGACCCCGACGTCATCAGCGCCTTTGCCAGGCAAGTGTGCAGTGAGCGCCAACTGACTGCGCTCTACCTCTTTACCGTGGCAGACGTGCGCGGCACCAGCCCCAAGGTGTGGAACGCCTGGAAGGGCAAGCTGCTGGAAGACCTGTACCGTGCCACGTCGCGCGCGCTGGGCGGCCACGCACCCGACCTGCACGCCGAGGTGCAAGAGCGCCAGCGCGACGCGCTGATTGAACTGGCGCTGCATGCGCAACCGTTTGAGTCGCAGAAAGCGCTGTGGGCCACGCTGGACGTGGGCTACTTCATGCGCCACGACGCGGTCGAAATTGCCTGGCACGCACGCAAGCTTTCGCGGCACGTCAATAGCAGTAAACCCGTTGTATGCGCTCGGCGTTCGCCGCTGGGTGAGGGTTTGCAGGTGCTGGTATATACCCCCGACCAGGAAGATCTTTTTGCCCGCATTTGCGGCTACTTTGATCGCAGTGGATTTTCGATTCTCGACGCGCGCATCCACACCACCAAAAGTGGCTACGCACTCGACACTTTTCAGGTCATCACGTCGCTGCTGTCGGAACATTACCGTGAACTCATCAGCATGATCGAAAACGATCTGACGCTGGTTATTGCCAAGTCCGGCCCGCTACCCGAGCCCGGTCGGGCTCGGGTATCCCGGCGCGTCAAGAGTTTCCCGATTCAGCCGCGCGTCTCGCTCAGCCCGGATGAAAAAGGCCAGCGCTGGTTGCTCAACATCTCGGCCAGTGACCGCATCGGCTTGCTCTATTGCGTGGCGCGAGTGCTGGCACGGCACAAAATCAGCATCATCCTGGCCAAGGTCAACACCTTGGGCGAGCGGGTGGAAGACACGTTTTTGGTGCAAGGTACGGCGCTGCAACACAACCGCAATCAAATCGAGATCGAAACCGAGTTGCTGCAAGCGCTTGCCTGACAAGCCCTGAATCACGCCAGTCTGAAAAATCCATCGACTTCATTTCGTCACCTTGATGAAACGAACGATTGGGTTGATTGACGCAGCCGGGCTGCCACGCCGCAAAAACGCCACGCCACAATGGACACGGGTGCGTCAGGTCACGCCCTGAAACATCGTGCATGAGAATACCCCCTGCGCGGCAGCACACGTCCATCCTGCTTGACAATCTGACCCCGGCTTGCGCTGCCAGCCGTCGCCCAACTTCCAACCATCAGCATGTTTTTATCCCATCCTTTCACCCACTTCCACACAATACGTTCCATGCGTCAAAACTGGCTGGCTTTGAGCTTGTCTGCCCTGGTGGTCGCTTGTGGTCAAAGCGCAGCTCCGGCGGCGGGGCCTGGCGGCATGCCGCCGCCCGCCGAGGTGGGCGTGGTCACGGTGGCCCCCGGGCTGGTGGGTTTGACCACCGAACTACCTGGCCGACTGGAGGCCTCACGGGTGGCGCAGGTGCGGGCGCGCGCTGCGGGCATTGTGCAAAAACGCCTGTTTTCCGAGGGCAGCGACATCAAAGCCGGCCAGGCCCTGTTTCAGATCGATGCCAGCGCGCTGCAAGCCACGCTGGCCAGCGCGCAAGCCGGCGTGGCCAAAGCCGAGGCCAACCTGATGCAGGCCAGCGCACAGCTCAATCGCTTCAAGCCTTTGGTTGAAGCCAAAGCCATCAGCCAGCAGGAATTTGTCAACGCCCAGGCGGCGCAAAAGCTCGCTGCGGCTGATGTGGCGGTAGCCAAAGCCGCCGAACTGACCGCGCGCATCAACCTGGGTTACGCGTCGATCAGCGCGCCGATCAGCGGTCGCATTGGTCGCGCTTTGGTCACCGAAGGCGCGCTGGTCGGCCAAGGCGAGGCGACTGCGCTGGCGGTGATTCAGCAAATCAACCCGATGTATGTCAACTTCACCCAGTCCGCAGCCGAGGTCATGCAACTGCGACAGGCGCTGGATGCGGGCCAGCTCAAACGCGTCGGCAAACAAGCCGCCAGCGTGCACGTGGTATTGGAAAACGGCTCGGAATTTGCCCAACCCGGCAAGCTGCTGTTTTCTGACCTGACGGTGGATGCCACCAGTGGCCAGATCACGCTGCGCGCCGAAATTCCCAACCCGCGCGGCACGCTGCTGCCGGGCCTGTTTGTGCGCGTGCGGCTGGAGCAAGCGCAGGCCAGCAACGCCCTTGCCTTGCCGCAGCAAGCGGTGACACGCACGCCGCAAGGCGACTCGGTCATGGTGGTGGGCAGTGACGGCAAAGTAGCCCCGCGCCCGGTCACGGTCGGTGGCCAGCAACGCGGCCAATGGGTCATTCTGGACGGCCTGCAAGCGGGCGATCAGGTGATGGTGGACGGCTTCCAGAAGCTGCGCCCGGGCGCAACGGTCAAACCTGTACCGTGGCAGCCAGGCGCGGCCAAAGCCACTGGCACCGCACCATCTGGCACAGCCGCTGCTTCGGCCACTGGCACCTCTACAGCGGCCAGCGCGACACGTTAAGAGACTGCGCGATGTCGAAATTTTTCATTGACCGACCCATTTTTGTGTGGGTGATTGCGCTGTTCATCACCGTCATGGGGGCAGTGGCCATCACCCAATTGCCGATTGCCCAATACCCACCCGTTGCGCCACCGTCGATCGTCATTTCAGCCAGCTACCCCGGTGCCTCGGCACAAACGCTGGAAGACAGCGTGCTCTCGATTGTGGAGCAAGAAATGAACGGTTCACCGGGGCTGATCTACATGGAATCGGTAGCGCAAGCGAACGGAACCGGGTCGATTACGCTCAGTTTTCAGCCCGGCACCCACCCGGACCTGGCGCAGGTGGATGTGCAAAACCGCTTGAGCCGCGCCAGCCCGCGTCTGCCCTCGGCGGTGACACAGCAAGGCGTGCGGGTGGACAAGGCGCGCAGCAACTTTTTGCTGTTTGCCATCCTCTCAAGTGACGACCCCAAGCTCGACCCAGTGGCGCTGGGCGACTACGCGTCGCGCTCCATCGTGCCCGAGCTTCAGCGCCTGTCCGGTGTGGGCCAGGTGCAGCTGTTTGGTACCGAGCGCGCCATGCGCATCTGGATCGACCCGGCCAAGCTGGTCAGCTTCAACCTGTCTGCAGCCGAAGTCACTGCCGCTATCCGCGCCCAGAACGCGCAGGTCTCGGCCGGTGAAATCGGCAGCCTGCCCAATGTGGCCGGGCAAGGCATTTCCGCCACCGTGGTGGTGGGCGGACAGCTCGGCAGCGTGGCGGACTTTGGCCGCGTGGTGTTGCGTGCCAACACCGATGGCTCCAGCGTGCGCCTGCGCGACGTGGCACGCATCGAACTGGGGGCGCAAAGCTACGCCACCGCCGCGCGCCTGAACGGCAAACCCTCAACCGGCGTCGGCGTGCAACTGTCGCCCAGCGGCAACGCGCTGGCCACGGCCCGTGCGGTGCGTGCGCGTATGACCGAGCTGGAGCAATTTTTCCCCAAGGGCATGACCTGGACTATTCCGTACGACAGCTCGCGCTTTATCGACACCTCGCTGCGCCAGGTGGCCGTTACGCTGGTCGAAGCCATCGTGCTGGTGTTTCTGGTGATGTTTTTGTTCATGCAGGACTGGCGCTACACGCTCATTCCCACCATCGTCGTACCGGTGTCGCTGCTGGGCACGTTTGCCGCGCTCTTGGCGTTTGGTTTTTCAATCAACGTGCTGACCATGTTTGCCATGGTGCTGGTGATTGGGATTGTGGTGGACGACGCGATTGTGGTGGTGGAAAACGTCGAGCGCATCGTGAGCGAAGAAGGCCTGCCGCCCTTGCAGGCCACGCGCAAGGCGATGGGCCAGATTCAGGGCGCCATTGTGGGCGTGACGGTGGTGCTGATTTCGGTGTTTGTACCGCTGGCGTTTTTCAGCGGCTCCATCGGCAACATCTACCGCCAGTTTGCTGCGGTGATGGGCACGTCGATTGCGTTTTCGGCGTTTCTGGCGCTGTCGCTCACACCGGCCTTGTGCGCCACGCTGCTGAAACCCGTGCAGGCCGGTCACCACCACGCCAAAACCGGTTTTTTTGGCGGCTTCAACCGCGGTTTCTCGCGCACCGCCAAAGCCTATGAGGCCGGTGTCGCCCGCCTGCTCCCGCATGCCGCGCGCTACCTGGTGATTTACCTGGCGATCGGCGGCGCAGCGGCGTGGATGTACCGCAGTCTGCCCACGTCGTTTCTGCCCAATGAGGACCAGGGCACGATGCTGGTGAACGTGCAGTTGCCACCCGGCGCCACGCGCGAGCGCACGCTGGCGGTGATGCAGCAGGTGGAAGGCTTCATGCTCAAGCAACCCGAGGTGCAAGGCATGGTCAGCGTGCTGGGTTTCAGCTTCTCGGGCCAGGGGCAGAACGCCGCGTTGGCCTTCGTCACGCTCAAGGACTGGGCGGAACGAAGCGGCCCGGGCAGTTCGGCACAGGCCTTGGCCGGGCGGGCGTTTGGTGCGCTCATGGGCATCCGAGACGCGTTTATCTTTCCGTTGAGCCCGCCGCCGATCCCTGAGCTGGGCGCCTCCAGCGGCTTTGCCCTGCGCCTGCAAGACCGCGCCGGCCTGGGGCACGACGCGTTGCTGGCCGCGCGCAACCAGTTGCTGGGCATGGCCAGCCAGAGCAAGGTGGTCACGCAGGTGCGCCCGGACGGGCTGGAAGACGCGCCGCAATTGCAACTGGACATCGACCGCGACCGCGCCGCCGCGCTGGGTGTGGGCTTTGACGCCATCAACAGCGTCATCAGCACCGCGCTGGGTTCTGCCTATGCCAACGACTTTCCCAACGCCGGGCGCCTACAGCGCGTTGTGGTGCAGGCCGACGCACCCGCGCGCATGCAACCCGAAGACTTGCTCAAGCTGCATGTCATCAACGCCAAGGGCCAAACGGTGCCGCTGGCCAGCTTTGCCAGCACGCGCTGGGTGACCGGCGCGATGCAGACGGTGCGCTACAACGGCTACCCGGCCATGCGCATCGGCGGCAGCGCCGCACCGGGCTACAGCACCGGTGCCGCGCTGGCCGAGATGGAACGTCTGGCCGCGCAACTGCCCCCTGGCTTTGGCTACGAGTGGACCGGTACCTCGCGCGAGGAAAAGCTCGCCGGCGCGCAGGCCATGATCCTGTACGGCTTTGCCATTCTGGCGGTGTTTTTGTGCCTTGCTGCCCTGTATGAAAGCTGGAGCATTCCGCTGACCGTCATTCTGGTGGTGCCGCTGGGCGTGCTGGGGGTGATTGTGGCCACGCTGCTGCGCGCTTACGCCAACGACGTCTATTTTCAGGTCGGGCTGATCACCATCATTGGCCTCTCGGCCAAGAACGC
>Ga0172373_10005847_pt1 | contig 16672 bp, 19 predicted proteins | sample Lak10m_2_FD_114546 | JGI IMG/M metagenome (GOLD analysis project Ga0172373, IMG submission 114546) | Freshwater microbial communities from Kabuno Bay, South-Kivu, Congo - kab_092012_10m | ecosystem: Environmental > Aquatic > Freshwater > Lake | place: Democratic Republic of the Congo...
CGTCGGAAACGTTCCTCACCAATTCTACTGCGTTCTTCATTTGCCCATTTTTCATCTCTGTCCGGATGTTCGTTCGATTGTGCTCTAAAAGGAAAGAAACCGTTTCTACCTAATAATTGCTCGTTACCGAACTCGTCAAACCTCATATTGGCTTCTTTCCAAATTAAGGCAAATTGATCTTCGTCTGAATTAGGTGTTGAAGTAATTATAGCTTTACCGCCAGTTGCTAATGTAGGCGAAATAGATGTCCAAAACTCTGTGGCGATGCCAGGTTCTACGAATGCAAACTCATCAGCGTATAACAAAGATAAGCTCATACCGCGACCAGTTGTTTCTGTAGTTGTCTGTGCTACAATGCGTGAACCATTATCAAATTCTAAACTTTGTTTGTTATAACTTGTGACGCCACACCGAATATGATCGGAACATAGTTCATATGCATATCTAATACGCTGCATAATCTCCTGAGCGCCTGTATATTTGTGTGCTGCAACAAGAATAGTGCTATCTGGTATAAACATAGCATACCATAACAAATAACCTGCTGCTGTGGTAGTTTTACCAGTCTGACGTGGAAGTAGGTTTACATTGAATCGATGGTTATGATAACTATCCACTAACCTTTTTTGATAGTCATATGCTTTATACCGTAGTTTACCCTTAACAGGATGTTGAATGTAAAAAAAGTTATTTAGAAAATAGTGCGCCCCATTTCTGTCGTCAGAACATTTTAACAAATCTTCAATTTGGTCGTTGGTATACTTCTGCGTACTATGCGCAGCCTTTACCAACTTGTTATCTATATTTTTTGAACCCATAATATTATTTACTGAAAAAAATAGCCTCCGTAGAGGCTATTTGACGGCTATGCCCTTGGACTTTATTCACGAATAAACTTTTTGTATTCCCACATAAGTTGATCTTCAAATGTAGCGAATGCCTTAGGACGGTCGCCGTCCATTCTGTCACCACCGCCTGGATGTCCGGCAGGATCTTGATTACTCATTTTATTGCTGTCAAACGGGGGTGCGCTGTTAGGATCATTAGGTTCATTATCCCATTCTTCATCTGCTTTTTCTTTTTCAGCATCATGGTCATCCATGTCATGGTCACCGTCATCATCAACGTCACCGTGATCTTTGGTTACCCCATCTTGTCCATCCTGCTCCGGACCTTCTGGTTCTTCACCGTCATCCTCGCCATCCATTGGGTTGAGTTTGTCGATAACTGAACGCATGGAATCCGCCGGACTTGCAGGCATATCAGGACCAGTTTCAGGTTCTGCAGGGGGAGGCATGTCTGCCATAGGTGCTGGCATATCCATAGCTGGTTCTGATTTCATACCAGCGAGGCTTACAATATCTTTTAATAGATTTCCTAATTCATCTGCACTGCCCGCTGTCATATTAATAGTAGCAGGTGTAGGAGGATGTGAAGGCATATGCATTTCAGGAGTCATTGATCCCATCATGCCGCATTCGTCTACTTGCGATTCTGAAACTTTTTTCTTGTTTAATACAGGCACAGTGCTAGCTACACGGGGATTTTGTGAATCTAATTCGGCTAATCTTTTTAATACATCGATCATTTGCATGATTTATTTCCTTAAATCTTGTGCCAGAAACTTTAGCAGACTTTCTTGCTTTTCTTCTTTGTCTGTGCTAAACTTCGCTTCGCCTTCGGTTGGAATCTGCTCACCTCTAGCCTTGCGCTCTAGCTTAAGCAAATCGTTTAATTCTTTAACAAATCCTGAATTATATTTGTCACCGTAAAAGTCTTCAAACTTTGCGTTCGGTGATTCTTTATAATTAGGATCATCTAATAGAGCACCTTCTCGCTTTGGTTCAATATTTTGATATTCTTCAGTAGGTTCACCTGGACGCTTTACAACAACATGCCCTCTTCCGACTTTTAGTTCGCTGGCAATGTATTCTGTAAGTTCATGTTGTGTAGTTGGATAATCCAGACTCACTTCATATATACTAACTTCTACATTTTTTAGTTGAGGGAAATCTAAAGGAAGTTGTTGAATAGGAGTCTTAGCAGTTTTCTTAAATCCGCTTAGTGACCATTTGTCAAGCAAAGACTTAAGGTGCGTCTCTTGATCGCCTGTCATTTCTAAAGCAAGTTTTACCCTAAAGTCGTATTGCTTTTTAGACTCAGATAAGTGTTCTTTAAATGTTTTCATAGTTTATTATTTATTAAGATTTTTTAGTTTTTCAAGAATGCTATTACGATCCGTAAGAATATAACCTTCTCCTTGAATAGGCTCATCTTTGCCATTTTTCTTATCCACGGCATATTTTTTAATCTGCAGATCAATCATCTTAAGTTTTTTATCTATTTTATTGGATTTAGCTGTTATGGCTGCGTTCATCATTTGGGCAGCAACTTCAAACATTCTAGCACCATATCTAGCTTCCACGTTCATGCCTAGGTCCATTAAATCATCATAGGCCTGTTCTGCTTTGTTAGCCAATGCATCGAGTTCAGCATCACTTAGATCGCCTAGCCCCTTTACCCTAGGCAATGCTGCTGAGATTTTATCAAACTCTTCTAACTTTTCTTCCAAGTTTATAACAGGTAATGGTTCCTTAACTGGCTCAACAAAAGGTTCTTCACTGGGCTGAAGATCAAATAATTCTTCAAGTTTTTTAGTCATAAATGTACTTATTTTTTATTTCGGGGATTATGAAAAATATCACCTTCATTAACTACTCTAAACCTAATTCCCCTATTTTTACACCACGCTGTGGCTGCTTCCCATTTTGCTAGATTTTTAACATACTGAGCTTGGTTATAAGTGTTTTTACCTACATGCTCTCGCATTGTGTGTTTAACAGGTTTGATTTCTATTAGTTCAACATGCTTCTTTTGATTTTTGTCAACATAATGCACTAAAAAATCTGGAACATACACAGTCTGTTTTCCTGTTAGAGGATTTCTATATGGTATCTTAACACACTCGCTAGCCCATTGCTGCACACTTGGGTTATTATCGCAGAATGCCATAAAGGTATATTCCCAGCTGGACCTATACATAGGTGACTTTGTGCCCATATATTTTCCCGGGTTTTTCATTGTATAGATGCCTTGGCTAAATTTTAAACTCATGGAAGAACGTTGCGACTGACCTGTGCGTTCGTTCTATATTCCAAAGAATAACCTAAGAAACTGGTTTTAAATCTATTATAGTTTATAATTTCAGCTACCAATGCAGATATTTCAAGTTGGTCTAGACCTTTTAACGTATCTAATATTTGCATAGGATTAAGGTTATCTTTTTTAGCCTGTTTTAGAATTATCAATGCCACAGATTCTGCGCTTACTTGATCAAATCCTCTACTTGTAAAAAATGTAATAGTGGCGTTATAGTTGCTTACTGATATTTCTATAGGCTTGTCGTAATAAGTATCAAACGCTTGCAATGTTCCTGCATCACTGTTTGCAGGTTTATTTGCTGGAATATTGTTATAGATAACGGAAGCCATTAACCGTTACCTCCTGTAAGATTACTAGGCTTTGCTGTAGTGGTGTCATTAATGCTTAAATTTTTATATGAAAAAAGGTTTACGCCCACATTGCCTAATGTGCCAAACCCTGTTTGCTGTAGACCGGATTGAATTGCCTGTGTAACACCACCCGGTTGTGTTACTTGATCTCTACCTGCCACAGCCATACCAGACAAAGCACCACCTAAGATGCTGTAACCTTCGCTTTTTAAACCTGCTTTACTGAGTTGGCCTACCCCCTTGGCTAAGTTTCTAGTCTGTATAGCAGCACCTAATAAGTCTAAAGGATTTCCGGAATTTAATGCTCTATTCCAACTTCCGTTTTCTCCAAATACCTGTCCTGCCCCTGCAAGTATGCCGTTGTCACCAAACAATGTCCCTGGGATCCCACCTGATATACTAAGTGGGCTAGGTGAGGTATCATAATAGATTGGAGCGAACCCTTCTGGGCTTTTATTTTTAACTATTTTACCAGTTTTATAAGTTATTGCTTCATAGGCTACAATCATTTTATTAGATAGAATTTTTCCACCTTCATCTTGATTAAGACTATCGTGTGACCATTCTGATATTTTAGGATTTATGAAGTTATATTGTGTAAAATCCCAAGGACCTTTACCCTTGTGCATAACATAGATATCTATACTATCTAAAAACGGAAACGATTGATAACTGTCGAATCCGTATGCATAATCATTAGTTCCGTATTTGGTATCAGCGTATTCTTTAGGTGATATTTTAGATGAAGTGTTACCGTATATGCCGTCTCTAAAATAATAGTTATAGTAGTTTTTCCACAGGTCTGTTGTTATGTCACTATTATCATCGTGAAATTCAACATTTAAGTTAGAATAAGTTAGTCTAGTATGAACTATTGTTTTTCTATTATATTGATTAAGTGTTTCGGAATTCACTGTAATTCTAGGAAGGTCTACTTTTTTAACTAATAAACCAACATCTCTATAGCCCTTTCGTTGATCCCAGTTTTTATCTATTATAGCATTTCTGTTAATATTAAAGGTTACAAAATATAAAAAACCAACCTTAGGAGCCCTGGCATAGGTATTTTTAACATAGAGCCTATCAGCGTGTTGATAATCTTTCAGATCCCCACTGTCACCGAACAGCCCGCTGACCACGCCGCCTAAGAAGTTTGTAAAAGCATTTGCCATAGTAATATTTATATAAACAAAAAAGCCCGACATTTGCCGGGCTTGTTGAGGAAAATATAAGATTAACCGCCTAGTGCTAAAGTGCGAACAGTTCTTCCAACATCTTGTCCTAGACCTATTCTGTCTCCACCCGGACGATTTAGTTGAATAGCGTTATCATATGTTACCGTTAAAGCAATATCCATTGGTTCGTTATTTGTGTAATCGCCACCTTGATATGCTGCTTTCTTCACAAAGCAACCTAAAAATTCAAAACTTTCTAAGCTGGTTGGTTCGAATGCACCGTTACCGCCGTCTAGAATTTCTACTCTCATTCTAAACTTATAATCGATACCAGATGCTGCACCGCTTTGTTCAAAGAAGTCGAACTGTTTCTGTAGTTGCTCGCCTACCTTGCGTGTTACTGCACCAGTAACATCGTCACGTAAGGTTAGTGTAGCATCTTCGAAACTATGACGTCCTGCTAACTTTACTGTGCTATTGTAAACTGACAGTTTGATTTCTTCAAAATTAACCTGGGGGCGTGTTACATTCATAACCTGCTTGGTCAATTCTGTAGTAGGTGTGCCAGCTACACCGAAGTTATCTAAGGTAACACGAAAGCGATATCTTAGTTTCGGCATTAACAGACCTTGCGTTGCTGCGCTTTGGTCTGTTGTTAGCGGTACTGTGAATCTATTTAAACTTGCGATTGGCATCTATATGCTCCTTGTTCTTATTATTTACCTATTAAACTCCGGCTGCAATTTCGCCAGTATTTTTAATACGTAATGGAATGTAGATAAATTCTACAGCCTTAACTGGTTCAATAGCAATATCCATATGGAGCTCAGAGCGATCGATCCTTTCTCTTGTGTTATTTGTGCTGTCACATACCACAATAAAGTCGTATAGAGCCCTTTGTCCTACTAGTTCGATCATTAGGCTTTCTGCTGCACCTTTGATTTCTCTACGAGTTTGTTCATCGTTAGGTTCAAATAAGAAAGGTTTAGCCAATACTGCTAATTGTCTACGTAGATATGCTATTAATCTTGCTACATTAATACGATCTAATGCGCTGTCATCACGTGAGCGAGTATATTGACCATAGTTCACTATACCTACTCCAGGTAATGTAGCGATAGGATTAACTTTTACATCACGTAAAACATCTCTTAGTCCTTCGTATAATGCAACAGATTTAAATTCGCCTTCGCCAGTAATATAGCCAACTGCTGTAGCATTGTCCACATTACCACGACGTGTCCCTGCTGGAGCGAACCATTGGTAACTCTTTGCGTCACTGCTTATAATAGTTCTTAGCATCATGTGGCTTGAAGGGACAACAATGTTCGCTCCTGAGTTATCTGTTGTATATCCGCTTGGATAAAATACGCCAAGATAAGGATCAAATGTAACTAGTCCGTCGTCGCCGTTGTCTGTTGCTATACCTGAATTCATACCCCATGCAGTTAATGAACTGGCAGAAGGATCTAAACGCATCGGTGTATCACCTACCACAAACGCAGTTTGTCCTCTGTCACCGTTTAGGTTAACCATGTTAGCAATAACCTCAGGATATCCTGGACATGCTAATAAGTTAAAGTTTACAGTGTCAGTATCACGGATAGTTGTATTTGTGTCAATAAATGACTTTATAGCTGTTACCGCATATTTTCTCTGTGCTAAACGTCCAAATACACCCGACCCATCTTCGTTGTTAGGTGTAACGCAGGACCATTTGCCGTTTGCCCACTGCTTAACTGTGTTTCCACTTGCTCTTAAGTTCCATAACTTAATGCCTGCTGGATATAAGTCAGGATCTGGTGCATCTGAATCTAAGCTAGAATTAGCATCAACACGAGCATTTTCAAATACCCATCCATCTGGACTTGATTGATCTGTTACATCTTGTAATACCCAATCGCCTGCAAATGCATCGTAAACATATACATCTTTACCATATCTGTCAGCATCTGCTGTGGAAATCCAAACATCACCGTCTGCTGGTGCTGAAGGTTCTGTTGCTGATACAGTTAGATCGCCACCAAATGTCACCCATGTTGACCCATTATGTTCTAGCAAATCTACAGTTGATAGATTGCTATCAAACCATAGTGTGCCATCTGCTGGATCTGTAGAAGATGCATTAGCCGCTGCTTCATAACTTAATGGTGCCCAGTTCGACACTAAGAAATCGAACGGTGCATCACCAGAAGCTGCTGTGTAAACATTATCAACTGAACTACTAACACCTATATTTGCTAATAATCCGCTAACATCATTTAAAAGAATGTCTCCGCCTAGTGCATGGCTAACTGTCAATACACCTGTTGTGGTATTGTATGTAGCACTTACATTTGTCAATCCTGCGCTGCTAACTGCTGCCGGAATTGCTGCTGCTACAAGACCGCTACCAACTGTGACAGTTGTTACACTACCAAATGCAGAACTGCTTGCAAGACTTTCTCTCACTGTAAATGTTCCACCTGTGCTGGTTGTAGAACTATCTGTAACAGTAAAACTTGTTACCCCAGCACTGGCTCTGCGCCACAATTTGAAAGTAGCCTGCGTATTTGCATCATGTTCAAAACTTGATTCGATAAACACATTGCCTACAGGAACATTTTTACCACCGCCTGCATAATCTAATTTTTCTAAAGCCTGTCTTGTGCTAGAATATATCGGAGCGCTCATTGTGCTCCATAATCCTGTAGAACCGTTATAATATTTTACTACCCAACTTGCTCCATTACCTGCACTTGAAGTTTTAACCCATACACTACCTGTGTAAGTTGTTGATGTAGTCCATGTAGGTACACTGGTATGTGGGCTAACTTGAACACTTTTTCCACTGTCAAACCCATCTTCAACTATAACCCATGCATTGCTTGAATCTTTATAATACAACGTATTTTCGTTATCTGGTGTTACTACTAAGGCATAATTGCCCTTGCTTCCGAAACTGGTTAACGGTATTAGGCTACCATCGGCTGCTGATGCTACATTATCAGAGTCAATAACTAAAGGAGTAATAGCGGTAAATCCGCCTCTACCGTTGTTGGTAGTTGTGCTATATTCAAACACACCGTATTTGCTGGCATCTGTATCTACCCAATATGTACCGGATACTGGGTCACCCGCAGGTGCTGAAGTAGAAGGGGCTAAACTGGCTAGATCAACATCCGCCCTTGCAATATAAGCTCTACTTGTAAGTCCCAACACACTATATGCAGCCTGTAGGCCGTATTCATTAAGCTCGCTACCATGGACAGCTTGGTTAGTGGAATCTTTCTCAAAATATGGAGTTCCAAATGTATCTGTTAGATCACGCTGACTTGTGATTAACCAAACTTTGCCATCGTTAACTGCTGTTGTGCCCTGGGCTGTTCCGCCGCTGGGATTTGTCTTATCTTGTTGTGTTGTTACAAAGATAAAAGGAACAGTGTTAGGTTGCGATGGCGTATAAAAACTCTCATCGATAACTGTTACTTCTACTCCTGGTGATCCTAGTGCCATTGTAAATCTCCTTAAAGGACTTCTTTGATTTATTTAGCGGATAAACCAAAAATCACAAGGGTTAAATACTTTGAAAAGGGCACGAAAAAGGGCGTGAAATGCGTAAACTTTGTAAAACTTGCGGCGAAAGACCCGTTGCAATAAACTATTATAAGAACAAAAAGCCTTATTATAGGTCTCAGTGCGATCATTGTGCTAGAGGTTATAACAAGGTAAAACCGTTATGGGAAGCCAGCGGTTACAAAAAGAAAACCGCATGTGACAGATGCGGCTTTACTTCTAAATATTTAGAACAGTTTAATGTCTATCATGTCGATGGGGATCTAACTAACTGCAAGTATACTAACCTAAAAACAGTGTGTGCTAACTGTCAGCGAGTGCTTCACAAGTATGGACATCGGTGGAAGCAGGGGGATTTAACTCCTGATTTTTAATCAACGATGATATTTGATTAAAAAGGTCATCGATAGTATCATTATTTGTCACAGTATAATCTATGCTGGACCCTACCCAACTATATTCACTGGCATGCACATTGAATTCATTTAGAACATCTTTACTGATAGCCCATCCTATTGTTCCCGGACCTTTCATATAGGCAGCAGCAGCGTCCATCCATTCTGGGTCTTGCCCTCGCTGTATTCTTACCACAATACCACCGGAGTTGTGTATTGATTTTATTTCATTGGGAAATCTAACATCACTTATTACAATATTATCTTTAGTTTTTCTAACTTTATTTTCAAGACTGGCGATCCAAATATCGTCGTGGAAGTTATTCCTCAATACATCAGTTCCCCAATTCTGCATTACCCATCTTGGAGTAAGATGGGGTATGTTAAGCCTATTAGCCCACCAAGTATCTACTTCTTCTCTCCACCGACGACTTTCAGCAGTCCTGCCCTCCATTAGGGTTCTGTCCCAACCAAACACTGCTGATATAGCATCTTTCAGTGTATTTGCAAAACTGTCTCTTCTAAAACCGTGAAAGTTTACTAGATAATCTGCTGCGGTATCTTTACCGCAGCCAATGAATCCAACAAAACCTATAATAATATTACTCATCTAAGTTATAATCCTTGCTAGGTGTTCCGTCTTTTTCTTGGGACCATTTATGTACCGGACAATGTGCTCCGGATAGACATGTCTTAGCAGGCATGAAACATTTGCAGATATTACAGATTCTTAAAGTTTTATTAAAGTCGTCGCAAGACTTACAGATAGAATATCGTTCTTTGGCTTTTTCTACGCTAACAAACATGTATACCCCTTAGGTAATATAATTTATAATGTTTGCAGTATTATGTCAATATTTTTATTAGCCAATAACAAAAGTAAGAGGGGTAGATCCTTCTTTGTAGTTGATTAGGTCTTGCTCTAATACTTCCATCTCTGCTTTGCCTTCAGATTTTAGAGCAGTTCCGTTAAGTTGTGTTCCACCTTGTGGACTAGCAATAGTTCCAAACTTTTCCCTTGCTTCCCCTAACATGACCTTACAGTTTGCCAGTGCATAATCTTTTAACCATTGCCCTGCCATAGTATCCTGCAATAGATTAAAGTCTGGGCGATAGTTATACATCCAAACTAATAATTCTTCATTAGTTCTAGGACGTTGCATTATGGTCAATAATTTTGTTGTTTTATTAAAAGTAAAGTTTATTTCGCTACCAAATATTTTACCAACAAGTTTTTGATAACTGGCAAAGGCATAGTATGTGGCTAGCCCGCCCATATGCGTAGAACTTAGAAGATAAGTGTTACTGTAAGCAAGATTAAAGGGTTCAAAGAGCGTACCACCATCACCGCCACCTGTGCGGCTTCCTATGGAACGGCGGAAAAGTTGCCTAACATTTTCAACTTCTTTAGGCAATATATAATCATTATTATCTGTTGTTACAGTGATAAATCCAAAACTTTCTTCAACAGCATTAGAACTACGCTGACGAAATTTAGCCAGTGAACGATTTATAGCTGTATCATAATGAATAGGATCGAGCTCTACATCAACCATGCCTGAACCTAGCATGGCTTTGCAATATTCTACTACTTTTTGTCGTTCATTTTCTGTATCGGTCATAGTGGTATTTAGCCATAAATAAAGGATAGCTAGCAAGGATTTAAAATGCCCACTACAGTTCAATTCAGAAGAGGAACTTCAAATCAACTCGTCAACGCCACAGGTGCTAATGGAGAATTATTTTTTGACACCACACTTAAAACTCTTAGATTGCAAGATGGTCTAACAGCAGGCGGTATTGAATTACTTAGAGCAGATTTTGACAACCTTGTTACCACAATTAGCACAGTAACAAATAGTGCAACCACTTTAGATTCTTGGTCTACATCTTCATACAGATCTGCAAAATATACAGTTACCCTTACAGATAATATAAATTCAGAATATCAAACCTGCGATGTAAATGTTGTTCATGATGGAACTAATCCTTATATAAGCGTATTTGGAGAAAACTTTACAGGTGCTTCGAGCAGAATTTCGTTTACTGCAACCATAGCCACCGGCACACTTACTTTTCAAGGAATAGGCGTAAGTGCTGACAATACTTTAAAGTTTGTCAAATGCCTTATACCAGTATAATATGCCAAGGCTAAGCCTATATAAACCAGAAAAAGGTCCCGATTTTAGATTTTTAGATAGGGTAATAAATGAACAGTTCCAGATAGGCGGGACTGATGTATTTGTTCATAAGTATTTAGGACCAGTAGACCCCTTAGAAGGTGACAGTAGTCCTGCTAATCCTACTAATACCAACGCAATACCTGAGTTGGGCATACAAGATTTAATCCTTATGGAAAATAGGGACAGAAAGTATGATCCAGATGTTTATGTTGTTCGTGGCATTTATACAATGCAAGACCTCGACTTTAACCTAAGTCAATTTGGTCTGTTCTTACAAAATGATACGATATTAATTCATTTTCATCTACGTGATACTGTGGATAAAATTCAAAGAAAGTTAATGGCAGGTGATGTAATAGAATTGCCCCATCTTAAAGATGAATATGCTTTAGACGATAGTTTAGTTGCTCTAAAAAGATTTTATGTTATACAAGATGTTACAAGACCTACTAATGGGTTTAGTCAAACATGGTATCCTCATCTCATACGCTGCAAATGTGTGCCATTAGTTGATAGTCAAGAGTTTAAAGAGATATTAGATGCTGATAGTGGTGCAGGTGATGGTTCGACATTGAGAGATTTACTAAGTTCATATCAAAAGAGTATTGAGATAAATGACCAGGTCATAGCGCAGGCTGATTTAGATGCGCCGTTAAGTGGGTATAACACGAAACATTATTTTGTCATTCCTACCACAGAGGATACAGGGTTGGTAGACACCGCAGACGCAAGTCAAGAAAATGTGTTAGCCAGTCTTGATCAGGCAATACAGGATGCCAGCGTAGTCCTTAATACACCAAAAGATAATATCTATGTTAAAGCAGGTTATCTTACGGGTGACGGATCACCTCCAAATGGATCTGCTTTTGCGTTTGGTATAACGTTTCCCAGTCATCCCACAAATGGTCAGTTTTTTCTTCGCACAGATTATCTACCAAATAGACTATTTAGATACTACGGTAAACGCTGGATCAAATATGAAGATAATGTTCGTATGACTTTAAACAATTTCGGTAGTCAAGATACTGCATCAGGTTCATTTGCCGGTGCTGATGTAAGACAAAACCAAAAGTCTACATTTATTAACAATAATAATACTGCCACTATAGCAGGAGAAGTAGTAGCAGAAAAGCAGGCATTAAGCAAAGCATTAAAACCTAAGGCAGATAACTGATGGATTATTTTTACGACGGTCAAGTAAAGCGTTACTTAGGACAGTTTATGCGTATCATGAGTAACTTTAGTTATAAAGATGCTAAAGGTCAGCTCACTCGTATTCCAGTGTTATATGGTGACATGAATAGAATGGTGAGCCAGATACTAAGAAAGAACACTGAAAATACTATTCCCAGTGCTCCTTATATTGCCTGTTATATTAAAGATTTACAATACGATCGTCCACGAGTCCAAGATCCTAGTTTTGTAGGTAAAATACATATTCGCGAACGTGCATTTGATGAAGATGAAAATCAGTATCTTATCAATCAACAAGGTGCAAACTACACCGTGGAAAGGTTAATGCCTGTTCCGTATTTGGCAGATTTTGCTGCTGATATTTGGTGCACCAATACTGACCAAAAACTACAAATATGGGAACAATTATCTGTTTTATTTAATCCCAGTTTAGAAATTCAAACTACTGACAACTATATAGACTGGACAAGTCTTAGCACATTAACTATAAAAAGTCAAACATGGACAACTAGATCTGTTCCACAAGGGTTAGAGCAAGACATAGACATATTAACTATGGTGTTCGAAACTCCTATATGGATTACTCCCCCGGTTAAGGTTAAGAAGTTAGGTATTATTACTAAAATTCTTGCTAACATATATCCTAATACTGCGGGCACAGTAGCATCGGAATATAGTGAAGTTGATGCAGTATTAGAATCTTTAGGATCAGAAAATCAAGTAGTCGTTGTAACTCCCGGCGAGTTTGATTTATTAGTGGTAGATAATGTAGGAACTCTTATAGCAAATAATCCAAGTTCACAATCTATAGTTGATCTTGCTGTTCCTGGCACATTAAAATCATGGCGACAAATACTCGATATGTATCCCGGAACATTTAGAGCAGGCCTAAGCCAAATACGATTATCAAAAGCAGACGATAATGAAATTGTTGCCTATATCAGTTTAGATCCTTTAGACGATAGTAGGATGATTTTAAACATTGATAGTGACACTGTTCCAACTAATACTATTATATCTGGTAGAGGCACTGTTGATGCAATAATAGATCCAGAACGATTTAATCCATCTGGTAAAACTGCGGGCATAAGATATCTTATCTTAGAAGATATTAATCAAAATAGTGCATATGGCACAATAGGGTATGACGGGCCAGATGCATGGAAAAATGCAGATAGTTCAGATTTTCAAGCACATGCTAATGATATAATAGAGTGGGACGGAAGCCAGTGGAATATTGTATTCGATTCTACTGTGGAAACAGACTTAACGTATATAACTAATGCTTACACAGGAGTTCAGTATAAGTGGAATGAAGGCTCCTGGAGTAAAAGTTTCGAAGGTATATACGATAAAAGTCTATGGCGTCTAATCCTCTAAGCAAAATAATCTGCAATGGTGGATTATTTTTATCTACAGAAACAAAAAGATTTCTTCTAGTTCAAAGAACACAAACTAAAACAGTAGGAACCTGGGGACTAGTTGGGGGGAAAAAAGAACCTTCTGATCTTACTACATTAGATAGTTTAACTAGAGAAATACAGGAAGAAGTCGGGCAAACACCTAGTATTAAAAAAATAATACCCCTAGAACTTTTTACCAGCAACGATCATAACTTTCAATACAATACATACATCTTACTGGTTGATAATGAATTCATACCAACACTTAATGGAGAGCATATGGGGTATTGCTGGTCAAAATATGATCATTGGCCAAAGCCTTTACATCAGGCCTTGAAGAATAGTCTTCACAACAAAACTATTAAGACTAAAATAGAAATATTGTTAGATTTACTTTAACAAATCTGGTCCAAATGCATAGGTGCCAAGATGCAGTGTTTCCATACTTAGTTGTGTATCAACTTTAATAGTATACCCTGCCTGTGCAATTTTTTGACAAAATATCATATCTTCACCGAGATGGTCATTAGTTTCGGGACTCCATCCAAACTCAAACCATGGTTGAGGTATTTCATCTAATATACTGGTACGCATTAGCATACAGCCCATGCCTATTCCTTCAATAGGTACAAGCTCGTCTTGCGGTTCATAGGGCAATGGATTTTGCCAATCTCCTATTGTTTCGTAGGCTACACCTTTATAGGGTGGTTGTCGCCTTACATAATTTGCAACAACCACATCTTCATTGTGTGCCATTAATCTTAACGCAGTTGTAGCAGGAACCACCATATCACTATCCAACCAAAGCATATATTCTGCGCCGATTTTCTGTGCTTCTAATGCTAGCCTTTCTCGTTGCGTTAATAATATTGTACTAGCATCCATGGCAACATGCGTATCAATATTATTCATAGTGTTAAGTTTCATTAGCTCTACCAAAGAAAATGCATGTGCAGAATGCAGCATATCTCTGCAGGGAATTAATATAGCTAGTTTACTTTTTTTTAGAGACCACTTACTTGTGGCAAATACTGATTTTTTCATGCGCCTGCGACATCGTTGCTTAGTGTTTCACCTTGTATAACAAGTTCGTGTACACTATTGATTATATCTTGTGTTCTTTTAGAAGTCAAGATAAAATCGCTAGGATTGAGCTTACACATAATATTCATAGTTTCCAAACTTACTCTATCTCTAGTTAGGACTTCTAAAGCACTTTGCCTTGCTAGACTTTCTATAAAGTTTTGTTGGACTATTTCATCATTGTCACTTAACAGTTCAAGACAGTCTTCTTCATCTAAATCATTGGCCAATTCAATAAGAATTTCATATTCTCGTCGATCGTAATCAGATTTATCTTTCTGTTGCTCTAGACTTTTAATTCTTGTTAAAAAATCTATAAGACATTTAGGATCAGTTGATCTATCATGCCAAATAATATTATCAAGTTCCCATTTGCTAGGACCTTTTTTGGCAACTGTTAGTAAATGATCTATATCTATTTTAAGTTTTTGTTTGTCAATTTTCTTTATCATGGATAGTTATAAGGGGTAACTGCACCACCAAATGTACTTGAAAAACTAATTTGAGCGCCGGCCGCTTTACCGCCATAGTTTACACCTAGTGTATCACTAAGTTTAACACCTGTACCTCCTGCTGTAGGATATGAAGCATTGGTATAGGCAGAATAAACTTTTCCAAACGATAATGCAGATCCAGTTCCTGGTAAAATTGCCATTAGTCTTTCCCTTGTGGCCTATTATTTATTGACCAACTTATTTAGTGCATCTGAAAGTTGAGCAATTTGTCGTTGCTGTTCTTTAATGGCTTCAATTAGTAGAGGAACTATCTTTTCATATTGAACAGTTTTGTAATTTTCTCCCGACTTACTATTACCAAATTCGTTTATGTCAAAAGGCGCTGCCTTAACTGCTTCAGGTAATACAGATTCAACCTCATCTGCAAACAATCCTGCCAATTTAACATTTTTATCATAACCAAATGTAGTTGCCAAATCATTCGGTGTGTATGTTATACCATGTAATTGTTGAACTTTATTAATAGCATCGGAAATAACAACAACATTTTCTTTTAGTCTACGATCTGAGTAGTATGCTGTAATTTCATTTGTAGCTCTAATTTCACCTGCTGTGCCCGACGCTGCTGTACCTACACCTAACGATTCAATTCTAAATGCACCGTTACTTGGTTGGAAAGTAAATTTTGTTGTAGATATCTTAGGTGTCTGGGCACCAGTTCCTGCTGAGAAAATCGGATAAAATGCTGATGCTGTAGATGTATCATCTGTAGCATTAATTGAGGTAGCAGGCCCAGTTGGTCCGGTGGCACCTTGTGGTCCCTGCGGTCCTACAGCAGATATATTAATTGTACCTGCCATATTACTATGATGCTGACAAACATAGTACAATGTTGAAGGTGCATTATATGGTACAGCAAATGTTATTGTGCCATTATCTGTCCCATTATTTGTAACACCAGTATTGTATACGTTAGAAGCGTTATATGCTCCAGAACTTGTTTGAATCCAAAATGGATGACCTGATGCATTTACACTAAAGGTATAAGTAAAACCTAGTAATAAATTTATTGTAGGATCGTTAGATCCATCTATTACATAATCGGAAGCTCCGCTATTCGTAACAGAAAATGTTCTGGCTCCCGATACTCCGCTAGGTCCTTGTGGTCCTTGTGGTCCAGTAGCACCTTGCGGTCCCTGAGGACCTTGTGGTCCTACAGTCGATGCCCAGGCATAACCTGATCCATCCCAACTTAGGTATGTGCTGGCGGCTGAAGGTGCTGTAATAAAGGAACTTTGACCAACTCCTGATTGATACACTATCTGATTGGCAGTCCCACCTGCAACATTAGTTGCTGTTGTCGCTACTCCTGTAACATTTCCTATTAATGATGCTTGGATAGATCCTACAGTTCCGCTAACCACTTCATTAGAAATGGTTGCGTCGGGCACAAAAGTAAGATGACCTGTGCTGTCATCATAACCGAAAAATCCAACTTTAGCAGCACTTCCGTCATGCCATTGGAAAGCAATACCACGATCTTTATTATCATCTGTACTAGGAGCAGCACCAGCAGCTCCGCCACCTATGGTAAAGATTGGGTCGCTAATATTTGTTACAGTAGAATTTACAGTAAATGTAGTTCCTTGAACAGTTAGATCGCCGGTCAGTGTAACAGATCTAGCACTAAAATCGCCGTTACCATCTCTATACACAA
>Ga0172373_10005848_pt1 | contig 16672 bp, 14 predicted proteins | sample Lak10m_2_FD_114546 | JGI IMG/M metagenome (GOLD analysis project Ga0172373, IMG submission 114546) | Freshwater microbial communities from Kabuno Bay, South-Kivu, Congo - kab_092012_10m | ecosystem: Environmental > Aquatic > Freshwater > Lake | place: Democratic Republic of the Congo...
AATCGCTGAAGACCGATCAGTTCAACCACGCACCGGCCCAACTTTTCCTCAACACCGGTCACGGCTTGCCCGGTCGGCCCGCGATGGGTTCGTGGCTCAGCTACGGGATCGGGAGCGAGGCGGATGATCTTCCTTCCTTCGTCGTGCTGAAAAGCGGTGGCAGCCTCAGCGGCGGCGCGGCGATGTGGAGCGCCGGCTTCCTGCCCGGAAGCCACGCGGGCGTGCCCTTCCGCGAAGCGGGCGATCCGATCCTGCACGTTTCGAATCCCACGGGGTATGACGGGAAGGCCCAACGCGATTCCCTCGATCTCATTCGCAAGATGAACGAGCGCGAGCTCGATGTGATCGGTGATTCTTTTTTTTACACGCGCAAGGCGGCATACGAGATGGCTTGGCGAATGCAGTCGGCCGCGCCCGAGTTGATGGATTTCTCAGACGAATCGCCCGCGACGATCGCGCTCTACGGGGCGAAACCCGGCGACTCGAAAGCCGCCTTCGCGAACCAGTGTCTCCTCGCGCGTCGTCTTGTCGAGCGGGGAACGCGCTTCGTGCAGGTCTACCATTCGGGTTGGGACCACCATTCGCAGGTTGAGAACGGCGTGAAGGCGCAGGCGCTCCAGGTCGATCAGGCTTCGGCCGCACTGGTGTTGGATTTGAAACAGCGTGGACTCCTCGAGGACACTCTCGTGGTCTGGGGGGGAGAATTTGGCCGCACGCCGATGGTCGAGGCCAGTGCCGCGCTCGGGCGCAGTCTCGGACGCGATCACCACCCTCAGGCCTTCACGATGTGGATGGCGGGCGGCGGGATCAAGCCGGGGATCACCCTCGGGGCGACCGATGAACTTGGTTTCCACGTCGTTGAGGATCCGGTGCACATCCACGATTTGCATGCCACCATTCTGCATCTACTGGGTATCGATCATACCAGACTCACGTTCCGTTACCAAGGGCGCGACTATCGATTGACCGACGTGCACGGTCATCTCGTGGAAAAACTGCTGGCTTGAGGTTGAAAAGTAGAAGCGGCGTCCCGCCGCTTTTCCCTTGAATTAGCGGTGATACCCCGCTTCTACTTCTGCTTTCCCCGTTTTGTCCATGATCGCCGAATCCATCGCCACCCAGTTTGACATCCCCGGGCGTCTTGTTGCCTTGAGGCCGATCGGAGCAGGCAACGTCAACGACACCTACCGGGTCATCCTGCGGACGACTTTCTCGGAGGAGCAGTTCATCCTCCAGCGCATCAATCAGGCGGTCTTCAAGGACCCCGTGGCGGTGATGGCGAACATGAAGGCGGTCACGGACCACGCCCATCGCCGCATCGAATCCGAGGCGGATCAGGCCGACCGGATCTGGCAGCTTCCGCGGGTCATTCCCGCGAAGGACGGCAGGGACTACGTCATCGATCCGAAGGGTGGCTATTGGCGTGCCCTCTCGATGATCGCCAGTTCGACCAACTATGAGAAGGTCAACGAACCCGAACACGCCGCCGAGGCTGGGCGCGTCCTCGGACACTTCCAGCGCATCATCTCCGATTTTCCCACCGACGGGCTTGCTGATACCTTACCGGGTTTCCATATCACGCCGGGGTACCTGGAGAGTTATGATCGCGTCATCGCCACGCCCGAAGCCGCGGAACGGTTGCAGACCGTTTCCGAAGCCCGCCGTCTTGGGAAGTTCGTCGAGCAGCGCCGCGACTTCGTCGGCATTCTCGAGAAGGCGCGTGAGGCGGGTGAGTTGAACCTGCGTCCCATCCACGGAGATCCGAAGATCACCAACGTGATGATCGACAACTTCACCGGCAAGGGCACCGCCATCGTCGACCTCGATACGGTGAAGCCGGGGCTGATCCATTACGACTTCGGCGACGCGGTGCGCAGCGGCTGCAATCCGGCGGGTGAGGAAACGAGCGATCTCAGCGAGGTCTATCTTGATCTCGATCTCTTCGGTGCGCTCGTGCGCGGCTACCTCACGGAGGCGAAGGGATTCCTCAGCGATGCCGACAAACATTACCTCTACGACTCGGTCCGTCTCATCGCCTTCGAACTCGGCCTGCGTTTCTTCACCGACTACCTCGCCGGCGACGTTTATTTCAAGGTCAGCTATGAGGGACAGAACCTGAACCGCGCCCGCGTCCAGTTCGCCCTCTGCGAAAGCATCGAGGCGCGCGAGGGGAAAATGCGGGGGATTTTGGAGAAGCATTGTTGAAGGGGGGGGACGAATTGACTTCGATAGACCGATTTGCTAACCCGAAGCCAATCACTTATTTTCGCATGAGCATGCCACGTCTTCTCCTGCTGGCTTTTGCCGCATTCACTGGCGTTTCCGTCGCCGCCGATCCTCCCCAGTTGACTTCGGTCCGGGCGAGTTATCAGAAACAAATCGAAGCTGCCACGGCTCCGATTACGGCGAAATACGCGGAGTATCTTGAGAATCTCAAAAAGGAACTCGGAGCCAAAGGCGATCTCGATGGCGCATTGGCCGTTCAAAACGAATTGGATGCAATCGCGGGTTCGGCGACGGCGGGGACCAGCGCATCGGGAAACGATCGCATCGTCGTCTGGAACCAAAACAACAACGCCAAGGGAGATCGAGGAACCGAACGCGTCAACGTAAGTCTGCTGCTGGGCGGACGCGAGGTCTGGTCTAAAAAGTCGATCAAGGTCGATTGGGATCCGGTGAACCAGGGCAAGGTGGAGATTCCCACCCCATCGGTGGTCGCGGACACGCTGCGAGTCGAAATTACCAGATCGGTCAACGAGAAGGGAGGACTCGCCGAGGTCGAGTTTTATCAGGGAGGCCGGAACGTCGCCCTGGGCGGCGAGGTGAAAGTCAGCGCCGTCTGGGAGAACGACCCCAAGCACGTGGGATCAATGCTCGCCGATGGTGTCATGTCCACCTATTGGCTGATTCCGAACGAGCAGGAAGGATGGGCTGAAATCGTTCTGAAGCGGTAGGTTCAAAGAATCAGTTCGCTCATGCGGCTGTTGCATTCCGTGAACGTCGCGGATTTCGCGACGGGAAGACGCGGGGATTCTAGAGCGATATTGTTGAGCGTGAGGGGAGGGGCACACCCCCTCGTGATTGTTTTCGGTGAGGGCCTATGGTAAGACGGCTTGGACCGGAATGAAAACGACCTCCGCCAAGGCAGCCACCAAACCGATCTCCCCCGCGGCTCTCGAACTCGCGCGCGCCCTTGCGAAAGAGTTCCGCAACTCCATGCGGTGGTGTCATCCGGACGCCATTGTCGAGACCTGGGAGGATGCCTGCCGGGTCGTGAAGCACCTCCGCGAATACGGCGGCCATCGCGCGTGGAGGGAGGCACAACGCCTTTGAAAATGCCGTCAACCTTCCGGAAGGCGTTTGTTTCCCGTGGTGACGAACCTGTGGAAGTCGATTGGGCGGCTGATTCGGCCTTCCGTTTCTTTCCCATTGAGCGCGATCCGGTGCTCGGGTGGCGGCTGCACTTTCTCGACATGGCGACGAACAAAGCACTGGCCCTCTCGGCTCGGACCGAAACCCGCGACGATGTCGACATCGTAGAGCTCGACGCCATCTATCCGTTGTCCGCGATCTGTTGGGCGGCGTGCGGAAAGGACCCGGGGTTCTCACCGCTTGCACCCGCTGACTCACCACGACCCGTGCCTGCGCGGCTGCCTTCCGCACTTGCATTTGGAGTGACCAAGACGGTGATGCGGTTCTCCTCGATTACGCCCTAGCAACGGATCAGCACGATTGTCATCATCTATGGAGATGCATTTTGCATGAGGCTCCTTTCACGCACAGCCCCCCGTCTTCTAACTGGCATTCTCCTCGCCCTGCCGTGGATCACCTCCGCCTTTGATCCTAGCGACCGCATCGACGCGCTTCTCGAGGCTGCGTGGAAAGCGCACGGTGTTGCCGCGCCCCAACCTGCGGGCGATGCGACCATCGTCCGTCGCCTCTATCTCGATCTCGCTGGACGCATTCCGACGCGGGAGGAAACGCTCGCTTTCCTGAGCGACAAAGATCGGGATAAGCGGAACGCCCTCGTCGAGCGCCTCCTCGAATCCGACGCCCACGCCTCGCACCTCTTCCATTTCTGGGCAGATCTTCTGCGGCTGAATTCGAAAGCGCACGGCGGCCCGGGCCAGATGACGGCGAAACCCTACGTCGCCCATGTCGCAAAGCGCGTCCGCGAAAACCTGCCTTACGACCGGCTCGTCTTCGAGCTGCTCTCGGCGCAGGGCAAGGTCTGGGAGAATCCGGCGATCGGCTATTACATGCGCGATATCGGGATGCCGCTCGACAACCTGGCGCTGAGTTCACGGGTGTTTCTCGGCACCCGCATCGAATGCGCGCAATGCCACAACCATCCCTTCGAACGATGGACGCAGATGGACTTTTACCGTCTTGCTGCCTTCACCTATCCGCAGGAGACGAATCATACGGGCATTGCGCAGATGGACGGGGCCATGGATTTGCACCGCACCGCCGTTCGTCGACGCGACGCCGCGATCGCGAAAGGAACGCCCGGGGAAAAGGCAGCGGCCGAAGCCGAAGCGGATCGGGCCCGCTGGGTGGGCAAGGCCCTCGACGATCTCGGCGATTTCGTGCGCTACAGCAAGGTGAAGTCCCTGACGAAACGACAACTCAAGCTGCCGCACGACTACCAATACGAGGATGCAAAGCCCGGCGAGCTCGTTCCGCCGGCGACCGTCTTTGGTTCGGCTTCTCCAATCAGTGAGGGCGAGGAAGGCGTCACCGCCTTCGCCCGCTGGGTCACCTCGCCGGAGAATCCGCGTTTCACGAAGGTGATCGTGAACCGGATGTGGAGACGCGCTTTCGGCGTCGGGCTGATCGAGCCGGTCGACGAGATTCTGGACACGACCGAGGCCTCGCATCCCGAGCTGCTCGCCTACCTCGAGGAGCTGATGGTGGATCTCGACTACGACATGCGAGCCTTTCAAAGAGTGCTCTACCAGACCCGGGCCTGGCAGGCCGAAGCGACGAAGGAGGAATGGACGCCCGGCGAGCGGCCGGAGTTCAACGGTCCGCTCCTCCGCCGACTCACTGCCGAGCAGGTCTGGGATTCCTTTGTCACGCTCGTCCACCACACTCCCGACCTGCCACGCTACCGTGGCATCGATCTTGAGACCCACGATCGCATCGTTTATCGCGGCAAGCTGAGCGACGCGCTCGATACCCTCACCGCGGAGGAGCTCTTCGAAGGGGCGATGGAGGCATCAAAGGCCTATCAAAACATTTCCCAGCGTGCCACCGACCTGCGCGAGGAGTATGCGGCCGCTCTCGAGGCGAAGGACAAGGCGCGTGCCGAGCAGCTCAACAATGAAATCCGGGGTGTCGAATACAAGGCGCGTTCCTCGGTGAACGATCATCTCGTCGTGCCAGCGGTGGCGCGGCTCTACACGCAGGTGACGGGTAAGGAAGCGCCGCCACCGCCGGTCGATTCCGCCGCCGTCGGCGGCATGGTGATGGATTTCAAGAAGGCGAGCCAAGAGCGTCCTTACATCGACGTGCCGGGATATGAGCCTGGCGGAACGATCGCCCGGGAGGAGGAGGCCGCCGCCGCAGCCCGCGATCTCATTTTCACGGCGGAGGCGGAGCGGCTGGGGATCGAGCCGGAAAAACGGGAAACCTTCCTCCGAGACCGGCGCGAACAGGCCCGCGAATGGGTCCGAGCCGCCGACATCGAGTCACCGGCACCGCGGGGCCACTACTTGCGCGAGTTCGGCCAGAGCGATCGCGATCTCGTCGACAACGCCTATTGCGAGGCGACGATGCCCCAGGCGCTCGTGCTGATGAACAGTCCGCTCATCGGCAGCATACTCAACCCGCGCACGCAGCTCGGGTTTGGACTGGCCAAGGCAAAGGATGAGGATGAAAAGACAGAGGTGGTCTATCTCACCTTGCTTTCGCGCCGTCCCACCGAGGAGGAACTCGCCACCTGGCATCATGCCAAGGAGGTTGGGCTGGATTCAATCGAGGACCTCGCCTTCGCGCTCGTCAATTCGAGGCAGTTTCTCTTCATCAAGTGATTCGTCATGAAATCTCTGACAAACGCACGAGAAAACTCACGCGATGAATTGGGCCGCCGCGCGTTCGTGAAGCGGGCCGCGCAATCGCTCCTCGGGGTCGGGCTATTGCCCGATTGGATGGCGGGGACGGCGTCTGCCGCTGGCAACCCCGAGCTGATTTCCCCTCATGTCGCCACGGCAAAACGGGTCATCTATCTCTACATGTCGGGTGGTCAAAGCCATCTCGACACCTGGGATCCGAAAGAGTCGCGCAAGGTCGCCGGGCCGGTGAAGCCGATCGCGACTAGTGTCGAGGGCCTCCGTGTGGGCGAGTATCTCCCGCTTTCAGCAAAACAGATGCAGCATGTCGCGGTGATCCGCTCGATGACCTCGAACCAGGGGGCGCACGAGCAGGGTGATTACTTCATGCACACGAGCTACGCTCCGCGTGGCACGATCCGGCATCCGGGGATGGGAGCGTGGCTCGACGTCTTCCAGCCCGGGGTGGGGCATTCGACCCTGCCGAACTATGTCTACGTTGGCAGCAAGAGCCGCCACCCTGGCGCGGGATTTTTCCCGGCGGTGCATCAACCGCTTTTTGTGAACAACCCAGAAACCGGGATCAAAAACGTGAAACGTCCGGAGGGCCTCGCCGAGGATCGTCTCGGCAAACGTCTTGCCCTCTCCGCCGACCTCGATCGCGAATTCATCGAGGCGTTTCCCCACCGCAAGGTGAAAGCTTACGCCGAGATGTATGATGGCGCGATACGGATGATGAAAAGCGCCGACCTCGCGGCCTTTGACCTGACGCAGGAGGACGTGGTCCTGCGCAAGGCCTATGGTTCCGATCCTTTCGGTCAAGGCTGTCTGCTTGCCCGACGACTCGTCGAGCGAGGGGTGCGTTTTGTCGAGGTGTCGTTGGGCGGGTGGGACACGCATAGCGCCAATTTCGTGACCATGCCCGATCTTTGCAGCACCTTCGACCGTGCCTTCGCCACGCTCGTCGACGATCTCCACCAGCGCGGCCTGCTCGAGGATACCCTCGTCGTCGTGGCCACGGAATTCGGCCGCACGCCCGACATCAACATGAACGTCGGCCGCGACCACTACCCGCAGGCCTTCTCGGTGGCCATGGCCGGAGGTGGGGTGCGTGGTGGGTTGGTCATCGGTGAAACCGATGCCGAAGGTCGAGAAATCGCTGGTGAACCCATCGAGATCCCTTCGCTGAACGCGACGATCGCCTACGCGCTGGGCCTACCGCTGGAGCAAACGGTCTTTTCTCCCGAGAAACGACCATTCACGGTCGCCGACAAGGGGCGGCCGATCCGCGAAGTGTTCGCCTGAGCGCGGTGTGGCCTCAGTTGAAATACTCGCGGTTCCACTTGGCTCCATACCAGTATCCGATCACGCTGGCGACCGTACTTAAGACGAGTCCGGCGGCGAAGCCGAAGAAATCGCCGATCCACCAACCGAGGTAGCCGGCCACGGACGACACGATCATCACGAAGAACATTCCCATAAGAAACAATTTTTAATTATGGTATTTATAATCTCGGGTGAGAAGGTTGAAAAGGGTTTTCTTTGATCGACCTTCCCTCGGTCTTCTCAACCGGGTTCCCGTCTGAGCGGACGGTTGGATGCCGTAGGTGACGGAATCGGTGCTTTTCGAGTGGAACCGCCGAGCGTTTTATCGCGTCGATTTTATGACATTCGAGTTGTTGCTCAAGGCGATGCTGCTCGGCGTCATCAATTCTGCGCCGCTGGGCCCGGTGGGACTTCTCTGTCTGCGCAAGAATCTCTCGCCTGATCGCTGCCAGGGGCTTAGTGCCGGGCTGGGGATGGCGGTTGCCTACGGCATCATCGCGTTTTGCGTGCTTTTCGGTCTGAAAGCGATCGCCACATTTCTCGAGGTGCACGAGACCCTGTTTCAGATCGGGGGAGGTTTTGCGCTGGTCGCGATGGGATTGCGCGGGCTTCGTCCTTCCGTTTTGGCTGGAGAGCTTGCGTCCGGAGGGACCCGTTATCTTGGTGTGTTCTCGGCAAGTTTTGCGATGACGCTCTTTAATCCGGTTCCTTTCGCGACCTTCGCGCTCATTCTTACCAGCTTTCAGGTCCTCGATGGCCGCCTCAACCTGAAGATGGATCTCCTCTTCGCCGGCGGCGTCTTTTTGGGAACGATGCTGTTCTGGCTCTGCTTGAACGAGATCCTGCATCACGTGAAAAAGCGCTCGCCGGAATGGCTCTCCCATCGCATTAGCGTGGTGACATCCGTCGCTCTGCTGGTCTTTGGGGTGATCTTGGCGGCGAAAGGAATTTTCTAGGCATTTCTCCGGCAGACCTCGGGAAACGAGGGACCCCTTTCGGCCTGCTTCTTTGTCTGCCGACCGCGTTGGAGCGCTTTTCGGGCGCGAGTGCTTCAGAGGTTCGGTGGCGGGGCCGTTCGCCGATCGGAATCTTTCGGGTCGTGTTTTGGCTCGTGTCGCTCGGGCTTCCCCTCAAGCGGCCGACCCGCGCCTCACCGGCGGGGCGGGGGGGGGGCTCGCTCTCGGAGCTCGCTCCGATCCCTCTCTGCACCTTGGTTTTACAAACCCCGACTCGGCGCTTTCATGGTTCAACGGTTGGCAAGCAGCCCCCTTTCCAGACGCCCAAAGATCATGCGGGGGAAGAACCGACCCCCGCATGATTTCGCGAGATCCCCGAGGATCTTGGAGAGGGCGGAACGGTAACCGGGGCCTCGGTCGGAGGGGAAATCCGGGACGCTCCTTGGCCGAGATCAGGACTTGCGAGCGTCGTTCGCGGCAGCGGTGGGCCGCTGATTCAGCAACTTTCCGAAGGCGAGGACCTTCTCGAAGGTGGCGTTGCCTACCCCTTCGATGAGGATGATCTCGTGGATGCTCGCGTAGGGTCGGGCGCTCACAATGGAGTCAGCCCGGGTCGCGGCGATGCCAGGGATCGCGTCGAGGTCTTCTACCGTGCCCTCATTCAGGAGCGTGAGTAGCCTGTCTTCCTGAGAGGGTGTCAGCGAGGTCGTCTCGCTCTTGCCTGCTCCGGTCGCGTCCAATGACTTCGATGTGGCCTTTGTCAGGGGCTTGGAAGGAGCCTTTGACCCGGCAGACGGCTTTTCGGTATCCGGATTTTTTCGCACCGAAGGGGCCTTCGAAGAGTTGATGGCCTTCTCCGGAGCTTGGGGGTGTGCGGTTTCCTTCCGTTCCTTCGAGTCGGCCAAGGCGAGGGGGAGCAAGCCAAGCGCTGAGATGGTGGCAAGGACGGCACTGAGGCTGAGGATCGTTTTCATGTCTTAGGTAGGGATTGATGTCTTGAGTTAGTTCGATTTAACAGTGTTACCGTGAACACTTCTGAAGATTTAACAGACTGCCTTGAGGCGCGCAAGTTTTTTTTGTTCAGGGGAACACTTTTTTGGCTGCGACGATTCTGGCCGCGCATTTCGCGCTCGAGAGGGTAGGTTTGCGGGATGGAGGGAAAGAACGACGCATCGCAGCAGGGCGGTTTGGCCGATGCTTTGAATAGTTGGCAGGAGGGAGAGGTCTGGTTTCGGAAGTTGATCCCGATGGGGCAGCCATGGGGGGTGGAGGAGTTCCTCGAGGCGGTACCGGACTCGGCGAAGGGCAGCTTCGGGGCCAGAGTGGGTGAATCGACTGTGCTGGATGGTCAGCATTATCAGGCTGGAGAAATCGTGGTCGTTGATTCGCGGGCCGATTTCGTGCGACTCCTTCGTGGTTTGAGCAAGGCCACGGATCTGCTGTTTCCCTGGTATGATCGGCTCGTTCCGGTCAGTCTGGCATCTGCCCACGTGCGGCAGATCGACGGAGAGCGTTACCGCGCGGACCTGAGAGGACGTTTCCTCAAATCGTTCCTTGTGAGCGTTGGTCTCGTCGGGGCGGGGCTTTACTTTCAGGAGTTCCGCATGGTGGCGCTTCTGATGGCCACGATCTACGGGCTTTTTCCGCTGGTGGAGGCGTCCATGGCGTGGTTTCAGCGGGTGGACCGCCTTCCGGTCGAGGAGTTGAATCGACGACTCGTGAACTTCGAGTTCTTCCGACGTTGGCTCGCCACGCGACGTTCGCCGATGCTGTCGGTAGGCATCGTGTCGCTGGTCTTCGTGTTTCTCGGTCAGGTGCTCGCGGGACTCGGTCCTTCGATCGAGGCCGCGGCTTTGGTCAAAGGGGCAGTGACGGGCGATGGGGAGTGGTGGCGGCTCGTCACGACAGGGCTGATGCATGGAAGCCTCGTCCACCTTCTCTTCAACGGGATGGCGCTTTATAATCTCGGCCGCGTCATGGTGGCATTGGTAAACCCTTCGCTGTTGAGCTTCGTTTTTCTCATTACGGTCATGACGGGATCGCTCGCGAGTCTCTATTTTGGGCCCGCTCAACCGAGCGTCGGGGCCTCGGGAGGAATTCTCGGTTGCCTTGGATTCCTTCTCGTCGTCACTGCGAAGTTTCGTTCCCTTTTGCCGGGATTCTTGCGCGCCAGCTTGATCCAATCGACCATCGTGGTCTCGATTTTCGGGCTGCTCGGATCCGCCTTCATCGACAACGCGGCGCACGCCGGGGGGCTGATCGGGGGTGTCGGGTTGGGCTGGGTCCTGTTTCCTTGGCTCCGTCTCGCTCCGGTTGCAAGCAAGTCGGCGGCGAGGATCTTGTCGGCGCTTAGTCTCACCGTCCTCGCTCTCGGTGTGGCCAAGATCGCATGGGAGCTTTGGGCAATCGTGAGTATCGGGAAATGAAAACCGGTCACAAGAGGGCGCCTCGAGGCAAAAAGGGAGGGGTCAAATGGGCTCCTACGCTATCGGATCCCGGGCCTCCCAAGATCTTCTCGCGATGAAATTCTCCTCGTCTTTACTTTTCTTGGCTGTTGTCATCGTTTCTCCGGTGCCAAGTGGCGTTGCCGGAAATTTTTTGGTGACAAGCCATTTCGACAGTGGCCCCGGATCGCTCCGGGCGGCGCTCGTCGCAGCCGAGGCCAACGGAGGAGAGAGCGATGTGATAACCTTTCAGGACACCCTTTCCGGCGCCGTCATTGACATTTCCCCGACGGGCCAATTTTCGCTGGGCGGGGCCGGTCGGATTCTCATTTCGGCGACAGGACTCGGGCAGCCGGTGACCATTAATGGATTTGGGGCGACACGGATTTTTCAAGTGGGACCCGGTGTCGAACTCGAGTTGAACGACCTCATCCTTGCGGAAGGCTTTTCTGCGGGCGGCGCCCCGGCGAACGATGGTGTCGTTCCGACAGACGGGGGCGACGGAGAACCCGGGGGCGGGATTCTGAACGAGGGAAAATTGATTTTGAAGCGCTGCGAGATCCAATTCTGTGTTGCTGGAAACGGGAGTCGGGGTGGGCACAAGTCCGGGGCTGGACCCGCAAATCCAGGCCATGGTGGTGATGGGGGCAGGGGCGGTGCCATCTTCAGCTCGGGTCCGGGTGCCTCCGTCTTTCTTGAGGACTGTGCGCTGATCGCTAACGAAGCGGGCGCCGGTGGTCAGGCCGGTAATCTCGAGGCGGGGGCGATTGGCTCCATCGGCATCGCGGGGAGTGGAGGGAATGGTGGGGCAGTCGCCTGTGAGGGCGGGGCTCTGGAGATCGTCACGACGGTCATCGATTCGAACCGTGCCGGGTCCGGGGGCGCCGGCGGTGCCGATGGGAGCGGTGGGAGCGGTGGGATCGGAGGCACGGGGGGAATCGGCGGCACGGGGGGAATCGGCGGCAGCGGGGGGGGAGTCTCTGCAGATTCGTCCTCGCTGCGCGTGAGCGGGACTTCCATAAGGGACAACAATGCCGGGTCGGGTGGACTCGGTGGCGATGGAGTTTTGGCGACCGATACCCGGGGAGCAGGAGGCAAGGGAGGCGATGGCGGTGGGCTCTGGGTGCGAGAACCGGCCTTGGGGAGTGCCCCCCATGTGGAGAAATCCCTTTTCAAGAGCAACGCCGCCGGGAGCGGTCGTGCCGGAGGGAATTCGCCCAACCTTGGAATCGGTGAAAGGGGAACGGATGGTGGAGACGGAGGGAGCGGCGGCGGAATTTTTGTTGCCGGTGGCATCGGAGTGAAATGGACGATGGTGAATTCGACCGTTTTGCTCAACTTTGCGGGTGACGGGGGATCGGGAGGCAACGGCTCGATTGGGGGCAGTGCCGGAGTCGGTGGCGATGCGGGGAACGGAGGAGGGCTCGCTTTCTCACGGAGTGGGTCCCATTACACCGCGCAACTCACCCACGTCACGATTCTTTCGAACAATGCCGGTCTGCCCGGTGGCGCGGGGGCTCCTGCAGGATCGCCTGGAGGGGTTTCGAGCGGTGGGGGAATCTGGGAAATCGAAGGAGGGATCGACGGTGGCAACGGCATCACTTTGGCTAATGCGGTCGTGGCCTTGAACGATGCGGCGCTGGTAGACAATATTGGACCTTTCGTTGCGGCAGGGAACCACTTCACGGCGGGCGATCCGAGGGTCGGAGTGCTCGCCGAAAACGGCGGCCCCACCGAGACGGTTGCGCCCGAACTGGGTAGCCCTCTCCTCGACGGGGGAGGAGTCCTCGTCGACCCTCCGGCGGTCGATCAGCGCGGGGAAGTAAGGCCCTTCAACGGGATTCCCGACCTCGGTGCCTTCGAGGTGAAATTCCAACCCGACGCGAGGATCGGAGTCTCGAGTAATCCCACATCGCATCGGATCGACAACGTTTACTCGACGACGGGGGCGAATCAGTGGTTGGCGGTGAAATTGACCGGTACGAAGACGAGCCGCTTTTTCCTTTCCGCACAGAACGACGGGGAGATCGATGATCACCTCAGCATCAGCGGAACGGTTGCGGGAAAGCTGATCCGCTTGACAGCGATCCGCACGACCGGAGGCGACGCGAATGTGACCGCAGCCCTTGCGGCCGGATACGGGATCGAGTCGGTCGCACGAGGTGAGGTCCATGTCATCGAGGTCTCGGTGCGAGCGGCTTCGAAGAAGATTCGGGCGAAACAAAACCTCGTATACCGGGTGCGCAGCTCGGTGAACTCGTCCATCGATGCCGTGGTCGCTAACCTCAGCCAGAAGAGGATCAGGAAGCAGTGACGGGCAAACTCCCTTTGTTCGTCTCTCCGAAGACGGCTACAATGGTCTGTCTCCATGTCGTCGGCCCTTTCCAAATCGAACTCTGCGACCGATCCGTCGATTGCGATCGAGGTGACTCCCTTTTCCCTTGATGAGGAGTCGGTTTTACCCCTCGCGCGAGCTCGATCGTGGTTGAGCGGGGCGGAACTGGCTCGTGCGGAAAGCTTTCGTTTCGAGGTGCATCGCGAACGCTACCTGCGCGGCCGCGGCATGATGCGCGGACTTTTGGGCAGACGCCTGGGTGTGGATCCGGGATCGCTCGTGTTCGCCCTGGGTGAGAAGGGCAAGCCCTCTTTGACCGGGGATCCGACCGGTTTCAATCTCTCGCATTCGGAGGGCCGAGGGGTGCTTGCGGTTGGCGACATCGAGCACCTCGGAGTCGATATCGAGGGCTACGACCGCCAAGTCGATCACGCGGGGTTAGCACGCCGCTGCTTCCGCGATTCCGAAATCGCTTGGATGGAGGCTTTTGCTCCGGAAGAACGTCACCTCGCCTTTTTCCGCATCTGGACCGCGAAGGAAGCTCGAATGAAGGCGACCGGTGAGGGGTTCCAACTTGCGCCCAAACGCATCGAACTGGCCTTTGCCGATGGTTTTGCCGTCCGTTGTGTCGAACCGTCCGAACCGTCCGCCCACCTCGTCGCAGTGAGCTTGGCGGACGAGGGCTGTGCCTGCGCCGTGGCGGCGCTGGCTCCCTTTCACATTGTCATCGGCGAGCTTCCGACTTGGGAATGAGGGCGCTGGACGGGGGCTGTTGCAATCGGAGATCTTGTTCAATGGAAACGGGGGGGGGCCTCGAGCCTCCGTGACTGGTCAGGAAAACCGGCTCTTGGGAAAACGAAAGGGCTGGTAAATGTGTTTCCGGTCCGCGGAGCAGAGAGGTTGACTGACTTGACCGGGTTGCAACGGGAGGGGTGGGCGATCGAGGAAGCTCGCCTGCCTCATCGCCAAGGTGCTTGAGCGCGTGCAAATGCGTCCTTGGCAAACGAACGGGAGATCGGTAACGTCTCGTCCTGTCATGAAACACGCCTGCTCTCTTCTCCTCACCTTCGCTCTCTCGCTCTCCCTGCCGCTGGCGGCGGCGGAAAAGATCCGGGTGCTCCTCGTCGATGGTCAGAATAACCACGCCTGGCAGGAGACCAGTCCGCTCCTCGTCTCCATTCTCGAGAAATCCGGGCGCTTCGAGGTCGCGGTCTCAACGGCTCCCGCCTCCGCGCCAAAGGCCCCGCGGGTCCCGAAGGATCCCGACGAGGCCGCGAAGGCGAAATTCGCCGCCGAGATGAAGGCCTGGGAGTCCGACGTCGCCGCTCACAAGTCTGCGAGTGCCGATGCCTGGGCGGCGTGGAAGCCCGACTTCCCCGCCCATGATGTCGTCGTTTCCAACTACAATGGAGAAAGCTGGCCTGAGGCGGTGAGGACGGCGTTTGAGGCTTTTGTCAAAAACGGCGGCGGATTTGTCTCTGTCCACGCGGCCAATAATTCCTTCCCCGAATGGTCGGCCTACAACGAAATGATCGGCGTAGGGGGCTGGGGCGGACGCAGCGAACTCTCCGGTCCGTATTTGCGTAGGCGCGATGGCAGATGGACGCTCGATCCCACCGCCGGGCGCGGCGGTTCGCACGGAAAGCAGCACGAGTTCGTCGTCGAGATTCAGAACGCCGAACACCCCATCGTGAAGGGATTGCCCCCGAAATGGCTTCATGCACAGGATGAACTCTACGATCGTCTTCGCGGACCGGCCAAGGACGTCTCCGTGCTCGGGGCTGCGCTGGCCACCGTCGAGACGGGAGGCTCCGGCGAGTGGGAACCGCTTCTCATGGCTATTCCCTACGGCAAGGGCCGCGTCTTCCACACTGCCCTCGGACACAGTGCCGTCTCGATGGGCGGACTGGGGTTTCAGGAGACCCTGAAGCGCGGGGTTGAATGGGCTGCGACCGCCGAGGTTACTTTCCCCGCAGTGCCCGCCGAGGTGCTGACGCTCGACGCGGTCGCGGTGGTCAAATAAAGGATTTCGGGGCAGATGAGCCCTCTGGTTTTGGGAGGAAACCCCTTTGGTTTGAGGCGGAGGCTGGCTCAATCAGGCCGCAATCCCCGTTCCATCCACTGATTGAGTTGCTCCAGCACCCGTGCTTTCGTTTCTCTCCAGTGCGGCTCCACCTTCTGCAGGAGCCCGAATTGGCCCGCCAGCCAAAAGAGAAGAAGGACAAAGGCGAGTTTCCGGAAGTCGCCGCGCCACTTGCCTCGTTGCGCCTTCAGTTCGCTCTCAATCGCGGCGAGGCGCTCGTTTTGCAGGGCGAGGAGGCTAGCCAAGTCTGACGCTGCGCCGCTGGTGGCAGGTTCTTCCGCGAATTCGTTGTCCAACTCGGCAACCGCAGCCAACTCGCGCTCGCGGAGGCGGCGTTTCGTCGCGAGCACCTCCTCGTGGGCTGCGAGCACGATGGGTTCGAGCTTTTCAAACTGCACCGGTTTTGTCAGGAAATGGGTCGTCAGGATCAATTCGTTTCCCTGGGCGTGGAACTCCGCCTCGAGCTCCTCCGAGGCATGACCCGTGATCATCAGCACCGCAAGCGGCCGCGTCGCCTGGGATTGTAAGGCGGTAAGCACCTCGATCCCGTTCATCCCGGGCATGCGGTAGTCAAGAGTCAGCACCTCGATCGAGGGCTCCGCGCGAAGAAAATCGAGGGCCTCCTGTCCGTTTCGTGCGACGAAGACCTTTTCAAAGCCGACATACTCGCGGAGAAAGGTCTTCAAACCTAGCTGGAAGGCGGGATCCTCGTCGACGACGAGAATCGCCGCCATGTCGGAGAGGGGAGGGGCGTCGAGGGGATTGTCTTCGTGGGGGAGGTGAAGGCTCATGGGGCGGGTTGGAATCCCTATTTTTTTGATCTACTCCCGCCGGAATGTCCAGTCCCGTCTTTTTAAATGAGTCATTGCGGAGACGGAGACGGCCATTGCCAGCGGTTGAAAAAGTTGGTCATCTTAGCGAAGAAGAGTTGGTGCAGAACGGAGAAGGAGAGGTCGAGCCGCACGATTGGTCTGCTCAACACCAACGCCCTGACGTTTTTCTGGGAGGGGGAGAGCAACGCTTCGACTGCGCGTCGCCTACGCCGGAACCGGAGGATTGGTTTGGATGGCACGGCCCTGAGACACGGGAGACTGGCGTCTCGCCAGTGTCTCCGAACGACGGTCAAAAGAGGCTCCGCCTTGGGGGAAATCGCCGATGGTCAAGATGGCGGTCAGGGTGGGATTCGAACCCACGGTACCCTTTTGGAGTACGCTTCTTTAGCAAAGAAGTGCTTTCGACCACTCAGCCACCTAACCTGAACAACTTGATGTTGATTTCCGACACACCTCCTTGCGGAGGCCACGGGAGGAAAGGATGCCCGTAAGGGGTGATCGAGTCAATCGCTTTTGTCGGACATCTCGCAATTTCAGGAAGCGGGTCGATCGAGCGGGGTGAGCGAGACGGAGACGACGCCATCGTTTTCCGCGACAGGGTAGACGGTGATGCTCTCACAGGCAGGACCGGAGAAGACTCGG
>Ga0172373_10005849_pt1 | contig 16671 bp, 12 predicted proteins | sample Lak10m_2_FD_114546 | JGI IMG/M metagenome (GOLD analysis project Ga0172373, IMG submission 114546) | Freshwater microbial communities from Kabuno Bay, South-Kivu, Congo - kab_092012_10m | ecosystem: Environmental > Aquatic > Freshwater > Lake | place: Democratic Republic of the Congo...
TGGCACGTACCATCGGATGCCGAGTGGACGGTACTAATAGATTATTTAGGTGGTGAGAGTGTTGCTGGAGCAAAAATGAAAGCGAAGCCAGTGATGAAAAAAGTAGTTGAATATTATGATGTAAATAGTAAGAATTGTAGCAATTGCTCAAATGCTAGTGATGAGTATAAGAAGATTTGTCCAGTTTGTAAAGGTACAGGGTATGTTAAAATTCCGTTAAGAAAAGAGAAGTATATGGATGATAAGCTTATTAGTGGTTTTGAAGGAGGGACAAATGAAAGTGGTTTTACTGGTCTTCCGGGCGGGGGCCGCAGCAGCAGTGGAAATTACGACGGCATTGGCAGCGGCGGCGTCTGGTGGAGTTCTACGGAGCTCAGTACAAGCAGTGCTTGGAACCGCGTCCTGTACAACTACGGTGGCGATGCAAGCAGTTCCAACGACGGTAAGAACTTTGGGTTCTCTGTTAGGTGCCTCAGGGATTAATTCAGTATGGAAGTTGACTATTTGACTATTTGACTATTTTTATCCTGAGCTTGTCGAAGGATGACTATTTTTATCCTGAGCTTGTCGAAGGATGACTATTTAAAATAATACAAGTATATTTCGGAGCTGTGTTTCGGTTGTGCATCGAGCGGAGTCATCGAGCCGTGAGTGCCACATTGAGCTTGTCGAAATGGTAACGAACGTGCGAGAAGGCGGAGCGAGGCGTGTTGGGTTATGATTTTGAATCGCACTAAAAAAAGTGCAGTTTATTTGTTTTTATGCACTAAAAAAAGTGCATTTTTTGGTTTAGGAAAATCAATTATTAAAAAAAGTCAACTCTCCATTTTTCATTTGGTGGTACGCGCGACTCAAATACGCAATCAAAATTCGCATAGAATCAAACGCTTCTTCCGATTCCGTGTTGATTTGTTTCTTTTGTAGGCGTAATAACAACTTCATGTACATTGCATGGAAAACCAATTCAATGTGGTTCTTGTCTTTCAAATTCGATTTTTCCTTGAAGTCTTCAATCGCATCAATTGCTCGTTCGTAGAGTTCTTTGTACTTCACATCGTTTGCCATGTTTAACAAGGTGTTGTGCAAGTACGAAAGTTCAATCATCACTTCTTGGATTAAGAATAAATGTCCTTTTTTCTCAATTCTTTGTGAATGCATTTGTGCAATTAGATCTTTGTACCATTGTCTGTAGGTCGCATGAAAAGAAGCATCTGGTAATTGTTGACGCACATATTCATCCATGATACGTTCCAAATCAAAGTTGTACGCACGAATAACATCCTCGATTTGATACATGTAAAGGATGTATTCAGCAATATTTTCTTTCAGTTTTTGTTGAGCGATTAGCATGGGGGTAGAAAGTTAAAAGTAGAAAGTTAAAAGTCTAAAGATTTATAGTGTGTTTTAATTGTTCCATTTACACATTGAAAAATTTACACATTTTACTTGCCGTAATTCTGATTCAAAAATGCAATAAATTCTTTCGTAACATTCATGGAAGGGTGGATGTAATTGTATTGACTTCCTGCAGATTTTACAAGTAAGATATCGATCTTATGTTCTTCACAGTATTTTTTACCTGCGTCTTCGATTTTCTTACCTAACATGTTTAATAGGTTGACTGTTTCATTCTCCAATTTAGCACCTTGTGTTTGTTGCATTTGGTACAACTCTTGGTTTCGACGTTGAACTTCCATCTGTGCCTCTTGAATTTGCATGTCTGAAAGTTGTTTTTGTTGAACAAGTTGCTCATTAGTGTTGATGTAATTTTGCAATTCACGTTCTTTATTGATTAATTGCGCTTGAATCGTTTGTTGCTTCTTCAACGAAATTTTCTCCATTTTCACGAAATATTCGTATTGCAATTTCAAACTGTCTTGATCGTAATAAGCAATTTTTAAACCGTTGGTACGTACAACTGGAACACTTGGTTTAGTTTCTTCTACTTTTTTTGTTTCCGTTTTCTCACTACAAGCAACAGTTAGTAATAAAGTGCTTATACAAATGGTAATTATTTTTTTCATCGTAATTTATTTATTTTGGATGGAGTTTTTGTTTGTAAATGCTTTCGACCAATCTTCGCGCATGGTTAAAAAGCGGTTAAAAGAGTTGTCTAATAATTCTTCGGTAATCATTGCTTGCACGTCCTCGATGCCAAAAACATCCATTTCACTGATTTTAAAGAGTTGTTCGTATTGGTCTAATTCTATCTTTACCAAATATTTACTGTTGTAATTAAAGATTTGAATTTTATATTTTGGATGTGGTATTTCTGCAAGTACGCGCATAAGATTAAATTTTTGTAAAAGTAAAAAAATTCTTATTATTTAATCTCAATCACCTCCACCTCAAACACCAACACCGAATTCGCTGGAATCTTACCTGTCGCTTCTGTACCATATCCCAATTTGGAAGGGATAAATAATTTTCCTTTGCCTCCAACTTTGTATTTTGGAATACCTTCTTGCCATCCTTTGATTGTATTCGGAATGCTAATGTATGTTCCTGTTTTATTCTCGTCAAAAACAGTTCCATCTAACAAATAAGCTTTGTATTTCATGTAGACAGTATTGGTAGCACTTACCTGCATACCCGTGCCTGGATCTTCCACGGTGTAATATAATCCGGATGCCGTTTTGGTAGCATGGATGGAGTGTTGACTCAAGTAACTTGTAATTGCATTGTCGTCTTTGGTGTCTTGTTCTGCTGTGGATGTTTTGGTACATGACAAAAGGCTGATAGATAAAAGACTGAAAGACAAAAGACTTGTAGATAAAAGACAAAAGACAAAGAAGTTATAGGTTAAAAATCGAGTCTTTCTAAAAGAGAAAATAGAAGTGTTTCCGGTGTTATTTATTTTCATGATTTTTTTATTAATTACTCGTGAAAATTACAAATAAATCCCATAGTAATTAACGATTCAACGTGTATAATTATTAATCAACAACGTTTATAATCAGAGTTCTGCATGTAATTTTGTTTGTTAGCGTAAATTTTAACTAAAATAATGGCTGAAAATCAATATACAGAGGATAATATACGATCGTTAGATTGGAAAGAACATATCCGTTTGCGTCCAGGGATGTATATCGGGAAACTGGGGGATGGAGCTGCTGCGGATGACGGGATTTATATTCTTGTGAAAGAGGTTGTCGATAACTGTATCGATGAATTTGTCATGGGAAATGGAAAACGCATCGATATCAAGGTGAAAGATGGAAAGGTTTCTGTGCGCGATTATGGTCGTGGGATTCCATTAGGGAAAGTCGTTGAGGTTGTTTCCAAAATGAACACCGGTGGTAAATACGATTCAAAAGCGTTTAAAAAATCGGTTGGTTTGAACGGTGTCGGAACAAAAGCTGTAAATGCCTTGAGTTCTAAATTTATGCTGTACGCCGTGCGTGAGGGAGAAAAGAAAGAAGCGACTTTTGAACGTGGAGAACTTGTGGATGAAAAAGCCTTGGTGAAGACCGACGAACAAAACGGTACATACGTAGAATTTTGGCCAGACGATCAAATCTTTAAAAAATACAATTTCAAAGCACCTTATTTGGTGAAGATGTTTTGGAATTACTGTTACCTAAATCGCGGTTTATCCATTTACTTTAACGGAGAAAAATTTCAGTCGAAAGACGGTTTAAAGGATCTATTGGAAGACAATATGGACGGTGATCCATTGTACCCAATTATTCACTTGGAAGGCGAAGACATTGAAGTGGCTTTTACACACGGAAAAACGTATGGGGAAGATTACTATTCGTTCGTGAATGGTCAACATACAACCCAAGGTGGTACGCATCAAAGTGCTTTTAGAGAGTCAATTGCAAAAGTAATTCGCGATTTTTACAACAAGAACTACGATGCTTCCGATATTCGTCAATCCATTGTTGCGGCGATTTCGGTAAAGGTGGTAGAACCTGTATTTGAGTCGCAAACAAAAACGAAATTAGGATCTCAAGAAATCGAACCTGGAGGACAATCCATGCGTTCATTTATCAATGATTTCTTAAAAGATAAATTAGATAATTTCCTACACCGTAACCCAGATGTAGCAGAAACGATTGAGAAGAAAATCAAGCAGTCGGAACGCGAACGTAAGGAGTTGACAGGTATTCGTAAGTTGGCGCGAGAGAGACAAAAAAAATCCAGCTTACACAATAAAAAATTACGCGATTGCCGTATTCATTTCACAGATATCAAAGACGACCGACGCGAAGAGACGACCTTGTTTATTACTGAGGGAGATTCTGCGAGTGGTTCGATAACTAAATCCAGAGATGTAAATACACAAGCAGTATTCTCACTGCGTGGTAAACCTTTAAATTGTTTTGGGTTAACTAAAAAAGTGGTGTATGAAAACGAAGAGTTTAACTTAATACAAGCGGCGTTAGACATCGAAGAAGACATGGATAATTTGCGTTACAACAAGATAGTAATCGCTACCGATGCCGATGTCGATGGTATGCACATTCGTTTGTTGTTGTTGACATTCTTCTTACATTTTTTTCCAGATTTGGTAAAGCGTAACCACGTGTATGTCTTGCAAACACCGCTGTTCCGTGTTCGAAATAAGAAGAAGACTATTTATTGTTATTCCGATGAAGAACGACGCAATGCAATCAGTGAGTTAGGGAAAAATCCAGAGATTACGCGATTTAAAGGATTGGGAGAAATTTCTCCAGATGAGTTTAAACATTTTATCGGGGAAGACATTCGCTTGGAACCAGTTATTCTTTCCAAAGAAGCATCGATTGATGAAATTTTATCGTACTACATGGGGAAAAATACACCAGAGAGACAAGATTTTATCATAGATAATCTACGTGTAGAGAAAGATTTAGAAGAAGAAATCGCGAAAGATAAATTAGAAGGAAACGACGAAATCGAAGAAAAAGCATCATAAGTTATGGCTGAAGACGAAATAGAAGATAATCAAGCAAATGACGAGGAATTCAATCCTTTTGAGAAGTCTCAAGTGGATGATGTAATTATTCCTTTAAATGGATTGTATGAAAATTGGTTTTTAGATTACGCTTCGTATGTAATCTTGGAACGTGCTGTACCTGCATTGTTTGACGGGTTAAAGCCAGTGCAACGTCGTATCCTCCATTCGATGAAAGAATTGGACGATGGTCGTTACAATAAGGTTGCGAATATCATTGGAAATACGATGAAGTATCACCCTCACGGAGATGCTTCGATTGGAGACGCTTTGGTGCAATTAGGACAAAAAGACATTTTGATCGATTGCCAAGGAAACTGGGGGAATACGCTGACTGGAGATGGGGCAGCTGCTCCGCGTTACATCGAGGCACGTTTGTCTAAATTTGCGACACATGTTGTGTTTAATCCAAAAACAACCAATTGGTTAGCAAGTTATGACGGTCGTAACAAAGAACCAGAACAATTACCGGTTAAATTCCCGCTGTTATTAGCACAAGGAACTGAAGGTATTGCTGTAGGTATGGCGTGTAAAATTTTACCGCATAACTTTAATGAATTAATCGAACAATCCATCAACCATTTACGTGGAAAGAAAGTGGAAATTTTTCCTGATTTCTTGACTGGTGGAATGGCTGACTTTAGTAACTACAACGATGGACTTCGTGGTGGTAAGGTACGTGTACGTGCAAAAATCAAGAAGTTAGACAATAAAACACTGACGATTACAGAAATTCCTTTTGGGACTAATACAGGTTCCTTGATCGAATCGATTATCAAAGCCAACGACAAGGGGAAAATCAAAGTGCGTAAAATTGAAGACAATACTTCGGCAAATGCAGAGATAAACATTCATTTAGCACCTGGAGTTTCTCCTGATAGAACCTTGGATGCTTTGTATGCATTTACGGATTGTGAAGTATCTATTTCTCCAAATGCCTCTATCATTGATGGGGATAAACCGCGTTTTATCGGCGTAAGTGAAATCTTAAAAATCAATACAGACAATACGGTTCAACTACTGAAATGGGAATTGGAAATTCGTTTGCAAGAATTAATGCAAGCGTGGCATTTCTCTACCTTGGAGAAGATATTCATTCGCGAAGAGATGTATATCGACTTCAAGAAATACTCGAATAAAGAAGACTTATTTGCCTACTTATTTAAGTGTTTTGAACCTTTCAAAAAGTTGTTTTTACGCGAAATCGTTGAAGAAGACTTGCAAAAGTTAACACAAATTCAAATGATTCGAATCACGCGTTTTGACAGCGATAAGGCAGATGAAGCGATTGTGAAGTTGGAAGAGGAGATGGAACAAGTGAAAGATAAATTAGCGCATTTAGTAGAATATGCGATTGATTATTTCAAAGACTTGAAAAAACGTTTTGGCGATGGTAGAGATCGTAAAACGGAAATTAAAATATTCGACAACATCGTTTCTTCGAAAGTGATCATTGCCAACCGTAAATTATACGTAGATCCTGAAGAAGGATTCATTGGTTGGGGATTAAAACAAAAAGAAGCGGTCAATGATTGTTCGGAAATCGACGACATCATTATTTTCTTCAATACAGGAAAAATGTTGGTTACCAAGGTAGCAGACAAGAAATTTGTAGGAAAAGGAATCATCCATGCAGATGTATGGAAACGTGGGGATACCCGAACGATTTACCACATGATGTACCAAGACGGCTTGGGTGGACCGGCGATGATGAAACGTTTTTACGTGAATTCAATTACACGAGATACAGAATACGACTTGACACGTGGGGTGAAAGGAAGTAAACTGTTATACTTCTCCATCCATCCAAATGGGGAAAAAGAAGTCGTTACAGTTATGTTACGTCCACGTCCACACCTAAAACGCTTACGTTTTGATATCGATTTTGGAGATTTATTAATCAAATCCAGAACGTCGGCAGGAAATCGTGTAACGAAAGAAATTGTACAGAAAATTACCCAAAAAGAGGTTGGGGGATCAACGTTAGCGGCACGTAAAATTTGGTACGATGCGATTGTAGGACGTTTGAATGACGATGGAAGAGGTAAGTTCTTAGGTTCGTTCAAAGGATCGGATCGTATTTTGACCTTGTATAAATCTGGAGAATACCGATTGACAAGCTTCGACTTAGCTAACCACTTCGACGAAGACATGATTCACATTGAAAAATGGATTCCTCGTCGACCAATATCAGCGGTTTACTACGATGCTGAAAAGGAAATGCATTATGTAAAACGTTTCTTGTGTGAGGTAACTTCCGATAAAAAAGTGTCCTTCATTTCAGAAGCAGAAGGTTCGTTTTTGGATGTAGTTTCTACTTCTTACCGTCCTGAAGTGCGTGTAGTGTTTAATAAGTTACTGAAAGAAACTAAAAATCTTCCGGATAACGTGTTCAACATTGCAGATGCCATAGATGTGAAAGGATTAAAAGCGCAAGGAAATCAAGTGACCAAATTCAAAGTCAAAGAAATTACCTTAAACCACGAGATTGATGGTGGAGAACCTTGGCCAGAAGATGCGGCAGTAGTTGTAGAAGGCGGTGAAAATGCAGAGGAAGCATTGACAGTTGAATGGGATTTAGATAAAAAAGAAGAGGGAGAAGACGATGATGCACAGCCAAGCCTGTTTGACGCTCCAGAAGAGTAAATATAGCGTATATGTTTAAGAATAAAATTCAACTATTAGTTTTATAATTTTTCGATTTATTTATTCATGTTTTTTTCCTCCCTTGAGGGAGGATTAAGGAGGGTGAAAAGTTTTCTAAGCATAAATGTTAGATAATGGGTTATGATTTTTCGTAACCCATTTTTTAGTTATTTGTATTTATCTTTAATCTTTATAAGTAGCCAAAACTATGTTTTTAATCATAGTTTTGGCTACTTATAGATATGCTTTTTATTTGTATTTAATTGTTTTTTAGCGGATTAATTTTTGAGTTTTTTTTATTGTTTAATTAAATTTTTTCAAAAAAAACATACTTATATCTAGCCAAAACACATATATTTTTATTATATTTGGCTACTTATAAGTATGTTTTTTTATGGTAGTAGGTAGAAAATCAGAGGTTTCCATTTTGTTAGATTGTCTTACAACTCCTCGTTCGGAATTACTTGCGGTTTATGGTAGAAGAAGGGTAGGGAAAACCTACCTCATCCGAAATACATTTGCGAAGAATATGTGTTTTGATTTTTCAGGGACCTATAAATCCTCTTTGAAACAGCAACTTAAAAATTTTCATTTTACCTTAAAAAATCAATCTCCAAAGAATAAAGTCCCAAAAGATTGGACGGAGGCATTTTACCAGCTTTCTATCTATATTGATTCTCTGAAGACCAAAAAGAAAAAAGTAATTTTTTTAGATGAGTTTCCTTGGTTAGATACACGAAAATCAAACTTTTTAGCGGCATTTGATCGTTTTTGGAATAGTTATGCTGTCAAACGTTCGGACTTAGTAGTAGTGATTTGTGGTTCTGCAGCATCTTACATGATTAAAAATATTATAAAAAATAAAGGAGGTTTACACAATCGTATTACACAACATATTCACCTACATCCTTTTAATTTAAAAGAGGCAGAACAATTGTTAGTGGCTAATAAGGTCAAGTTATCCCGCTACGAAATTTTACAAGTATATATGGCAATGGGTGGAATTCCCCATTACTTAGAAAAAATACGACCAGGAGAGAGTGTACCACAACTAATTGATCGTTTGTGTTTTGAAAAAGATGGATTTTTACGAACTGAATTTAAATTAATTTTTGCCTCCTTATTCGATCAGTATGAAAATCATGAAATGATTATTCGTTTACTCGCTAATGTTCGAAAAGGGATGACTAGGAACGAAATAGTTGCTAAAATTAAAATTAAATCAGGAGGTACTTTGACTAAAACATTGATTGAATTAGAAGAGTCTGGTTTTATTGAAAAATACCTGCCCTATAAAGGAAATAAAGATGCATTATTTCGGTTGACAGATGAATATTCTATGTTCTACATAAAATACATTGAAAATTCAAAACCTACTACAACCAGTTATTGGATGAAGTTACAAGCACAACAAAGCGTAAAAATTTGGAGTGGATTTACTTTTGAAACGATTTGTATGAAACATGTAGAACAAATTAAGGCTGGACTTAAAATTCAAGGTGTTCATTCTGTAAATGGTAGTTGGATACAAAAAAATACTGCTTCAAATGCGCAAATAGATTTATTGATAGATCGCGATGACAACGTTATAAATTTGTGTGAGATGAAATTTTATAATACTGAGTATAGTTTGGATAAAAGACAAATGAATGATATTATTCAAAAAATGAATGTATTTGCAGATTCTATTAAAACCAAAAAAAGTATTTTCATAACATATATCACTACTTTTGGTCTTGTGAAAAATAATTATAAGAGACAATTTGTACAAAATGAACTAACTATAGATAGTTTATTTTTATCATTATAAATAGCCAAAAGTACTTTTTTAACTATAGTTTTGGCTACTTATAAAGGTGTTTTATTTGTTTATTGTTTTGTTATTCAGTATGTTGTTTTTTTATTATTCTTATTCTTTAAGTAGTTATTTATTTAATTAATATAAATAGTTCAAAAAATTGTTTAAAGTATGTTTAAATCTAAAATACACTTTTTGATTTTTTTAATTCCAATAATTATTTGTTGTTGGATGATGTATCCTTTACATGGGATGGTACTTGATTGTACAAACTGTGATCCGTTAGGGATTGGCTTGGTGTTAAATTTTGTACTTATTATTTGGGTGTTATTTATTTTGATTTATTCAGCTGTAGTTTTTTCAAAAAAGTTAACCAATGAAGTGGATAAAAAGCATCGTATGCAAAGATATTTAATAATGGTATTATCTATCGTAGGCATTGTAGGAGGTACTTATTCTTTTATTATTTATGAAGGAAAACAACAAAATGAAATTTACTACACTCATCGAAAAAAAGAATTTGAAATCGAAAAACAAAAAATCAAATTTACAATTGATAGTTTGAAGAATATCGTTTCATCTCAACCGGATAGTGCTCAATTATACTATAATTTGGCTTTAGAATTAAGACATCATGGCATGTGGAAATATGCAGCTAACGTATTGAAAAAAGGTGTTAAAGTAGATTCTACAAACAGTGATTGTCATTTAGAATTAGCAAATATTTATGGACATTACTATAATAATTATGATCTAGCAATTAAAGAAAATAAAATTGGTTTAAGACATATGTTAACTAATCCTAAATGGGTTATTGACGAAATTACTTGGTTAGAAGAATTAAAGAAAAGAAAGAAAAAATGATTTATTTTGTAATGTAAAGAATCAACACTATTCATTAATAAGCCATGTTCTCCAATTCTATCCTTCCTTCTGATTTCAAACACGTGTGGCATCCCTTCACGCAAATGAAAACGGCTCCGACTCCTTTAGCCATTGTTAAAGCTAAAAATGCGAGTTTGTTTACCGAAGATGGAACAGAATATTTGGATTGTAATTCTTCTTGGTGGGTAAATATTCACGGCCATGGACATCCGCGCTTAAAACAAGCCTTGGTAGATCAATTTGACGCCATTGACCATGTTATTTTTGCGGGTGTGACACATCCAAAAGCGGTAGAGTTAGCAGAAAAGGTTACGGAGATTTTACCAAACACCTTGCAAAAAGTGTTTTTTTCAGACGATGGTTCTACAGCAGTGGAAGTTGCGCTTAAAATGGCTTTCCAATATTGGCATAATCGCAAGGAACCAAAGAAACGCATATTGGCGCTAGATGGTGCTTACCATGGAGATACTTTTGGTGCCATGTCGATTTCACAACGTGGTTATTTCAACGAACCTTTCGAACATTTATTCTTTTCGGTAGATTATTTAGAATTTCCATCCAAGGAAAGGGATGAGGCGGTTTTAGTGGAAGCGGAGAAGTTATTTTATACGCAAGAATTTGCAGCACTAATTGTAGAGCCTTTAATTCAAGGTTCTGCGGGTATGCGGACATATTCAGCAGATTTTTTAGAGAAGTTGGTCATTCTGGCTAAATCGTATGGAGTCTTAGTGATTTTTGATGAGGTTATGACAGGCTGGGGAAGAACAGGTGAGTTGTTCGCGATGAATTATATTCAAGAAATTCCGGACATAGTTTGTATATCCAAAGGACTTACTGGAGGTATCTTGCCATTGGGATTGACAGTAGCAACGCAACAAATCTATGAAGCGTTTTTAGCAGAAGAGAAAACCAAAGCCTTGCTACATGGACATTCGTTTACGGGTAATGCCTTGGCGTGTGCGGTTGCGTGTGCTAATATTGACTTGGTAAATGAGCTTGAATTTAAACAAAATATACTACGAATTTCAGAGCTACACAGTGCTTTTAAAGAAAGTATCCATTCACATTCAAAAGTGAAAGAAGTAAGGCATTTGGGTACAATTATCGCCGTGGAGTTGCTTGAAGAAAACGCGGATTACTTTTCATCAATTCGCGATCGTGCGTATGACTATTTTTTGTCGATAGGGTTATTAATTCGTCCGTTAGGAAATGTGATTTTCTTGAATCCGCCGTATTGTACCACAAACGAAGAATTAGCAAAAATGTACAAAGGGATTACAGATTTTATTCTTCAAAATTGATTTTTACCTCCTCCAGAGAGAAGAGTAAGTACTACTTTCGAATAACAAACGTTAGTGCTGTAAGGATGGAGGTGGGTGACAAAAAATACAAATCAAGCTGCATAAATCAATTGTTTTGTATTTTCTAAACTTTTTATGAAATATGGATTTGAAAGAGATTTTTCAGTTAATAGATCAATTTTTCTACCAAATAAAGCCTCTAATTTGTAGTGTAGTTCAAAATAATTATCTGTGTATTGTTCAATGGATAGGTTTTCAAAAGAAATTAGAAGATCAATATCACTTTCCTCAGTAAAATTTTCAGTACAAACGGAACCAAATACATACATTGATTTTACGCTGTATTCTGAACAGAGTTGAATTAACTGTTTTTTATTATCTGAAACTATTGAATTCATCATTCATTGATTTAAAACAAATATACAAAAATCTTTATATCTACCTCAATATAGTTACATTACCTTGTAACTGTTTGTGCTCTTCACCAATACATTCCACATTCAAATAGTAGTCAAACACATCTGGATCGCACAACTTCCCCTTAAAAGTACCATCCCATCCTTGGTTGATATCGTGCGATTCAAACACTTTTTCTCCCCAACGATTAAATACACGGAATTCAATGGATTTTATCGAATGACCACGTACATATAGTATATCATTTTCTCCGTCGGCATTGGGAGAGAAAGCATTTGGAACAAAAACATAAGGAAAATCACATACCCAAGGTATTACCTTTATTAAAATCGTATCGCTTACCGTACATTTTCCGTCGGAAACATTTAATTGAAAAATCGTATTTTCCCAAATAGTTGCTTCCGTATTTTGATATGTACTTTGTAACACTTTTGATGCAGGAGACCAGCTATAAGAAAATCCATTTGGTTGAGCGAATAATTGAACATTTTTACCTTTTATAACGTACGTGGTGTCTGCGGTTGCTGTGGTATTAGATAAATTCCATGAGATTAAATTTATTTTCAAAGAGTCTTTAAGAATACAACCTTTCGAACCAATAGCTTGAACATAGAACATTTGAGATGTATCAGGATGAACGATTGCTGAGTTAAAGGAAGGATAGGAAGTGATGTGTTTTTTTGGAGACCAATCAAATGTAAAGGATTGATTTAAACTTTTTAATGTACAAAATAAGGAATCGGAGGATTTTATACAAAGGGAACTGTCTCCAAATAATTTAAAAGTTGAACTAATTACACCAACTCGAACGCTATCAATTTGGTAACAATAGCCATTCGAAAGCTTATAAAAAAGTACATAAGTAGAATCCGCACTTAAGGAAAAAGTTGAATCGTTTGAATTTTTGAGGGTAGGTATAAACGTGTTTACGTTTGACCACGTATATTGCGTTGCTGTTCCGTAACTGTTTGTTATAAAATTTGTGTTCGTAGGAGTACAAAATTCAACGTCAATTAATTTATCGTATCGAATAGAATCTAAAATAGTACTGGTGAAAAACGCTGTGTCCGTTATTGTACAGAGTGAATTTCTTACCAATAATTTTACAGGATAATCTCCTTTTGTAGTGAATTTTTTGGTGATTTTTAAAGAAGTAGAATCTAATTCACCATTTCCAAAATCCCAAACAAAATTGTCATTATTGATGCTTTTATTTTCATAAATAACTTGTGCTGGAAGACAAGCTGTGTCTTTACTGACGCTTAATTTAGCTGATGGAATTAATTCAAAATCATATTTAAACACTAAGTTGTTACAATTATCGCTGTTATTAGTTTTAGACCAAGCAGTTGGTGAAACGGGAAAATCACTATTTTTTCCACAACCACCACAAACAGATTGATAAACAACTCCTTTCTTATCAAAACGTGAAGTCCCTCCATCAACATGTTCAGCAGCCTTATTTCCACCGATATAACTACCAAAAATAAGTTTGCTGAAAGTTTTATCTAGAACAAAAAGATGAAAATCAAACCCATTGGGAGGGGTAGAACCATTACTCACTGGCATGCCGGATAAAGGTGTTTCTTGTAAAATATTTGCACCCCATCCAGATACATAAATATTTCCACAATCATCCACTAAAAATGCTGCAGGAGAAATGTTTGTAACATTAGGATTCCCATTTCCATACCGTGTAGAGTTTAATAATGTTGATAAAGTAGAATCAAATTTTGCTATAAACTGAGTACTTGTTGAATTGAAATAAGTAGCATTAGTCAGTGGGAATTTTCCACCAAGCGAATGTCCAATCACAAAAATTTCATTCGCATTATTAATTTCCAATAAAAATGTTTGATCAAAATTGTTTAATCCGACATAAGTTAGATGTTGAATTGTTTTTCCGTTAGAAGATAATTTACCAATAAAACCATCGCATTTTCCTCCTCCATACGTTTTTTGGTAAGCTGTCGTACTTGTATTAAGATTGTTTGAACTAGTGCCTCCACAAAAAACAATGTTGTTTGAAGAGTCAATTTTAACAGAATAAATAGCGTCATTGTCTTTACCTCCTATGAAAGTTGAAAATAGAAGTTGAGAGAAATCATTTTTTAATTTTAACAGTACACCATCTTGTTGTCCATTTATTGAAGATTGAGCAGCGTTTTTTACAGGGAAGTTTAAGGATCGGGTAGAAGAAGCAATTACAATATTGTTGTATTTATCTAGCATTATCTCACCGCGAAATTGATCTCCATAGTTGGAAGTCAAACTATCATAATATTGAGCCCCAAAATAATTTGCAGCTAAACCTGTAGTGTTTGCATTGATTCCATCGTTTTCAGAACCACCTATATAGGTTGAGCCAAGTAAATTGTGTCCGTTAGAACTGATTTTAACCGTGTATATGTCTACTCCTCCATCACCAAATATTGCTCCGTTATATATGGCATTAAAAGTCGTTCCTCCACCATGTGTGTTTTGAAAACATCCATTTGTTGTTGGAAAATCCTTACTGGAAGTAGCGCCGAAGGCATAGATGTTATTTTGTTGGTCACAAATTAACGAATGAATTGTTTCAGCACCATTGTTGTTTGTTGAACCACCTAAAAATGCTGTCCAAAGCATCTTAGATCCATCTGCACTATATTTTGAAATAAATACATCTGAAGGAGAGCCTCCTGAAACTACTGTGAAATTTGTTTTTATATTAAAAACTCCTTTATCAGGGGTTGGATAAGAATTACCGAAAATTGTTCCACCTGAATAGGCAGTACCATCGTTACCATACGTAGCTGTCATTCCAAAATTATCAGTTACAGAACCACTATACGTTGCAAATATTAACACCGGGTCTATTATCAATTTTTTTGTTTTGTCGTAACTCCCAAGGTCAAAAGTTACAATGTTTTCTTGAATAGAAAAATTACAGTTAATTTGTTTTTTTTGCCCATTGATTTCTTGGTATACAAATGGTTTGTTTTCTATAATCTCACCAATTGGTGTTGTGATGTGTAATCTCCCTTGCTTGTCTAAAAAAATTGAATTTGAACCTGCAATATCTAATTGAATGATGGAAGGGTCAATTTCTGGAGCGATTAAAAACTCATATTTTAACTGTTCATCTTCTTGTATTAAATGGAGGTCAATGCCAGTATAGAGGTCATATAAAACAGCGTCTGTGTATGAATGAACATCCTTTGTCCATCGTTTTTCATCTTTACCTAAAAAGAAATTATAATATTCGTTAGAAGGATGTTGCTTTGAAACTCTTTTGATTTCATTTGAGTTTTTAAAATTGAGATGGACTACATGCTGGCGATCGACTGCTGTTAAATCTGGATTTCCGAAGTTTGCATGATTCTTTCTCAACTTCTGAAAATCTTGTAAATGAAACAACAACTTATTGCGTTGTACCCACAAATTCCCTCCTTTAAAGGAAGATTTAAACAAAACATCCTCGTCCCATTGTCCTTTATTTTCAATAAAAGAATGCTTATTATGAACTACAGGGCTAGTACTAGCATAAGCAGCCGCTTTTTCTTTAGTTTGTGTAAACGAAAAATGACCAATGAAAAGCAGAGATATAAGTATGCATAGTTTCATACTTATAAAGTTAAAATTTTTAGCGCATAAAAAAAGCTGTCTCAAATGAAACAGCTTTTAAAATTATTTTGATTGATTTTGATGAATCAATTACATTATCTATTCATTAAGCAAGAACGCCGATAACTTCAGCCATCTTCTTACCAATTTCAGCTGGAGAATCTACAACGTGAATGCCACATTCTCTCATGATACGTTTTTTAGCTTGCGCTGTATCGTCGTGTCCACCAACAATAGCACCTGCGTGACCCATTGTTCTTCCAGCAGGAGCAGTTTCGCCAGCGATGAATCCTACAACTGGTTTTGTTCCGTTTTCTTTAATCCAACGAGCAGCGATTGCTTCTAAGTTACCACCGATTTCACCAATCATGATAATACCTTCTGTTTCTGGATCATTCATTAATAATTCAACTGCTTCTTTCGTCGTAGTTCCAATGATTGGATCTCCACCGATACCGATAGCAGTAGTAATTCCTAAACCAGCTTTAGCAACTTGGTCAGCTGCTTCATACGTTAAAGTTCCAGATTTAGAAACGATACCAATTTTACCTTTTTTGAAAACGAAACCTGGCATGATACCAACTTTAGCTTCTCCAGCAGTAATGATACCTGGACAATTAGGACCTATTAAACGACAGTCGTATCCTTTGATGTATTCTTTCGCTTTCACCATATCATTAACAGGAATACCTTCCGTAATACATACGATAACTTTGATACCTGCGTTAGCAGCTTCCATAATTGCATCTGCAGCAAATGCTGGTGGTACAAAAATTATAGATACATCCGCTTTGGTAGCGTTTACTGCGTCAACAACCGTATTGAATACCGGTTTATCTAAATGTGTAGAACCACCTTTTCCTGGAGTAACTCCTCCAACAACGTTTGTTCCATATTCAATCATTTGTGAAGCATGGAAAGTTCCTTCACTTCCTGTAAAACCTTGAACGATAACTCTTGAATCTTTGCTAACTAGTACACCCATTTTTACGGATTTTTTATGTTATTAATTTTTGTTGCCCAAATGTAGTTCATTATCGCATGATTTACAAGAAAAATAATAAAAATCACGCACA
>Ga0172373_10005850_pt1 | contig 16670 bp, 14 predicted proteins | sample Lak10m_2_FD_114546 | JGI IMG/M metagenome (GOLD analysis project Ga0172373, IMG submission 114546) | Freshwater microbial communities from Kabuno Bay, South-Kivu, Congo - kab_092012_10m | ecosystem: Environmental > Aquatic > Freshwater > Lake | place: Democratic Republic of the Congo...
CTCTCTATTTACTTGTTGCGCCTATTGTAGCGTATCGCTTGACCCTTGTCAAGTCTGCCACTATTCGGCGTGTCGTGAGTATCTTCCGATACTTGATGACATGGAGAAGATTACACCATGCGCTCCCGCATGTCAAGCCCTAGAAGTGTGAAGTGTATCACACCCGAATTGGGGCGCATTGTACCGCATGGGGCGGGCATTGTCAAGCCCTAATGGTGTGGCGTTAGTCATAGAACATTTGTTCTAATTATTGGGGGGGCAATAGGGGTGGGGGGGGATAGTCACCCACCTAACTATTCTCAGATTTATCTCAGCAAACTCTCAGATTATTATTAGAACAGATGTTCTATGACCTATGTCACATGGTCTATGTAGTGTGACCCCCGTCACACCTAGTCAGATTCTCAGGAAACTCTCAGGATTCCCACAGGAATCTTTGAGGGCACATTGATTAAATCCGTCAGGATAGAAATATTATGTCTCACCCCATAAATTTCTGTTATAAACCCCCCAGAAATATATATAAATCGGACAATATACCCCCTAAATATAAATATATACAGGAAACCTGTTCGGTTTCCCGAAATGAACAGGTTATCTTATATGTAATAATAATTCCATATAAGAGCGAGCTTCGCTCTTCGGCTCGCTCGCTTATATATAATATAATATATAATAATATATTACATATATGGGGGGACTATGCCCGTTTTCTGACGGGCGTTTTAGCTGTGATTTCTACTGGAGGCTGACATGGGACGAAAGCCGGGCAAGGTTGATATACCGATGCACGAGGCTAAGGAGCGGGTACTGCTCCAACTAGCCCAAGGGGCGACTATTACCCAGGCTATGGGCTCCGTTAACCGAAACGAAGTAACCTTCCGTCAATGGACGATGAAGGATTCTGACTTTAAGGATAGAAGCGACAAGGCCCGCCTAGAGGGCAAGGGCGTCAAGGCTGACTTGAAGAACATCAAGCAGATTAGCTTCGCTGACTTTAGCGAGCAGTTCCTAGATACCAAGCTCTTTGACCATCACAAGGTATGGGTCGACTTGATAGAGGGCCGCGAGCCAGGGTGGGTACACCCAGCTATGACCTATGAGCCCGGCGCGGTTAACCGAGTCCTGATTAACGTACCGCCCGAGCACGCTAAGTCAACCGTGGTGACGATTAACTACGTTACCTACCGACTAGCTACCGAGCCTAACGTCAGAATCATCATAGTCTCGAAAACCCAGGGCATGGCCCGAAAGTTTCTTAGCGCGATTAAGACGCGCCTATCCCACCCATCTTGGATTAAACTACAGACGGCCTTCGGTCCGCAAGGCGGATACAAGGCCGATTCACAGACTTGGTCTGCTGATATGATTTACCTAGGAACAGGGCGTGACTCTGGCGAGAAAGACCCGTCAGTACAAGCCCTCGGCTTCGGTAGCCAGATTTATGGTGCCCGTGCCGACTTGATTATCCTAGACGATGTTGTGATGAACTCCAATGCCCATGAATGGGAGAAGCAAATTGAATGGCTTCAGAAAGAAGTCATCACACGCTTGGGTCGACACGGGAAACTACTTATCGTAGGGACCCGTGTTGCACCTGTCGACTTATACAAAATGATACGGGACGGACAACAGTGGACGGGTGGCAAGTCGCCATTCACATACTTCGCCATGCCCGCCGTTTTGGAGTTTGATGAAAAACCTAAGAATTGGAAAACTCTTTGGCCATATACGGACAGGCCTGAGGGGGAGCAAGATGAAGCTAATGCCGAAGGATTTTACCCCAAGTGGGACGGTCCTGCACTTTTTACTCGGCGCAGTGAAGTGGCACCTTCCGTATGGGCGATGGTCTATCAACAAGAAGACGTCATCGAAGACGCCATATTTGCGCCAGCAGCAGTTGCAGGATGTGTTAACGGTATGCGAAAGCGCGGACCGCTTAAACCGGGTGCTGCAGGACATCCCCGCAACGTCGAGTCAGCGTATACCGTAATAGGACTTGACCCGGCGATGACCGGTAATACTGCCGCCGTTGTAGCTACATACAACCGCGTCGACAGTATGATTTATATTTTAGATGCTGTCAATATGACGGACCCTACGCCTATGAAGATTAGGCAGTTGATTGAAGAATGGGTACAGAGGTACAAGCCTCAGGAACTTAGAATCGAAATCAACGCCCACCAGAAGGCTTATGCCCTAGATGATGATTTGCGTAACTGGCTTGCAGCCTATGGCTGTCAGCTAAACTCTCACTTCACTGGTAAGAACAAGTGGGATACAAGCTTTGGTGTAGCATCTATGGCACCACTCTTTGGTAGCCTTAGAGATGGAAGACATCAAGACAACAACATTATTGAACTACCAAGCAATGAAGGTAGCGAAGGACTTAAGGCTTTAGTACAGCAGTTGATTACTTGGAAGCCTGACACCAGGAACCCAACGGACTGCGTGATGGCTCTCTGGTTTGCTATTATCCGCATCCGCGAGATAATGCAGCAAGGTAGCAACACCCAGCGCTGGATGAATAATCGTTGGTCAACTAAAGCTCAATCACAGAAGAAGACAGCTATTAACTTAGATGAAGCCTTTGCAGAGCAATGGCAAGATATATACGGATAGGAGCCAACAATGGCAAAGATAAAGCGCCAATCAGTTAGAGAAGTTGAAGATAAAGCTTACTGGGCTAGACATGCTGCACAAACAAATGATTATCAGTCGTCAACTGTTGAAACAGCAATGGACCTTAACCGCGGAAAAGCTAGAGGGCTAGATAGGCTTCTTGGTAGAACGCCAACTGAAGGCGAAAAAGGTGCAGCAAAAATGATGCAGAAGACTAAATCTGCTGAACTTGATAGAAGTGCTACAAGAGCAAAAGGTGTAACTAATCGCGCTGCAGCAAAGGCAATAAAGGAAGATAGACGACGCGGATTAACTGGTCGCTCCTCCGGTGGAATTACGGGTAAAGGTTCTAAGAACGTTAACCCTACTTACAACACATACTAGAATTTAGTTAGGATAACATGGCACTTTCAATAGAACAGATTAGCGCACGGGTTGAATCCCTTCGCTATCGCGCAGTAGACAGGGATGCCCGTCAACAGGATGTCCTTGCCGTACGCCGTGGTGAGATTGCCAGCGTCTATCCTGACTTCTTCCCAGATGGAGTTGATGCGAATGTCGTTGCGAATTTTGTTGATATTGTTGCAAGAGATTTGTCAGAAGTCATGGCGCCTCTTCCGGCGGTCAACTGTTCCGCGGCGAATCAAGTTTCGGATAGGGCTCGTAGCTTTGCAGATAAGCGTACTCGTATTGCTTCCAATTATTTTGCTCACTCGGATTTATCTGTACAGATGTACTCGGGAGCGGACTGGTATCTAACCTACGGCTTCTTGCCATTCATCATCGAGTTAGACACAGAAGCTAAGCTTCCACGCATTCGTCTTGAGAATCCTATCGGCTCATATCCTGACTTTGACAGATACGGACGATGCACCGCATTTGCTAAGCGCTATCAGACTACGCTAGCTGAGTTAGTATCTATGTTCCCTGAGTATGAGCGTGCGCTCCTCGGTGGCATGGGCTACAAACAAGACATGAACTCTGTAGTTGAGATGGTTCGCTACTACGATGCTGAACAGTCTGTAATCTACTTACCAGATAAGAACAACCTTGTATTATCACAAGCACGCAACCCACTCGGTAAGATGATGGTTGTAGTTGCTCGCAAGCCATCTATTGATGGCGATATGCGTGGACAGTTTGATGATATCATCGGTATTCAGTTGCTACGCAACCGCTTTGCACTCCTTGCCATGGAAGCTGCAGAGAAGTCTGTACAGTCTCCTATCGTACTTCCACAAGATGTACAGGAGCTACAACTTGGTGGCGATGCAATCATCCGTACCGCAAACCCAGCCGGTGTACGCCGCGTAGAACTTACTCTACCACAAGGTGCATTCACTGAGCAAACATTACTGAATCAAGAATTGCGTGTTGGTGCTCGTTATCCTGAAGGACGTACGGGTAACATCGACGCTTCAATTGTCACGGGTCAGGGCGTTCAGGCTCTTATGGGTGCGTTCGACACCCAGGTCAAATCTGCTCAGGCTGTCTTTGCCAGCGCCCTCCGTGACGTCATCCAGCTTTGCTTCCAAGTTGACGAGCAACTCTTCCCACAAGAGAAGACGATTCGTGGCGTTGATGCAGGTAGCCCATATGAGATTACCTACAACCCAGTCAAGGACATCAAGGGTGATTACTCAGCCGATGTTCGTTATGGTATGTTGGCAGGACTTAACCCTGCACAGGGACTTATCTTCATGCTACAAGCACTTGGCGGTGGATTAATCTCTAAGGATATGGCTATGCGCGAATTACCATTCAGCGTAAATGTCAGCCAAGAGATTGAAAAGATTGAAATTGAAAACATGCGTACTGCGCTACTTGCATCTCTACAAGCTTACACTCAAGCAATCCCACAGATTGCCGCACAAGGTGGAGACCCAGGAGATATCGTACAGAAAATTGCTGGGGTTATCAAGGCACGTCAAAAAGGACGTAGCATAGAAGATGCTATTGAAACCATCTTCCCTGCACCTCAGCCACAGGTTCCTCCTGCTGGAGCCCCTCAAGCGGTTGAGCAACCGTCCCCTGCTCCTGCTCAAGCTCCAGTGGGAGGCGCTCTTCCAACCGAAGAAGCCGTAACTGGACAAGAGGGTGGACGTCCTGATATCTTAAGTTTGCTATCTAGCCTAAATGCTTCAGGCGAAGCCAATGCAAGCGTAAGGACAATTCGGAGAAGGTAAGTTAGGAGGGGACGATGACAACGATAATTGGTGTCGAATATGATGACAAATCTGTCATCGTTGCTGATAGCCGTATTACCGACGATAGTGGTAAAGTTTATTCACATCCTGTGATGCGTAAGATTACTCAACGCGGAGCCCTGCTGATTGCAGGAGCGGGAGAGGTGGCTCCCTGTGATATAGCCCAGAATATCTGGGTACCACCAGTATTTACAGCGAAGGATAAGAAAGATGCCTATCGCTATATGATAGTCAAGGCTATGCCTTCACTTCGTAAATGTCTTACGGAGAATGGTTATAACTTTGATGAACCTCACGACAAAGATAAAGATGGATTAAGATTCCAGTTTCTCATCGCAGTTGGTGGCGAGCTCTTTGATGTCGACCAAGATTTGGCGGTGATGAAAAGTGCAGAAGGATTCTACGCCATCGGCAGCGGAGGTGCTTACGCACTTGGCGCTCTTTATGCAGGCTCTAATGCCATCGCAGCAATGGAAGTTGCCGCAAGAGTCAGTGCCTACACAGCAGCCCCCTACCAAGTAGAGGAACAAGCTAAGTGAGTAAATTCACAGATGCTATCAATAATGCAATGCGAATACTTGCTGAAGAGCTAGAAGATTCAGATAGTCAGATATGTACCGGATGGGTACTTGTCAGCGAGTGGAGTGACTTCGAAGGTACTAGATACCTGATGACAGATGTAAGTGAGAACATGAATCCTTGGTTAGCCAAGGGTATGTTACTATCAGCAGAAGAATATTCTTATACACCCGAGGAGGATGTAAATGGCAGTTGAGAATCGTGGAGGCTATCGCCCCACAGCTCCTCAGAATAATCCAGCAAACATCAACCCAATGGGTGGCAATGGACAGAGCGGTATGAATACAGATTACTCAGGCTTTGCATATGGGCAGAATAAAGCTGTTAATGAACAACGCAAGGCTGCTCCTATTAAGGCAACAGAGGGCAATGCAAGAGTTGTAGCTGCAGCTCCACAGATGATGCAACCAGTCGTTCCATTGGATGCACCTACGCAACGTCCTGACCAACCTGTGACTGCAGGTGCTGCAATGGGTCCAGGAGGCGGAGAAGAATTACTTGGACTACCTCCAATTTCTCCAATGGTTGAATTTGACAGTGGCGTAAATGCTATCCGTGCCCTCTATCTACAGGACCCAAACAATCAGGATTTGAAACGCATTCTTGAATATGTAGATAGACCGGGTGCTACTTCGTGAGTCAGCCAGGCGTCAAGAAAAATAAAGACGGTACCTGGAGTATTACTGGAGTCCAGGAGCGAACCACTACACAGCAGACTGCTGACTATGAGGAGCTCCGTAAGGCTGCCCAATTAATCCCAGGGCAAGAAGGATTCAACGCCCGGGAACTTATACTTAATAATCCAAGTATGTCTGGTGGACTTCTTGCAAGTCTATCTAAGAACTATGCTGTTCCTAATAATGACTTAGTTAAGACACTTGTAGAAATTGATGCACTTACTCAAGCTCAGCGCGAGAAGAATGCTTTCGATGAGGCTCAGCGTGTAGCTAACGAAAAGTTTAGCAAGACATATCGTGGTATGATTTGGAATTCTTTTAAGTCAGCCGTACGCGGTATTACTACAGTAGCTGAAACTGGATTTGATGTACTAGGCACCGGTGTCCGTGGACTTAAGCAATCATTTGATGCTTGGGCTAGAGGCGACATTGACTTCTGGACTGGACAACCAACTGACCCAACCAAGACTAAAGCAGACTTAGGTTTACCGGTAGGTGTAATCGAAGGTGCTATCACTGGCGAGAAAGCAACGGCTCCACTTGATTTGCTGCTACAAACTAAAGCAGGTCAAATCGGTCTTGCCATTAAAGAGAACAGAGAAATTGATTTTGGTCAGGGATTCTTTCCCTCCGAAGAAATAGGCTTAGGCTTTGCTGCTCGTCAAAAGAAGATGGAAGTAGCCAAGGTAGTTGTCAAGTTAGACAACAATAGAACCTATGAGCGCCCTTATTCTTTCTTTGACCCAATCGTAGAATTTATCCCAGGCATTGAGCCTGACACGGGAACAGGTAGCCTTGTCTCTGCTATCGGCGACTTAATTGTACTGATTGCATCAGACCCAGGTATTGCCTATGCTAGAGCTAAGGCTATTAAGGATTCACTAGAGCGTACCGCTCGTCTATCCTCAGGCAAGAAGGCAGCAACTACTGCCCGCGACTTAGCACTTAAAGCGGCAGAGTTAGATGAACTTGTAAAGCAGACAGATGAAGCTATTGCTGCATGGAAGTCTAGCACAGGCTTCGCTAAGCTAGCAAGAGAAGAAGATTTAGCTGAGTTAATGAAGCGTCAGTTCCAGTTAGCTGACGAGTATGACAACACAGTCTATGACCCTGAAGCTATTGCTAAGTTCCTTAGTGGCGCTAATGGTGCACCTGTAGTAAATGCTCTTGCTGATATGGACTTCAAGCAAATCTATGCCATCGGTAAAGGTGGCGGTAAGCGTGGAGCTTTCAATGTAGAGCAAGCCAAAGAACTTGCAGCAGCTACTACTCGTGAAGAAGTACTAGGCGTACTCGCTAAGTACATTGCTTCTGGTGAAGTTGTAGCTGATGTACTAGAGACTGGTACTAAAGTAGGCAATGCCGTCCGTGGAATAGTTAACTCTCGTATCGTACCGGGCAAAGCCGTACAGATTGCAAACTCAGTTAAGGGACTTGGAGCCCGTGGTGTAGCTAAGCTACCACTCATTGGTAAAGTATTAAATACTGTAAATAAGAATTACAGCGTTGTTCTACCTGGCGGTTCCTTGGTTCACGCCTCAGATAAAGACGCTTTAGTTAGCGCTATCTACAACTATGGCCGTGCTACCAATGTACCTGAGAATGTAATTGACGATTTAGTCGGTACAGTTATCTATGCTGACGATGCTTCAGCCGTAGGCTATGCTGCTACCGGTAGACTATTCGATGAAATCTTCAAGGCTAATGCTGCCCTCCGCGGATTAGATGTTGACGCACTCAAGGAAGCCACCAGAGTATTTGAATCTGGCCGTACTCAGATGGCAAACTATTGGGCTGACCGCCATGCCGCTGGAGCTAAACTTGACTATGTGCTTTCGGGCAATAAGAAAGTCACAATCAGTGGCCCTCATCTAGACTCAGAGTATTTGAACTCTATGGTCTACTTGCCACCTGCTCAAGATATCCTGAACATTATCTCCAAGACTGCTCGCTATGGCGGCAGTGGCGTTGAGAAGGTTAAGGAAATGGCAAACGTCCTAACCAATAATTACTGGAAGCGAATGGTTCTAGTACGCCCTGCGTATATCCTTCGTAACATTGCTGAAGAGCAAATCCGTGTACTTGGTACCGGGCATATATCATTCTTTAACAACCCATTAACTGCTGCGGCTATGTGGCTAGGACGCTCTGATAGCACCAAAGCTTGGCGTAGACTAGCAGCAAGATTTGACCCATATAAGAATACTGTAATGGGTACAGGCTTTAAGCTTGGTTCATCAAGAGATGAATTCTTAGCTGAAGTTGTAGCGCACGATGCCAAAGAATCTTATATTCAGTTCATGGCTACCAAGTCGGTATCCTCATTCGATACCGATGTCCGTACTGCTATGACATTTGCTGGATTCGTTCCAGTTGAGTATGGACACCCACGCTGGTGGGAAGGCTTGGCTAACGAAATTCGTATCCTAAGCAACTCTATCGGTGGACGAGTAGTTGCCCGTACTGCTGTAGGTAAAGAACAGGCAGGAGTAGACTTCGTACTTCGTGGTGGCGGAAAGAAAGAGTGGGACCAGTTTGCTGGTGCCCAGCCTAAGGAAGTCCGTGAGTGGCTACTAACTGACGAAGGTGCAATGAATTACCTATTCACAGGTAAGAATGCTAAAGGTCAGTTGACATCCGTACGCGCCCGTGTTGATGAGGCTGCAGGTATGGAAGGTGAAGCTTCTCAAGCTATCAAAAACTTGATTGCCTTTGGTAAAATTGAAGGTGAAGGATTAAATATTGCTGTGCCTAAAGGGCTACAGTCTGCTGAGAATTCTATCCGTAACGCTGAAGAAATTCGTCGCGGCAAGAAGCAACTCAAAGATATTAACCAAGAGTTTGCTGGAATACTAAAGAATACATTTGACGGCAAAGGTAACTGGGACAACCTTCGTATGAATGTCCCTGAGGCTAGATTCGGCAAAGGCAAGACTGAGCGAAATGCTCTAGTTGCAGGCGTTGATGAGTTTACTGAATGGTTCTTTGATAGAGCTATTGAGCTAGAAAAGTCCTCTACTATGGGCCCAGAATGGCGTCAGAAGTACTGGGATGCTATCAACGATATCGCTGGTTCACTAGATGAAGCAGCAGTAGCACGCCTTAGAAATGTAGCTGAGGATTCACTTACCCCGCTTAAGAGCTGGAATGGTAAGCCAATCGGTAAGCAACACAAGGTATGGCAGGCATTCGAGAGAACTAAGCCTGGTGGAAATGTAACCCTACAAGATGCACATGAGTATGCCTCCACTGTAGCTAATCGCCATGTTGCTGAACTATTCTATGATGCTTCAAAGAAGCGTCTACTATTTCATCAATTAAGGCTTCTATTACCATTCGGACAGGCATGGGAAAACACCATTACTGCTTGGGGTAAGATTGCTCTTAATAACCCTGGAGAAATCTATAAGGTTCAGAAGGGTTTGAACTGGTTAGTATCTCCTGAATCATCTGCATTGTACCAATTGACAGATGCTAAAGACTACTATGACCCGAATCAAGGCTTTTTCTACACCGACCCACTAGATGGTCAGCGTAAATTCTTCGTACCATTCCTTGCAACTGGTATGAATTTCATGACAAATTTAGTCTTTGGTGTAAGAAACGCTTTAACTGGACAGGGCATAGAAGCTCCTCAGATTAGCGGCCCATATGCCGCGGCAGCTACGCCACAGTCGTTTAACTTCGCATTTGCATCAGGTAGCATTATTCCCGGCGTAGGCCCTGGACTATCTGTACCGCTAGCAGGACTTGATAAAGCTGGCATTAGTCCACTACAGGTACTACCATTCGGGCTACGCGATATGGCTTACAAAGTTATCTTCCCATTTGGAAGCCCTGACTTTGAACAAGGATTCCTAGAAGGATTCCTTCCTGGCAACTGGCGTAGAATGCTTGCACCTTTTAGCCCTGAGAGTGCTTACGCTGCAGCATTTGCTCCGACTATGAATTATCTTGCATCGGGTGGTAGCTATAACCTAGATGATATGGAAGACCAAGCACGCCTAATGCGTGATACCGACTTCTTCTCTAAGTGGTTTACATTCTTCCGTGGTTTAACTGGATTGGTATCACCATTCCCTATCAATCCTACAGGAATCACAACCCTAGAAGATGGAAATACGGTACTAAGTACTGCCCTGTATAATGACTTCAAGCAATTAGAAGTTGCAGCAGGTGGAGATAAGGCTAAAGCATACCGTGACTTCTTTGACTTGTATGGCCCTAACTATGTATATGCCATCATCTCGACATCAACTGGTGCACCTACAAACCTATATACCTATGAGATGATTAAGAAAGACCCAGAAGTTGTGGATATTTATCCAGATGTTTACGGGTTTGCTTATCCAGGTGGCGGGTACTCCCAGGAACTATATCGCTGGCAACGTCGCATGGGCAACAAGGAGCGCTTTACCACACAAGAATTAATTCAAAGAGCTACATTGCTACGCTTCTATGCAGCTAAGGATACACTCCTTGCTCGCTCAGTAGGTGAAGGTTGGGATAGCGATACATTCCAAGACGCATCTCGTAACTTGACAAACTCATTTGCTGGCTCAGGACTTAAATATAACTCTGACCCATACCGCGAAAAGCGCGTAAAGGAACAGCTAACCCGTATGGCACTTGATGAAAGATTCGATGATTCAGATGCAGTATTGGGTCTTCGTGACTACCTATACCTACGCCAACAGGCGGTAGAGGCAAGTGGTAGTGAGACTGATAGCCTTGCCACAAAGAAAGCTTTACCTCAGCGTGAGTGGCTAGCAGAGCGTGCGAAAGAAATCATAGCACGTCACCCCGAATTTCAAAATATGTTCTACACATTCTTTAAGAAAGAGCTGGAGGCTAAGTAGTGGTACAGAAAAATCCAAAGCCAAGCCCTAGTCCTTCGGCTGGTCCACGCACTTCCACAAGTCAGGAACTAGCTGATAAGGCTTCTACTCAGGCTAAGAATACTACCCCTCCTCCTGGTGGCGGTTCTACTGGAAAACTACCAGCCACAGGACTTGATGGTCGACCATTAGGTAGCCCTGTATATGGTGGACAAACAGGCTCCTTGCCTCCACAATTCGCAGGTGGACAACCAGTTCCTGGTCAATTCATAACCAAGAAGACCCAGTACTATCGTGGTGCTGGTATGACATATCTTCAGACATTAACAAACAAGCAGAGAATCGATGCCCTTAGTAAGTTAGCCCAGATTCCTGGAGCCTATGCTAATCCAAAGGATGCTCCGACTGCTTCATATCTACAGAATCTAGCAGCAACTGGGCTAGTAACAATACGCCCAGAGGATGCTGCTGCTGTAGAGAAGTTGATGTACATCTCCGATACTGTCGGTGAGAACATTGAAGACACAGTAGCTAGATTCTATTCTGACCCTAAGTTAGCTAAGCAGACCCTAGATATCTCAGGACTTGCAGGCAAGAAGGTAAAGCTTACCCCTGCTGATGCGTTAAGAGCTGAGCTAAATCAGAGCATGCTAGACTTCTTAGATATCAAAGCTGACAAGAAGATAGCAGATGAGTATGTTGCTGCAATCAATAATCTAGAGTTAAAGCGTGGCGGAGCCATTACTTCTCTTGAGCGCTCACAGTTGCTATTCGATGCGGTACAGAAGAAGGCCTTAGAAGTATTCAAAGATGACCAGGCTCCTGACTCCCTATTGCTACGCAAAGGCGCAGTTGGTGGAACCTTCAATGTATTGCGTAAAACATACGATGACTTCGGTATCCCTGTTGATGAGAAGACTCTATACAAGCAGGCAATTACCGGTACTCGTAGCCGTCAGGCCCTAGAGAATTTGCTACAAAAGATTGGCGTACAGGCAGAGGTAGCATTCCCTGCGCTGACTAACTATATCCGTCAGGGACTTACAACCAAGGAAGCCTTGGCAACTTATGCTGGTATCCGCTCAAAGATTCTTGGAGTGCCAGAGACAGCAGTTCAGATTTCTGATATGTATCCTGTATTCAAGGGTAAAGAACTTATGACTCCTAAAGAGTGGGAGAACTACTTATATACTCTACCTGAGTATAAGCAGTCTCCACTATTTAAGCAACGTCAATCAAGCGATGCCCGTGTACTATTAGACAACTTCTTCGGGGGTGCTGCGTAATGGCAGAAAGAGAAAACAAGTATAAGGGTATGTCCGTACAGGAGATAGCCGAAGCTAGGAAGCAAGCCAAAGAGACTGCCGCTACAACTAGAGAACAACGCATGACTGAGCTTCAGACTCAGCGTGAGGCTGGCGCCTTACAGCGTGCCCTAGCCCGTGCATCTTCAGCTCCTGAGTTTAACTTTACTCAACGCCCTGAAGGATTCATCGACGAAGGCAACAAAGTCATTCGTTACTATGGCTGGAGTGGTGGTAAAGAGACAGGTAAGTGGGTAGCTCGTGAGGCTCCCTTAACTGAGACTAACTACAACAAGTATAAGAATTTAATTCCTACAACTGAGATACCTGTAACTAGTATAACATCTAAGATGGTACCAAGTAAAGATGTTAAAGATGGATTCGTTGTATCTAGCAAGGGTGAACTTGTAGCCAAAGGTAATGTTGACAAGTCAGTCTTGGGTATCAAATCAGACTTGGATATGGAAAAGGTTCTAGGCAAGCGTCAACCTCGTGAGGATGCAGCGCTAGCTGCAGCCCTTGAGAGGGCACAGAAGAGCCCCATGACTAACTTCATGATACGCCCTGCCGGTAGAGTAACTGATGATAAAATCTTTTTCTATAGCTGGGTAGGTGGAAAAGAGAATGGTCAGTGGTATTTATATGAAGCTGACAAGACTCAAGAGAATATGGAAAAGTACGCCACTAGAATTAGAGAACAAGGCTATTTTAAACCTACTTCAATAAGGGATACATTAATACCTACAACCAATTTTTATGGTGAAGGTTGGAAAGAGACGCTAGAAAAGCGTAAGATTGTTCCAGCCTTTAATCCAGATAATACTGCTAAGATAACCCTAACGGGTCAAATAGAACGCTGAACTGGAGAATACATTGGCTAGATATCGTGGACCATTAATCGATGGCGGAGGGGATGAAGCCCCTACACCAGTCTCAGCACCTGCCTCTGCCCCTGCTACTGTTGAAGCCGGAGACCCAGCCAAGGCTGCGCTACTGGAAGAGATTACAACTTCCTTTAGCGCGATTGATGAAGCCCTTAGTAAGTCCGAAAAGGAACTAACAGATTTAATTGCACAGATTGAAGCTGATGCTATTGAGGCTGAAAGACTTGCAGATGAGGCTGCTAAGTTGGCAGCCCAAGCAGAAGCTGAAGTTAAAGCTGGCGACATTGCCATGGAAAAGGGTAATGTACTTTTCAAGCAAGCTTTCTATAGTGACCCAACAGCAACATTTGAAGGCTTAGGTACATCATCCAAGAAAATAGTATCTTCAGGAATGTTTGATGGCAATGCTGCACTAACCGCAGCCTTTAGTGCCCTAGCAGCAATTGGCGTAGAGGGTTTGCTGGATGTAATGAATCGTATCCGTGCAGAGTATCCAGACATCTCAGCTGAGGATGCACTGACCCTAGTTAAGTTTGATAAAAGATACAATGAGCCATACCTCAAGCGCTTTGAGGGTAACCGTAAGCGCATGATAGCTGGACTAGCTCCACTAGATGACAAGACATACCTAGCTAACGAAGCTGCTTATGGTAAGATTTTTACATCGTATGGACTAAAGCAGTTTGCTAATAGAGAAAAGTATGCTAACTTTATCGGCTCAGATATTGCACCTGATGAGGTAGCTGAGCGTGTACAGTTGGTATACAACCGAGTAAACAATGCTATGCCTCAGGTATCCAAGGCTCTACTACAGTTCTATCCAGAGCTAACCACACAAGACTTGATGGCTTACAGCCTAGACCCAGTCAATCAGCTACCAGCAATTCAGCGTAAAATTACTGCTGCTGAAATTGGCGGAGCTGCACTTGCTCAGAATCTAAGGACTAGCCTAACCCCAACTACATTTACCGGCGCCCAAGCTGCTCCGTTTACCAATGTAGTTCGTGGCACAATTGGCGTTGAGACAATGCAGAAAGCTGGCGCAGATGCTGAAACAGCAGCCAAGGCTTCAGCATTCGTAGCTGATGTCCTAGCTCCAGTAGAGAAAGTCAGTGCCATCTATGGCAATAGACTTGCTCAGTATGGTCAAGCAGAAGCGGAGCAAGAGGCTTACCTTGCTAGCGTAGAAGCCAAGAAGAAGAGAGAAGCCCTAGCTGCAGCAGAGCGTTCAGCTTTCCAAGGTGAAGCAGGAATGCTTCGCTCACAACGCAGAGCAGTAGGCGGACTAATATAGAATCCTAAGTGGACCGACCGGCCCCACTTGGTGTACTGACCGGTAGCAAGAGCCAGGATAGACTCCCCATCTAAACTGAGGCTTGCGACTAAAACGAATAGAAGGGTGGAAGTTGCTATGAGCAACACATACTGGGACGAAGAAGACGATGACCTAGATACCGAAAGTCAATCGTTTGGCGTAAATGAGAGTGACTTACTTAAGAAACTCCGTAAAGCTAAACGAGCAGACGAGAAGCGTATCAAGGAACTTACTGAGCAACTTGAGGGATTATCCAAGGTGCAGCGTGAGCGAGTCGTAAAAGAAGTCCTGGAAAAGAAGGGTGTCAACCAGAAGGCAGCACGCCTTGTAATGAAAGACTTGGATGACGTTAACGAGGAGTCAGTATCTCGCTGGCTCGATGATAACGCAGACTTGTTTGGATTACAGGTAGCCGAAAGGGAAGTACCTACACAAGACATTGCGGCATTACGCCAGCAAGATATCTTGACGCAGGGTGCAGTGACACCCGACAGAGGATTGGATATAGAACAGCGCCTAAACAATGCTGGTTCTGCAGAAGAAATTCTGAACCTCCTCCGTTCCTAATCAATATCCGTTCATAGTCTAGGAGACTAAAACTAATGTCACAATATACATCAACCGCGAGCACGTCTCTCGGTGGAACAGTTGGTGGCGCTGGTCTCGTACAGAAGGCGTATGACCGTCTTCTCGAGTTCGCTCTCCGTTCCGAACCCCTACTTCGTTCGGTTGCGGACAAGCGTCCAGCACGCCAAGCAATTCCAGGTTCAACCGTTGTTCTACAACGCTATGTTGACCTTGACCAAAAGACATCTACTCTATCTGAGACAACTGACCCAGATGCAGTAGCATTGTCAACACCAACCTCAGTAACTATTACTCTTAACGAGTATGGTAACGCAGTGTTGGTAACCCGTGCACTTGAGTTGTTCTCACTTGCAGATGTAGACCCAGCAATTGCAAATATCATTGCATATAACCTTGCTGACTCTATCGATGCAGTTGTATCCACAACTCTCATTGGCGGAACAAACGTACTTTATGGTGGTGCTCGTACATCTACAGCAACCATTACTGCAACTGACACCATTGACTCAGCAGACATCCGCAAGGCTGTTGCTAAGTTACGTGCCAACAAGGCAAAGGCTCGCCGTGGTTCATACTACTGGTGCGGTATTCACCCAGAAGTTTCACACGACCTTCGTGCAGAATCTGGTAACTTGGGCTGGAACTTCGTTCACGCACAAACCCCTGGTAATGTTGACAAGATTTGGGCAGGCGAAATCGGAGACTACGAAGGTGCATTCTTCGTTGAGTCCTCACGCCTACCAAATGCTAAAGATGGCGCTGACCAGACCGCTCTCACTACAACTGCTGTAACTGTTGCAGGTACTTCGGCAGGCTTCACCTTCGGTGTTGCTTCTTCTGCTGTTATCGCAACTCGCGCAGAGGTTGGCGACAAAGTTGCTGGAACAGGTATTGCATCAGGTGCAAAAATTACCGATATCAGCACAACTGGTTCAACTACAACCTTTACTGTAGACACAGCAAATACTGCTGCTGTTACTGCTACAACCGTTGTAACTGTAACTCCAGTTACTCGTGTATTCGATACTATCCTCTGCGGACAGCAAGCACTTGCTGAGGCTGTTGCAGAAGAGCCACACATTGTTATCGGTAACGTAACCGACAAGTTGATGCGCTTCCGCCCAATGGGCTGGTACGGCGTACTTGGCTTCGCTCGCTATCGTGAAGAAGCATTGTACCGAATCGAAACCGGTTCTTCAATCGCTGCTCTCTAGTTGATTGATTCTGTAGGGCAGGCATATTAGAACAGTCTGCCTTATGGGATGAGTTCACTAAGGAGGACTTATGACTGAATGGCTATTTAAAACACCAACAGTAGAAGAAGGTCCTGCTGGAGAAGGTAGGCTTTTTTACTTTTATAAAATTGATAGAGGCGTATCAATTGTAATGCAGACTAGTGGAACTTGGAAACAGGTTCGTTACTTAGTTGATAGTGATTTAGATACCTACCCAATAGTATTCCGTGGTGGGTATGAACATACTGTTGATGATGCCACTAAGGCATCACTAATAGCAGGAAATGTTGGAGTGACGGAGGCCAACTTTACAGCACTATGAAACACTGGGAACATCATCCTGAGCCAATAGAAGGTTGCTTTGGATGTAAGGGGTTATCTATCCAGATGAACTCTGGGGACGCAGATAGTCGCAGGTCAA
>Ga0172373_10005851_pt1 | contig 16669 bp, 12 predicted proteins | sample Lak10m_2_FD_114546 | JGI IMG/M metagenome (GOLD analysis project Ga0172373, IMG submission 114546) | Freshwater microbial communities from Kabuno Bay, South-Kivu, Congo - kab_092012_10m | ecosystem: Environmental > Aquatic > Freshwater > Lake | place: Democratic Republic of the Congo...
ATAAACAGGTGTCAAATTTGTTAATGATGTACCAGATGCTAATACTACGGATATAGTGTTAGTACCTATAACTCCTGACTTACCATTAATACTAAACGTTAAGAAATCTTTTGCTGATGATTTAGAAGATTGTGTTTCATCAATTTGAATTGTATATGTCTTAGTAGTTTTACCATCTTCAGAAGTTACACTAACTGTTACATTTGCTGTATAATCAAATACCGAACCAGATGTAATTGATGAATTATTAAATTTTACAGTTGCACCTGGAGAAACAGTAAATAGTGTGGTTAATGCTGTTTTACTCGTTCCATTTGGAATTGTAATAACGATTGGATTTGAACTTGAATTAACATTTCCTGAAATTAACGAAGGAGCATTTACCCCAAAAGTTAATAATTCCGCTTTATTTCCTTTTGCAGTGATAGAAACATCATCAATTCTTAGGTTTATTGTAGAATCAGCAGCTGTATTTCGTGCTCTGAATCCGATATAATAAACTCCTTCTGAACCTACACTAAATGTGTTTGTATTCAAATAGTAATTTCCATCAGGTTTTAAGGATTTTTCTGGACCTATGATTGTTGTCATTGTTGCTGATGCAGCAGAAGTACCAATACTTGTTTGAATTTTACCTGCATTTTTTCCAGATGTAAGCGCACCTACTCTGTTATAAAATGACAATGTATAAGTATAATCAGGAGATAAATTTAAACAACGTGTATAAAGCCAATCTTCAGAAACTCTACTAACATTATTTTCAAAAATTCTAAAACAATTTGCTACAGATGCACTGTTAACAGTACTATTACCAACAGCAGCTATCCCAAACTTTATCCCATTTTGATCAATTGTCTCTGCTGTAAATCCACCTGTTTTATCTGTAGGATTCTCGAAATCTTCAAAAAACGATTTTGTATTTGTAACTTGTGTTGGTGAATAATTAATAATTGTAGTTTTAGCAGTGTCATTTGAAAAATTACCATCGCCGTTCAATTTAGAATAGACTTTCACGTTATAGGTTTGAGTAACGGATAAATCAATAGGTGTAGTGAAAAAATACAAGGCAGTGTCACCCTGAGCAAAAGTTGATTTTGCTTGGCCTTTTAATGATAGCCAATTAACACTTTCTACTACTTCAGTTCCATTATTAACCATATAAGCTACCGAGGTTCCATTTGGAACAACTGAAGTACCATTGTTGATTACGGCAAATCCAACTTTATCATTGGTTAACCCACAAGCTGAAGATTTTGAATAGAAAAAAGCACTTAAAGCAGATAATTCATTCGCAACAATTTCTTCAACTACTACATCATCAATAAACCATGCGTAATCGTAGTCACCTACCTTACCTGCATATACAAATCGGACCCACACCTGAGCCTTATTTGCAGCAGCTGATGAGATGTCGATGGAGTAATTATTTGCATTTTGAGTTGATCCTCCTTTTGCTACTGTCGAGTTACAAACAAAAGGCGTCCAATTAGTCTTATCAGTACTAATTTCTACTGAGGTAACATCCTGCCATTTAGTATAAAACTGATTAAAACTAATTTTAACTTTTGATTTACCAATTGTACTAAATGAATTTTTAGATGTAATTATCGCTGTACGTGTACCATTACCAGGATTTGTACCATCAACAACTGCATAGTTACCCAATGATTTTGAGTTAAATGCAGTGAAAGAATTAATCCAATTACTTTCACTTTTGTTAAATGTAGTTGGTTTTGTATTGGTAAAAATCCAATTCAAAGATCCTGCGGCATTATTATTTATAATTTCCCAATCAGAGGTATTACTAAAATCAGAAGACCAAATAGTTGTCTGACCAAAACTAAGGCAAGAAAGCAATATCCCTACCAACAACAATACAATTTTTTTCATAAAATGTAAATTAATTTTACTTATTCGAGTGCAAATATAGCGAAAGGAAAGAAATTAATTTTGATACAATTACTTTTAGAATACTCTTTATTAACATTATACACCTGGTTTATTAACAATGTGTAAATAATTTTGAAGTTGTTCACATGTAAAATCGTTGTAATTATTCATTAATAAATTAATTTTGCATTTTTTTATTGAAAAACAGCTATATAATACGGCATTAATTTTCAAGATAAACTATACTTAAAATGCTTAAAAACAAGCTTTTTCATTCTTTTTTAGTGTCTTTTCTAGTCCTGTTAGGATTAATTCTATCTTCTTACATTCCTGAATCAGAGATGTTTGGTTTTAAACTAAAAAAAATGGACATTTTTAGCGATATCCGAATTGAAAAAAAACAGAAGACTTTAAAAGTAAAGCACATAAAAAAAGAATTTCTTGACACTTGTCCTACTGGCACTATCTGTTTTGAAGATTATTCCACTAAAAAAAATGCATTAGACGCCTTTTTCAATGCATTAAAAGATATCCACGAAAACAAGTCTAAAACTAGAATAGCTTTTTTTGGAGATTCATTCATTGAAGGAGATATAATGACTGGTGAAATTCGTAAAATATTACAAAACAGATTTGGTGGTGGTGGAGTTGGATTTGTGCCTATCACATCCGAAATAGCAGGATTTAGACAAACAATTTTTCACCGATTCAAACAATTTAACACTTACAACATTATCAATAATGGAAATACTAAAATTCCATTTGCAGCTGCAGGATACTGCTCTTATCCTCTCTCAGGAAACCTTGTTACGTATGCAGGAGTGAATACAAATAAAAGATTAAAAAGATTTAACAATATTCGATTATTTTACGAAACTTCTACCTCAGAAAACATAAGTTATGTTGTAGGAAAAAAAACACTTACATTTCAAACTTTCCCGACAAATAAATTAGAAGCTAAAAACCTTAACGATATCAGAACAAGTCAAATCTCTTTTGTTTTCCCTGCGAGCCAAAACTTAAAATTATATGGTATTTCAGTAGAAGATAGCTGTGGTGTAGTACTGGATAATTTTGGTATGAAAAGTAATTCAGGTATTGCTCTAGCTAATATCTCGGACAAACGACATAAAGAATTTGATTCTTTACAAAATTACAAACTTATTGTTCTACAATATGGTTTGAATGTTGTTGGACCTACAACTAATAATTTAGATTGGTATGTAAAATCAATGACCAAAATGGTGAAAAGAATTAAAAGAAACTATAAAAATGCAAGTATTTTAATGTTAAGCGTTTCAGACAGAGGCACTAGACAAAATGGCAAAATTCAAACAATGAGTACCATCCCTTTTATGATTGAAGCTCAAAGAAGAATAGCTAAAAATGCAGGCGTTGCTTTTTGGGATATGTTTACAGCAATGGGTGGTGAAAACACGATTGTTAAATATGCCACCAGTAAACCTGCATTAGCAAATAAAGATTTTACACACTTAACGTTTAAAGGAGGTGAAAAAATCGGAGAGATTTTTTCAAAAACATTATTATTCGAATACAAAAAATATAATGATAAAAAAGCGCATTTACGCTCTTTGGGCATACCTGCTAATTAGCTTTCCATTTTTTTCACAAGACACCTTAATTTTCAATATTCCAAAAAAATATGGTTTTGAAAATATTATTGCGGATACTTTTTCAAATGTGAAACCACTGGATTTTTTTTTAGCTAAATTAGAAAATCAAAAAAACAACAATAATACCAAAGTCAATATAATACACATAGGTGACTCTCATCTTCAAGCAGACTATATTTCTCACACGGTTCGTGTCGCCTTGCAGGAAATCTTTGGTAACGCTGGACGAGGTTTTATTTCACCGCTTAAAATTTCAAAATCAAATGAACCTTTTAACTACCAAACTAACAGCAATATAAATTGGAAAAGTTCTCGTTGTGTGTCAACAAAACAAACAGAACCAATCGGCTTGGGCGGTATGTTAATAAAAACAAACGATGTTAACGCAACCATTAAAATCAAAACATATAACACGGATAGTTTGGACTACTCTTTTTCTCGTATAAAACTATACCACTTGAAAAATGACTCCGCCTATGCTTTAAAAATTGTGGATACAAACAAGATTTTACTTGAAAAATCAGAATCAACATTTTCAACCAATTATACATTCTCTAAAAACACCTCGAATTTCACCATACATTTACAAAAATCCGATTCGGCTCAAACAAACTCAGTTTTTTATGGAGCTGAACTAGAAAATGGTAAAAATGGAATTCTTTACCACTCCATAGGCATCAATGGGGCGCGCTATAAAAATTATAGTAAATCGAATGAATTCTGCATACAAACTGCAAGTTTAAATCCTGACCTAATAATTATTTCGTTAGGAACAAATGAGTCCTTTCAAAAAAATTACAATTCAGATGTTTTCTACAAAGAAATAGATACATTGCTTACAAACCTTAAAAAAAACAATCCGAAAACACCTATTATTTTGACAACACCTGCTAATTCATTTTATTACCATCACACCAATTTTAACATCCCATTAGTAAGCAAAACAATTACACAATATGCTTCAGATAACAACATCACAATCTGGGATTTATACTCAATTACAGGCGGACCAAATAGTGCAGTATCATGGAAAAAATCAAATTTATTGAGTCGTGATGGCATACATTATTCAAAAGATGGATATATTCACCAAGGAAATTTATTAACAAAAGCTTTTATAAACGCTTACAACAAGTATGTTTCAAATAGATAGTCATAAATTATTGGAGCAATTTCGCTATAATCCTCAGGAACCTTTAATATTCAGTTCCGGATTATTTCTATTCCTATTTACAGGCTTTATGCTTATTTATTTTATTTTGCACAAACAACATCGAGCAAAAACAACTTTTGTAACCTTATTTTCTCTATATTTTTATTATAAATCCAGCGGAAATTATTTTGTAATATTAATCGGATCTACGCTGGTAGATTTTATACTTGCAAATTTAATTTTTAAACAACAAAAATTAGTTGTCAAGAAGATTATACTAATCATCAGTGTAATATTAAACCTTGGACTTCTCGCTTATTTTAAGTACACAAACTTTTTCTATGAAATAATTTGCAATTTATCCCACATGAATTTTAAACCAATGGATATTTTCCTTCCAGTTGGTGTCTCTTTCTTCACTTTTCAATCATTAAGTTATACGTTCGATATTTATCGTGGGACATTAAAACCTGTAAAAAACGTCTTAGATTATGCTTTTTTCGTTTCTTTCTTCCCACAATTAGTTGCTGGACCTATTGTTAGAGCATCCGAATTCATCCCTCAATTATTCAAGCCCATCACAATAACTAATGAAATGATTGGTAAAGCCGTATTCCTTATAGGAAGTGGTTTAATCAAAAAAGCTGTAATTGCAGATTACATTAGTATAAATTTCGTGGATAGAATTTTTGACAATCCTACTTTGTACTCTGGATTAGAAAATTTATTCGGGGTATATGGTTATACATTACAAATTTACTGCGATTTTTCTGGATATTCCGACATGGCAATTGGTATCGCTTTATTAATGGGATTTCATTTTAATATCAATTTTGATTCTTCTTATCAATCGATTAATATTACTGAATTTTGGAGAAGATGGCACATTTCCCTCTCAACCTGGTTAAAAGACTATGTATACATAACAATGGGAGGCAATAGAAAAAGTAAGATAAGGACTTTCTTAAATCTTTTTCTTACAATGCTAATTGGAGGTTTATGGCACGGGGCTGGATTTAGATTTTTGCTTTGGGGAGCTATGCATGGTGCGGCATTAATTTTTCATAAAATTTGGATCAGTATTTTTAATTCGCCTAGCATAAAAAAAGATACTAAATGGATATATAAGGTGATAAGTTGGTTTTTAACATTTCATTTTATATGTTTTTGCTGGATATTTTTTCGCGCTGAAAACATGAACATTGCTATGGAAGTGCTTAATCAAATCACAACAAAATTTAAAGCTTCAATTTTTATAGAATTTATAAATGGATACAGAACAGTATTAATTTTAATAGGTATCGGTTTCGCAATACATTTTACACCAAAAAAATGGGAGTCTGCAATTGAAAATAGCATTGTTAAATTCCCTCTCCCCCTAAAAGCCGTGTATTTAATTGGTATCCTATTCCTTGTAGCACAATTCAAATCTTCTGAAATACAGCCGTTTATTTATTTTCAGTTTTAAATTATTCAATTAAAAAATTGATTTATTAATTTTTTTTTTAAGCTTTTTGTTTGATAAACCATTTTTTTGCTAATTTCGATTTAAATAATTATTCTTTTAAACAAAAAACTAAGAGTTAATACTCTATTTTAAAACAATTTATGACAAACATTTTTGTTGCCCGATTAGATTACGGCGTTACTCAAGAGGAATTAAAAAATGCTTTTGAGCAATATGGACAAGTTAATAAAGTATCCCTTGCCATTGACAAAGAGACAGGTAAATCAAAAGGATTTGCTTTCATTGAAATGAAAAATAGCGAAGAGGCTGCAGCTGCCATAAAAGGATTAGATGGTCAAACAATGCATGGGAGACAAATCGCTGTAAAACAAGCAGAAGACAGATCAAATGGAGCACCAAAAAGAGATTTTAATAACAATAGCGACCGAAAACCATTTGTAAGGGAAAATAGAGTTAATAAAGAAACTAATACTTCTACTACTAAAAATGAACAAGAAGACGATGAAGACCATGCAGGTTCACCTGAAATCTTTATTCCAAAACAAATTTCTAACAAAATTGTAGAAAAAAAGAAAGATCCAATTATGAAAAAATTAGAGGATCGACCAAAAGCAAACAAAATGCAAGCCTATAAAAAAAGTGGAAAACAAAACCGCTACTTTTTAGACGAAGATGATGATTATTAAATTTTAAAAGTCCTTTAAAAAGGACTTTTTTTTTGTCAAATAAAATGAACAATAAAAAATATACACTTGGAATAGATATCGGCGGAACAAATATTGCCTTTGGGATTATTGATATTTTAGGAAATGTAATTTTTGAAAAAAGTGTTCCTACCGAAAACTTTAAAACTCCATTAGATTTGATCAACTATCTTCTACAACTTGATCAAATATCTCTAAATATACATGAAATTAAAGGAATTGGAATAGGTGCCCCAAATGGAAATTATTTCACTGGAACAATAGATTTCGCTCCAAACCTTGAATGGAAAGGAATTATTCCACTAAAAGAAATGTTTGAAAACATTTTTAAAATTCCAACCATTTTAACTAATGATGCAAATGCAGCTGCAGTAGGAGAAAAAATGTATGGCTGTGCTAAAGATTTAAAAAACTTTGTAACTATTACATTAGGAACAGGATTAGGAAGTGGAATATACATAAATGATACTATCATATATGGAGAACATGGTTACGCAGGTGAATTCGGACATATTCGTGTAATACCGAATGGTAGATTATGTAAGTGCGGAAGACATGGATGCTTAGAAACATATACATCCTCAACTGGTGTTGTGAGATCTTTCGAAGAATTAAATTCAATATTTAAAGCAAGTAGTAGTTTGTTAAGTTACGACAAAATAACTGCAAAAGATATTTTCAATGAAGCACAAAAAGGGGATGCTTTTGCAATGGAAATAGTAGATTATACAGCAGCTATTTTAGGGTATGCATTAGCAGATTTCTGTGCTTTTTCTGACCCTAAAGCATTCATACTCTTTGGTGGTATAGCTCAAAGTGGAGATTTTTTCAAAAACAAAATTGAAAAAGAACTTGAGAAAAATATATTGTCAATTTATAAAAATAAAATTGAAATTCGTATTTCAACCTTACATCAAAAAAACGCTGCAATTTTAGGAAATGCTGCAAGTGTATTTTTAATGGAATAAGCGAAAGACAAAAGATTATTTCCAAAAAATTAAAATAAACGAATAATTCATTAATTTTATAACCCTAAAACTATTTAATAATTTACGCTTTAATAAAGAGTAGCAAAAAAACGAATTGATTATGAGAAAAATGAAACTTTTTGTACTTGTAACAGTGCTTTGTACGAGCTTGTTTTCACGAGCTGACGAAGGTATGTGGCTTCCATTTATGCTAGGAAGAAACTTTGAAGACATGAAAAAACATGGACTCAAATTAACACAAGAACAAATTTATTCAATTAACCATTCTTCACTTAAAGATGCAGTTATTTCATTTGGTGGATTTTGTACTGGTGAAGTAATTTCTAAAAAAGGATTAGTTTTAACAAATCATCACTGTGGTTATGATGCAATAGCAGATGCTTCTACTCCTGAAAAAAATTATCTGGATAAAGGATTTTGGGCAAAAAATAATGCTGAAGAAATTGCTGTACCTGGACTATCTGCAACTTTTATTGTTCGCATCGAGGATGTAACTTCTTTAATTCAAAAAGAATTAAATGAATCAATGACTTTTGAACAACGTGCTAATAAAATTGCTGAAATTGCTAAAATATTAGAAAAAGAAGCTGTTGAAGGAACACATTATGAAGCATTTGTTCGTGATTTCTATGCTGGAAATGAATTTTATTTATTTGTAAAAGAAACGTTTAACGACGTTCGTTTAGTAGGAACCCCTCCTCAATCCTCTGGAAAATTTGGTGGTGATACAGATAATTGGATGTGGCCACGTCATACAGCTGATTTTTCTATGTTCAGAATTTATGCTGGTGCAGATAATAAACCTGCTGGCTTCAATGCTAGTAATGTTCCTTACTCTCCAAAACACAGCTTCCCTATTTCTCTAGATGGCATAAAAAAGAATGATTATGCAATGGTGATGGGATTTCCAGGTAGAACAAATCGTTTCTTAACATCTTTTGGTGTTGAGCAAGCAATAAAGTTAGAACAACCTAAAATAGTAGACATTCGTGCGCGCAAATTACAAATCATGAAGAAATACATGGATCAAAATGTTAAAATCCGTTTAAATTACTCTTCTAAATACGCTCAAGTTGCTAACTATTGGAAATATTTTATAGGACAAACTGCACAGTTAAAGAACAATAAAGTAGCAGACAAAAAACGAGAAATAGAGAACAACTACAATGCATTCACGAAAGGAGACGCAGAATATGCAAATGTGTTAGCAGACATCGAAGATGCATTTAGAGCAACAAATTCTATTATCTACACTAAGGTTTATTATGGTGAGTTTTTAAATCAAGTAGATATCAATTCTAATGTGTTGATTTATAAAAATATTGCAGCATTGGAAGCGGCTGGTAAAAAAGATCAAGCTGCACAACTTCAAAAAGTTGCTAAAGATCGTTGGAAAGAATTTTTCAAAAACAACAATTTAGATATTGAATTAGAAACTCTTTCAGAAGTTTATAAAATGTATTTGAAAGACATTCCTAATGCACAAAAAGGACCTTTAGCCAAAATGTTAAATGAAAAAGGTGCTAAGAAAATAAATAAATACCTTGCTAAAATCGCTAAAAAATCCATTTTTACTAACAAAGAAAGATACACAGAATTTGTAAAAGAATTTTCAGTTGCTAAACTTTCAAAAGATCCATTATTTGCTCTAGTTTCAGATATTGATGATGCATTTATGGCTACAATGAGTAAAAAAGCAATAAAAGAAGCTCAGGTAAAATTACAACGTGCAAATAGACTTTTTGTTAAAGGAGTTAGAGCAATGGACTTAAACAAAAATTATGCACCAAATGCAAACTCTACACTAAGAGTGACTTATGGAAATGTTCTTCCTTACGCTCCAAAAGATGCAGCATTTTATGATTATCAAACTACACTAAACGGTGTAATGGAAAAAGAAGATCCAACTACACCTGAATTTAATGTTGATCCAATAATGAAGGAATTATGGAAAAACAAAGATTATGGAAGATATGCTAATAATAAAGGTGAATTAACAGTTAACTTTTTGACAAATAATGATATTACTGGAGGTAACTCTGGATCTCCTTGTATCAATGCAAATGGTGAATTAATCGGTGTTGCTTTCGATGGAAACTGGGAAGCTATGTCAGGAGATATTTATTTCGAACCAAATATTCAACGTACTATTGTTTGTGACATTCGCTATGTACTATGGATAATCGATAAATGCTATGGAGCTCAAAACTTAATTGACGAGTTAGAAATTAGAAAATCATCTAATTCAGACTTAAGTTCCGGAGAAGAAAACAACACTAATTCAGAAAACTCAAATATAAATAACAAAAACAACAGCAGTCTACCTTGTCCAAAAACAGCAGCTGAATTAGGAGTTAAAGATGTTTTATTTGAAGTAGGAAGCTTCTCATTAAACAAGTCACAAACAAATCTTGACAAAGTAGTTGAATTATTAAAAACTAACCCAAACTACACAATAGAAATTGAAGGTCATGCCGATCTAACTGGTGACGTATGCAAAAACTTAACTCTTTCTGAAAAACGTGCTAAAGCGGTAGAAAAATACTTATTAAATAAAGGTGTTAATGTTAATCGTATTAAAGTTAAAGGGTTTGGATCTGCTCAACCAAAAGACGAAAATAAAACAAAAGATGGTAGAGCTCACAACAGAAGAGTTTCTTTTATCTTCAAATAAAGATTACTATTTTAAATGAATTAAAGGCTACTCCACTTTAGGAGTAGCCTTTCTTTTTTTATGACAAAAATCCTATTTTAGTAATATTTCTTTCATTACTTTAGTCAAAAAAACAAACATGAATATGATTCGAATTACACTATTATTTTTAAGTGTTTGGATATTTTGCTTTTGTAAAAACCAACCTCAATCCACCAAAGTTATTCAAAGAAAAATTAACGAAACTGTATATGCATCTGGCAACATCGAAACGAATAACCAATACCAAGTTATAGCACAAATTACTGGTTATATTGCCAAAATAAACATCCATGAGGGTGAAAAAGTGTCAAAAAATCAAACAATCATTGAAATAAAGAATGAAAGCAGCGAAATAGCACTTAAAAACGCAAACCTAAACAGAGAATTTACAAATCTAGATCAGAATAAAAATAAAATTAAAGAACTAAAATTAACCTTGAATTCAGCAAAAACAAAATGGATCAATGACTCTATACAATTAAAAAGAAAAAAATATTTAGCTGAAAATAATATAATTGCAGAAAACGAATTAGAAAATTTCGAAATTGTTTGTCTTGCATCTAAAGCCAACTATACTTCACTTACTCTTCAATTAGAAGACTTGTTAAAACAATTGAAATTAAATGAAGAAATAGGTAAAAACAACTACCTGCAATCCAAAAAATCAAACAATGATTATAAAATTAAAAGTGAAATAAATGGTGTTGTATATTCCATTCTTAAAAAAGCCGGAGAACTTGTAACGCCTCAAACACCACTTGCAATAATCGGTGCCGAAAAAAATTACATACTCAAACTGCAAGTTGACGAATACGACATTACAAAAATAAAATTAGCTCAAAAAATAAAAGTAAAACTTGATAGCTATAGAGGTAAATGTTTTGATGCATTTGTCACTAAAATCTCTCCAATTATGAATGAAAAATCTAAAACATTCACTATTGAAGCACAATTCCAAACAAATCCAGCAGTCCTTTACCCAAATTTAACATTAGAAGCTAATATTATTATAAAAACAAATCCTTCTGCTTTATTAATACCCAGAGAATACCTACAAAATGACTCATTCGTAATCTTAAAAAATGGTGTGAAAAAGAAAATCAAAACTGGTATAATGGATTTAAAATTTGTTGAAGTAATTAATGGGCTAAATAAAAATGATGAAATAATAATTCCAAATGAAAATTAATTTAGGCTTTGAAATAGCTAAATCCCTATTACTTGCTCGCTGGAAACAAACATTAATCGCTGCAATTGGAGTTACATTTAGTATCACCATGTTTATTACATTACTTGGATTTATGACCGGTTTAAACGAATTACTTGATGGACTTATCCTAAACCGTACACCGCACATTCGTTTATTTAATGAAATTAAACCTTCCAAGAACCAACCAATAAATATGTATTCAGACTCTTTAGATGAGTACAACTTCATACATTCAATCAAACCGAACTCTGGCAGAATTAGCATCTATAATGCCATCCCAATTATAGCTAAATTGAAAGAAGATGCTAACATATTAGGTATTTCACCTAAATTATCTGCCCAAGTATTTTATAATGTAGGCGAAACAGATTTAAATGGTGTGATAAATGGAATAAATGCAATGGACGAACAAAAACTGTTTGCTTTCAATACTTATATTACTGAAGGAAACTATAATGACTTAAATATAATCCCTAATAGTATTATTTTAGGGAAAGGAGCTGCAGATAAAATGTTAGCTAATATTGGAGATTTAATTCAGGTAACAACAAGCAAAGGAGAGCGTGTAAAATTAAAAGTGATTGGTTTTTTTCAATCAGGAATTCAAGACATTGATAAAATCCAAAGCTATTGTTCAATTGAAACTACTCAAAAACTTCTTGGGGTAAATAGTAATTATTTTACAGACATACAAATTAAACTCAAAGATTTAACTAAAGCTCCAAAACTTGCTAAATACTACTCTTCCCTTTTCAATTTAGAAGCGATAGACATTCAAACAGCAAATGCTCAATTTGAAACAGGTAGTTCTATTCGAACTTTGATTTCATATGCTGTTGGTATCACATTATTAATTGTTGCAGGATTTGGAATTTACAATATTCTAAATATGATGATCTATGAAAAAATGGATTCTATTGCAATTCTCAAAGCCACTGGTTTTTCAGGAAAAGACGTAAAAGGAATTTTTATTACAATTGCTTTGTCTATTGGAATTTTCGGAGGATTTTTTGGTCTTGTTTTTGGTTTTAGTTTAACTTCTATTATCGATCAAATCCCATTTAACACCCCTGCTCTTCCTACAATCAAAACTTATCCGGTATCTTATAACCCTATTTATTATGTAATAGGAGGCGTTTTCTCTATTGCAACTACTTATTTAGCAGGTTTATTTCCAGCAAAAAAAGCAAGTAAAATCGATCCTGTAATAATTATACGCGGAAAATAATGACGACAAGTTTAGAAGCTAAAAATATTCAAAAAGAATTTCACGACCCAACAACAATTCAGGTCCTTAAAGACATAAATTTTACAATAAACAAAGGGGAGTTCACTTCACTTACTGGAAAATCAGGATGCGGTAAATCAACACTCCTGTATATTTTATCAACGATGGATACCGACTACCGAGGTGAATTATTGATTGATGGAATTTCAATGCATAATAAAACGGAGAATGAACTAGCAAAAATTCGAAATGAAAAAATTGGCTTCGTATTTCAATTTCACTATTTGCTAAATGAATTCAATGTTTTAAAAAATGTCATGTTACCTGGACTGAAATTAAATAAATTTTCAGCTGAAGAAATTGAATGCAGAGCTATGGAAAAATTAAAAATATTAGGAATTGAAAACGAAGCGCTTAAACTTCCAAATCAATTATCTGGAGGACAAAAACAACGCGTTGCAATTGCAAGATCATTAATCAATGACCCACTTATTATAATGGGGGATGAACCAACTGGAAACTTGGATAAAAAAAATAGTATCATTGTATTTGACATCTTTAAAGAATTAGCTCATAATTTTAATCAAACATTATTAATAGTCACACATGATTTAGAATTTGCATCAAATTGTGATAGAATTATTGAAATGGAAGATGGTAAAATTCTCTAAGCTTAATGTTTCAGTGTTTTTGTTAATCAAAAAATAATCTAAATATTAAACAAAAAGGAAAGTTAATTATACAATAAGCTTATTTTTGCAATCAAAATACTAAAAATATAAAAAATGAGTCACGCTTTAGGAAATCATATTCTTGTCGAATTTATGGGATGCGACCCACATGTTATGAATGATGTTACGAGTATAGAAAGAGACATGGTTGGTGCTGCTCAAAAAGCAGGTGCAACTGTAATTAATTCTACTTTTCATCATTTTTCACCATATGGAGTATCTGGTGTTGTTGTAATTCAAGAAAGCCATCTTGCGATTCATACATGGCCAGAATATGGATATGCTGCTGTTGACTTATTTACTTGTGGTGAAATGGACGCTTGGATTTCTTTTGACTTCTTGAAAGAATGCTTCGGAGCAAAAAACTATTCAGCATTAGAAATGAAAAGAGGTTCGGTTAACTTATTAACAAGAAATGATTTTGACATCTCTTCCATGAGAGAAAAAGCTTCAGAAAGAGCTAATCCAGATATGTATACTAGAAATGTTTGGTTTACAGATAAAGATGAAAGTCAAGCTTTATCACTTCGTTTTACTGGCGAAGTGTTTTATGACGTCCAATCCCCTTTCCAACGTGTAAGAATATTAGATTCTTACAAATATGGTATGATGTTGGCGTTAGACGACATGGTTATGACGACGATTAAAGATGAATTTCATTACCATGAGATGATTTCTCATCCTGCTATGTTTACGCATGGTAACGCAAAAAACATATTAGTAATTGGTGGAGGAGATGGAGGAACTGTTCGTGAAATTTTAAGACATGAAAATGTAGAAAAAGTAACAATGGTAGAAATAGACGGAGAAGTAATAAAAGCATGTAAAGAGTATTTACCTACAATCGCTGCTTCTTTTAATCACCCTAAGTTAGAATTGAAAGTAGATGATGGAATTGCCTTTATTAAAGAGGCTGCTGCAAATACATACGATGTGATAATTGTAGATGGATCTGATCCGGTAGGTCCAGCAGAAGGATTGTTTTCTGTTTCTTTCTACACTAATTGCTATAACGCTTTGAAAGAAGGTGGAATTTTAGTGGCTCAAGGAGAATCTCCAAAATTCAATGAAAAAGCTTTTTCTGAACTAAACCATACACTTCAAGAAATTTTTGGAGAAAACAATGCTCCTGTTTCATTATTTTATGTACCTACATATCCTACTGGTATGTGGAGTTTTCAATATGGATTGAAGCGTGCTAATCATCCAAAATTAGTTCAAAAAGAAAATGAAATTGAACAATTTGTAAGTGATCAAGGTTTACGTTATTATAATTCAGACATTCATGTAGGAAGTTTTGCAACCCCTAATTTTGTTAAAACTTTATTACAAAAATAATGAGTGACAATTTTGATCCTAACGGAGTTGGCATTGCTAATGGAAACATTTTTGGATTTCCAATTAGTATAGAGGATGCAAATATTGTAATAACACCTATTCCATGGGATGCTACTGCTTCGTATGGTAAAGGTACAAGCGATGGACCGAAAGCAATTTTAGATGCATCTACACAACTAGATTTTTATCACCATCAATTAGAGAATGCATGGGAAACAAAAGTCTATATGTCTCCTATTTCCAAAGAATGGAAGAAAATTAACGATGATTTGTGCATGCGAGGAATGGAATATATCCGTTTTTTAGAAGAAGGAGGAGTTTTAGCAAATTCAACTGAATTTATGCTGTTGATAGAAGAAATTAACGAAGCTCAACATGCGTTAAAAAATAATTTGAAAGAAAAAACGATTCAACTCATCAATCAAGGTAAAATCCCTGCTGTATTAGGCGGTGAACATTCTACGCCACTTGGTTTAATCGAGGCTATAGACAATCAAAATCAACCTTTTGGAATTTTACAAATTGATGCTCATGCTGACCTTCGGAATGCATATGAAGGTTTTAATCAATCACATGCATCCATTATGTACAATGTACTGAAAAGCTGTCAAAATCTCCAAAAACTTGTGCAAGTTGGAATTCGTGATGTTGCTCAAACTGAAATTGATTTGATCGAAGAGTCTGAAAAAATATCTACTTTTTTTGATTGGAAAATTAAACAAGAACTATACGAGGGTAAAACATGGAAAACAATTGTGAACGAAATTGTAGCTGAATTACCTAAACGTGTTTATATTTCTTTTGATATAGATGGTCTAAAACCTAATCTATGTCCTAATACAGGAACTCCTGTAGCAGGCGGTTTTGAGTTAGAAGAAATTAACTATCTTTTTTTCACCCTCGTAAACTCAGGCAAAGAAATAATTGGCTTTGATCTAAACGAGGTAGGAAATGACACTGGCAGTGATTGGGATGCAAATGTAGGCGCTAGAGCACTATGGAATTTAGTGTGCGCTACAGAAAAAAGTAGAAGAACTCACGCTTTCGAATTATAGTATGGTTCGCATTTTAAGAATATCTTGTGTACTAGCTATTACTTTTATTGTTTTAACTTCCTCATTAACTTTTTTTCAAATGTTAGATCTTTTCAAATGGATCTATTGTTTTAAGTTAGGTTTTGGCATTCTAGTTTTTTCCCTGATTTACTTATTATTAGATATAAATAGGAAACAATTTATCGGTAAAGCTGCAATAATTCTATCTATTAGTGGATTTTTAATGAGCATAATACCAATAAAATCGGTAATGTCATACCCTATATTATACGTATCACTAAGTTGTTATCTAGGGAGTTTTATATTACTTGTTAGAAGTACAATGATACAAATTCAAAAAAAAACAGATTTATTATTTTTGAGTTTGCTTTGTATCCCAATTGGAATTTTATTTCAGGTAAAAAGTGCTTTATTTTATACCGCTTGCAGCTTTTTTCTTATTGCAGCTAGCTTAATTAGTCAACCCTTAAAAACCACGCTTTTCAACAAATCAAAAATTTAGGTTAAAAATTAATTTTTGAAAATGAATAAAAAATACGTTCAAAATGGTTTGAAAAAATTGAAAAAAGGAGAC
>Ga0172373_10005854_pt1 | contig 16667 bp, 15 predicted proteins | sample Lak10m_2_FD_114546 | JGI IMG/M metagenome (GOLD analysis project Ga0172373, IMG submission 114546) | Freshwater microbial communities from Kabuno Bay, South-Kivu, Congo - kab_092012_10m | ecosystem: Environmental > Aquatic > Freshwater > Lake | place: Democratic Republic of the Congo...
GACCTGCAAAATGCGGCCCTGCCGCATCAGGGCAATGCGGTCACCCATGAACATGGCTTCTTCGGCGTCATGCGTCACCAGCAGGGTCGCGATGCCGGCTTCCTGCAGCACGTGCAGCGTATCGTCGCGCACTTTTTCACGCAGCCGCGCATCCAGGCTGGCGAAAGCCTCATCCAACAGCAGCACGGTGGGGCGCGGCGCCAGCGCGCGGGCGAGTGCCACGCGCTGTTGTTGCCCGCCCGAGAGCATATGCGGAAAGGCGTTCTGGAAGGCTTCCAGCCCGACGCGCGCCAGCGCATCCATCACGCGCCAGACCCTTTCGCCGCGCGGGGCGAAGCGCAGCCCGAAGGCGACGTTTTCCGCGACGGTCAGATGCGGAAACAACGCGTAATCCTGAAAGACAAAGCCGATATGCCGCGCTTCCGGCGGCACTTCCCGCCCCGCTTCAGCAATCAGCCGGCCACCGATTTCAATCCGCCCATGCTGGAGCGGTTCAAGCCCTGCCGCGAGGCGCAATAGCGTGGTCTTGCCGCAGCCGGAGGCACCGAGCAGGCAGACAATCTCCCCCGCCGCGACACTGAGTTCAATGCCGGCCAGAACCTCCCGCGCGCCATAGGCATGGCGGATATCGGCGAAGCTGAGGCTCACCTTGGGCTGGCTTCCTCGGCGGCTTCGGGGGTTGGGGGGGGCGCTTCTCCCTCGGTTTCGTCTGGGATGATCGGGGCGTTGAGGCCGGGCAAAGGTGGTGCATCGCCGGTGACCAATTCTTCCTTGCGCGGCAGATCAGCCAGCGATTTCAGGGAGAATTGTTCCAAAAACTTCGGCGTGGTGCCCCAAAGTGTCGGCCGGCCAGGCACTTCCCGCCGCCCACGCGGCGCCACCAGGCCAAGTTCCAGCAGCGATTCCATGGTGGTTTGCGCGAGCGTCGCACCCCGGATTTCTTCCACATCGCCCCGCGTGCAGGGCTGGTGATAGGCGATGATGGCAAGCGCTTCCATGGCCGCACGCGGCAGGCGGCGCGGGCTTTCGACCACCTTGGTGAGCTGTGGCGCCAAATCCGCCGCCGTGCGGAAGGCATAGCCGCCGCCGATTTCAGCCAGCACCACGCCACGCCCTTCATAAGCGACGGCAAGCGCTGCGCAGGCAGAGGTGGCGGAAATGCCTTCCGGCAGCACAGTCGCCAGGGTTTGCGGCGATACCGGGCGGTCGGCAGCGAAAATCACGGCCTCCGCAATGCGGAGTGCTTGCGCCATGGTCGCTGCATCGGGCGCCGTGGTTTCAGTCGGTTCTTCCATCGCTGCCCCCTTCTTCTGTCCGGCGGCGGATCATGATCGGCGCGAAGGCCGCTTCCTGGTGCATTTCTATCCCGCCGCCACGCGCTATTTCCAAGCCCGCAACCAAGGTGGCCGCAAGCGCCGCGCGCTGTTCCACCGGATCGTCAAAGCCCTCCGGCAGGAAGGCGCGCAATTCGGACCAGCTTGGCAAGGCGCCGACCAGCTTGGTGAGCCGCTCCAAGGCTTCCTGCACGGTGAAAAGCTTGCGCGGCTTGGGCCGATAGGGCCGCGCGGCCAAGGCCCGGCGGCGCCCGGCGACATAGGCTTGCAGCAGCGCCGGCAGATCGGCGGAGATGCCGGAACGGTCTTCCACCTTCAGCCGTTCTGGCGCGCCACGGGCGAAGACATCATGGCCAAGCCAGGGGCGGCGGTTCAACCACAGCGCAGCCGCGCGCATGCGCTCCAGCGTTGCCAGCCGATCCGTCAGCGCTTCGGCGAGCGCTTCGGCATCTTCGCCTTCCACCTGTTCCGGCGGGATCAGCAGGCGGGATTTCAGCCAGGCAAGCCAGGCGGCCATGACCAGCCAATCCGCCGCCAATTCCAGCCGAATGCGGCGCGCGCCTTCAATCACCGCCAGAAATTGCTCGACCAGTGCGACGATGGAGATCTTGGCCAGATCCACCTTCTGCGCCCGGGCGAGTTCCAGCAGCAGGTCAAGCGGGCCTTCATAGCCATCAAGCTGCAATTGGAGGGAGGAGTCGCTCATCTGGTCCCGTTACCCGTGTCCGGTGAGCATGAGAACGAAATCGAAGCCGGGCGCAACCACCCCCCGAAAAAACCAGCCCATCGGGTCATAGCCGGGGAGCAGATGGGGCAGGATGAACAGGCCAAACATGACCAGCAGCAGGCCATAGGGCTCGATCCGCGCGAGTGCCAAAGCAGGCGTGCGGGGCAGAAGCCCGACCGCAATGCGCCCGCCATCCAAGGGCGGCATGGGAAACAGGTTGAACAGCCCAAGCACCAGATTGGCCAGGATAAACAGGCCAAAGGCGCGATAGGCAAAGGCCGTACCATCCGCCCCCAGGCTGGCTTGCCAGGGTTCCACCACATGCGCGGCCAGCCCCGCCGCCAGGGCAAGGGCGAAATTGGTCGCAGGCCCGGCGGCAGCCACCGCCACCATGCCATAGCGCGGGTTCCTGAGCTGCCAGATATTGACCGGCACGGGCTTGGCCCAGCCGAACATGGCCTCCACCCGGCCAATGGTAAGCAGTTGGGAGACCAGCAAAAACCCCGGCAGCAGGATGGTGCCGACCATATCCACATGGCGGATCGGGTTCAGGCTGAGCCGCCCCATCCGCGCCGCCGTATCATCGCCAAGCGCACGCGCCGCATAGCCATGCGCCGCTTCATGCAGCGTAATGGCGATGATGGTCGCGAAGACCGAAGCCGCCAATTCGGGCAGCCAGGCGGGCATGGGGTTCTCTCCCTCGGGGATGGGGCTGCCGGGATAGACGGGAAGCCGGGCGAAGGGAAGGCGAAGCGGTTCAGGCCCGCTTGCGCTTCTTCACCGGCGCTGGTGCGGCGTCCCGCAATAAGGGTGCGAGGAAGCGCCCGGTATGGCTTTCGGCCACGGCGGCGATGTCTTCCGGCGTGCCTTCCGCGACCAATTTGCCGCCGCCCTCACCGCCCTCTGGGCCCAGATCAAGCACCCAATCGGCGGTTTTGATCACTTCCAGATTATGTTCGATCACCACCACCGTATTGCCGGTATCCACCAGCGCATGCAGCACTTCAAGCAATTTGCGCACATCTTCGAAATGCAGCCCGGTGGTGGGTTCATCCAGAATATACAGCGTGCGTCCGGTGGCACGGCGCGACAATTCCTTGGAAAGTTTTATCCGCTGCGCTTCCCCGCCCGACAGCGTGGTGGCCTGTTGGCCGAGATGGATATAGCCAAGCCCCACCTTGCGCAGCACCGACAGTTTTTCGCGAATGGCGGGCACGGCGGCGAAGAATTCCTCCCCTTCCTCCACCGTCATGTCGAGCACGTCGGAGATGGATTTGCCGCGAAACTTCACATCCAGCGTTTCGCGATTATAGCGCTTGCCCTTGCAGGTATCGCAGGTGACATAGACATCGGGCAGGAAGTGCATCTCGATCTTGATGACGCCATCGCCCTGGCAGGCCTCACAGCGCCCGCCCTTCACATTGAAGCTGAAGCGGCCCGGCTTGTAGCCGCGTGCCCGACTTTCTGGCAATTCGCTGAACCAATCGCGGATGGGCGCGAATAGCCCGGTATAGGTTGCGGGGTTGGAACGCGGCGTGCGGCCAATCGGCGATTGGTCAATGTCAATGATCTTGTCGAGGTGATCGAGCCCTTCGATGCGATCATGCGGCGCCGGCACTTCTGCCGCACCCATCAGGCGCCGCGCTGCGGCCTTGTAGAGCGTTTCAATCACCAGCGTTGATTTGCCGCCGCCGGAAACGCCGGTGACACAGGTAAAGGTGCCAAGCGGCAGCGCGGCATTCAGACGCCTGAGGTTATTCCCACTGGCGCCGACAACGCGCAATTGCCGCTTCGGGTCAATCTTGCGGCGCTTTACGGGAATTTCGATGCGCCTGGTGCCGGAGAGATATTGCCCCGTCAGGCTGGCCGGATTGGCGGCGACTTCGGCGGGCTTGCCCTGCGCCACCAGCCGCCCGCCACCCTTGCCGGCGGCGGGGCCGATATCCACCAAATGATCGGCGCTGCGGATCGCATCCTCATCATGCTCGACGACCAGCACGGTATTGCCAAGATCGCGCAGCCTTTTGAGCGTGCCGAGCAGCCTTTCATTGTCGCGCTGATGCAGCCCGATGGAAGGTTCATCGAGCACATAAAGCACGCCGGTCAGGCCGGAACCGATCTGGGACGCCAGGCGAATGCGCTGCGATTCGCCGCCCGATAGCGTGGTGGAAGACCGCGCGAGGGAAAGATAATCAAGCCCTACATCCACCAGAAATTGTAGGCGATCATTGATTTCGCGCAGGATGCGCCGCGCGATATCGCGCCGCTGCGGTGTCAGGGTTTCTTCCACCTGCGCAAACCAATCCCGCGCGCGATGAATGGGCATGGCGGAGGCTTCGCCGATATGCAGCTTCGCCACTTTCACCGCGAGCGATTGCGGCTTCAGCCGATGCCCCGTGCAAGCCGCGCAAGGCCGTTCCGCCTGATAGCGAGAGAGGTCTTCGCGCACCCAAGGATTATCGGTTTCGCGAAAGCGCCGTTCCAGATTGGCGATAACGCCTTCAAAAGGTTTTTTGACCTCATAGGCGCGGAGCCCATCCTTGTAGCGGAGCGTCACCACCTCATCGCCCGTGCCATGCAGAATGGCGTGCTGCACGCGGGCGGGAAGTTCCTGCCAGGCGGTGGTCATCTTCACCTTGAAATGCGCCGCCAGGCTTTGCAGGGTTTGATCGTAATAGGGCGAAGACGCACCCGTCCAGGGCATGATGGCGCCATCCTTCAGCGCGACATCATCCTGCGGCACGACCAATTGCGGATCGAAAAAGCTTTCCGTGCCAAGCCCATCGCAAACTGGGCAGGCGCCGTGCGGTGAATTGAAGGAGAAAAGGCGGGGTTCAACTTCCTCGATGGTAAAACCAGAAACCGGGCAGGCGAAGCGGCTGGAAAAGACCGTGCGTTCCCCGCCATCGGCGTTTTCGGCATAGGCGATGCCATCGGCCAAACCGAGCGCGGTTTCGAAGGAATCCGCCAATCGCTGCATGATGCCATCACGCACCACAATGCGATCCACCACCACTTCAATATCGTGCTTGAGCTTCTTGTCGAGCTTGGGGGCTTCTGCGATTTGGTAGAGCGTGCCGTTGATTTTGACGCGTTCAAAGCCGCGGCGTTGGAATTCGGCCAATTCCTTGCGGAATTCGCCCTTCTTGCCGCGCGCCACCGGGGCCAGCAGCAAAAGCCGCGTGCCTTCCGGCATGGCCATGACGCGGTCCACCATTTGGGACACGGTTTGCGCTTCAATCGGCAGACCAGTCGCCGGCGAATAGGGCACGCCAACCCGCGCCCAAAGCAGGCGCATATAATCATGGATTTCCGTGACGGTGCCGACGGTGGAGCGCGGATTATGGCTGGTGGTTTTCTGTTCGATGGAAATAGCGGGCGAAAGCCCTTCAATCGAATCCACATCCGGCTTTTGCATCAATTGCAGGAATTGCCGCGCATAGGCCGAAAGGCTTTCCACATAGCGCCTTTGACCTTCGGCATAGATGGTATCGAAAGCGAGCGATGATTTGCCCGAACCCGAAAGCCCCGTGATCACCGTCAGCGTATCGCGCGGGATATCAAGGTCCAGGTTCTTGAGGTTGTGCTGGCGCGCGCCGCGGATGCGAATATGGCCGGTCATGCAAAGGGGGCTCCGACCGCCGACCCGGGGAGGGGAAAAGCGGTTGTTCTAAAAATGTTCTCGTTATATATGCGCCTGAATGGCGCCCTGGGAAGGGTGCGGGATGGCCCGCCTTGGGGCGATGGTCTATCCTGATTGGCAACATCGTGGGAGGTCTTAGCCATGGCGGGTATCAACAAGGTCATTATCCTGGGCCGTCTGGGGCGGGACCCGGAAGTGCGCAATTTTCAGAATGGCGGCAAGGTGGTGAATCTCCGCATCGCCACGTCTGAGCGCTACAAGGACCGGGACGGCAATCAGCAGGAACGCACCGAATGGCATTCGGTGGCGATTTTCAATGATCGCCTGGGCGATGTGGCAGAAAAATACCTGCGCAAAGGCAGTGAGGTCTATGTCGAGGGCCAGCTTGAGACCCGGAAATGGCAGGATCAATCCGGCCAGGATCGCTACACGACCGAGGTCGTGCTGCGCCAATATCGCGGCGAATTGCAGCTGATTGGCGGGCGCGGCGCGGGTGGCGGCATGGATGATCCGGGCGAGCCGGCGGGGGATCGCGGTGGCGCGGCGAAGCCGGCCCAGCGCGCCGGCGGCTGGGATGCCAAGAAATCCGACCTGGATGATGAAATTCCTTTCTGATCCAGTCACTTGACCTTTGCTTGGGCAGGGCAGCGCCATGGTGGTTGACGCGGCGCGCCTGAAAGGGCCTATGCGTCTTTCCCACTGTAACTCCCCCGGAATCGCGGCCTTCAGAATCGGTCTTCAAGCGTGAGCGACATCCAAAACCCCGGCCAACCCCCGCAGGATACGACCCCGGTCGCGCTTGAGGAGGAAATGCGCCGCTCCTACCTCGATTACGCGATGAGCGTGATCGTGGCCCGCGCGCTGCCCGATGTGCGCGATGGGTTGAAGCCTGTGCATCGGCGTATCCTGTTTGCCATGCAGGAAGCGGGCTATACGGCGGATAAGCCCTATCGCAAATCGGCGCGCGTGGTTGGCGATGTGATGGGTAAATACCATCCGCATGGCGATGCTTCGATTTATGATGCGCTGGTGCGCATGGCGCAGCCCTTTTCCATGCGTCTGCCGCTGATTGATGGGCAGGGGAATTTCGGCTCGGTTGATGGCGATCCGCCGGCGGCGATGCGCTATACCGAAGCGCGGCTGGCGCCGGCAGCCGGCGCGCTGCTGGCTGACATTGATGAAGACACGGTGGATTTCCAGCCGAATTACGATGAAAGCGTGGATGAACCGCGCGTATTGCCGGCGGCCTTCCCCAATCTGCTGATCAATGGCGCGGGCGGCATTGCGGTGGGCATGGCCACCAATATCCCGCCGCATAATCCAACCGAGATTCTGGATGCGACGCTCGCGCTTATCGCCAATCCAGCTTTGACACTGGAAGAGCTGATGAAAATCGTGCCGGGGCCGGATTTCCCGACCGGGGCCTTGATTCTGGGCCGTTCCGGCATTCGCGCGGCGTTTGAAACCGGGCGCGGTTCCATTCCGCTGCGGGCGCGGGCTGAGATTGAGGAAATGCGCGGTGGCCGCCAGGCGATTGCGGTTTCCGAAATTCCCTATCAGGTCAATAAGGCGACGTTGCTGGAAAAAATCGCCGAATTGGTCCGCGCCAAGGCGGTGGAAGGCATTTCCGATCTGCGCGACGAAAGCGACCGTTCGGGCATGCGCATCGTCATTGAATTGAAGCGCGATGCGACAGCGGAAGTGGTGCTGAACCAGCTTTATCGCATGACGCAGTTGCAGACCTCCTTCCCCGTGAATTTCGTGGCCTTGCATGAAGGCCGGCCACGGCAAATGGGCCTCAAGGACGCGCTGATGGCCTTCATCGCCTTCCGCGAGGAGGTGATTCTGCGCCGGTCCCGGCATCGGCTGGCCAAGGCGCGGGAACGTGGGCATTTGCTGATTGGCCTCGCGATTGCCGTCGCCAATCTGGATGAGGTTATTCGCGTCATTCGCGAAAGTGCCGATGGCGCGGCGGCGCGCGCCGCCTTGATGGGCCGTGATTGGCCGGCAGGTGATGTGGGTGTGCTGCTCGCTTTGGTGGATGATTACCGCAATGCGGTGTCACCCGAAGGCACGGTGCGGCTCACGGAAGAACAGGCGCGCGGCATTCTGGATTTGCGCCTGCAACGCCTCACGGGTCTGGAACGCGAGAAGATCGTCGCCGAACTCGGCGAAGTTGGCGGGCGTATTCGTGAATTGCTGGAAATCCTGGCGAGCCGGCCTCGGCGTCTGGAAGTGATGGATCAGGAACTGCGCGAAATCCGCGCCGAGATCGCATCGCCGCGCATGACCGAGATTGCGGATGGCATCGCCGATGTGGATGATGAAAGCCTGATCGAACCCGGCACCATGGTGGTGACGCTGACGCGTGATGGCTATGTGAAGCGCACACCTTTGGAAACCTTCCGTGCCCAGGGGCGTGGCGGCAAGGGGCGCAGTGCGGCGGCGACGCGTGAAGATGATGTCATCATCCGATCCTTTGTCGCGCATACGCATCAATGGGTGTTGTTCTTCACCGATCGCGGCATCGCCTTCCGTGAAAAGGTTTGGCAATTACCGGAAGCGGGACCGCAGGGGCGTGGGCGCTCCTTGCGCCAGGTATTGCAATTGCAGGAAGGCGAAAGCGTCACCGCCATCCTGCCGCTGCCGATGGATGAGGATCTCTGGGAAGGGCTGCACCTGGTCTTCGCCACCGTGCAGGGCAATGTGCGGCGCAATCGGCTGTCCGACTTCAAGAATGTGCGCTCGGTCGGCCTGATCGCCATGAAGTTGGATGAGGGTGACAGCCTGGTTGGCGTCTCGACCTGCCGCGAAGGCGATGATGTGATGCTGGCGACACGCGGCGGCAAATGCATTCGCTTCACGGCGGATGCCGATACGCTCCGCGTTTTTGCCGGGCGTGATTCAACCGGCGTGCGGGGCATCAAGTTCGCGCAGGGTGATGCGGTGATTGCGCTTTCCGTGCTGCGCCATGTGGACGCCAGCACGGAAGAACGCGCAGCCTATTTGAAGGCCGCCGCTCAACGCCGCCGCGCCGCCGATGAGGAAGCCGAAACACCACCGGTGGCCGAGGCTGAGGCAGAGGAAGTAGTGGCGGAAATCACGCTCTCCCCCGAACGGTTTGACGCGCTGGCGGAAGCCGAGGAAATTCTGTTGACGGTGACGGATGCGGGCTTCGGCAAGCGTTCTTCCGCGCATGAATACCGCGTCACGGGCCGTGGCGGTCAGGGCATTGCCGGCATTGTCTTGAGTGCGCGCACGGGCCGTGAGGTGGTCGCCACCTTCCCGGTGCGGCCTGGTGATGACATCATGCTGGTGACGAATGGCGGGCAATTGATCCGGCTTAAGGCCGATGATGTGCGCCTGACTGGGCGCATGGCGATGGGGGTGACGCTGATGCGCCCCGCAGAAGGTGAGCGCGTGATTTCCTGCTTCCCCGTGGCCGATGAAGGCAGTGATGAGGAAGCCGCCCCCGCTGAGGAGGAAAACGGCAATGGCTGAACGCATTGCGCTCTATCCCGGCACGTTCGATCCGGTGACGAATGGGCATTTGGATATTATCGGCCGCGCTGCGCGGCTGGTGGATCGGCTGGTGATTGGCGTTGCCATCAATATCGGCAAGGGACCGCTGTTTGAATTAGCCGAACGCGTTGAATTGGTGCAGGCGGAAGTGGCGCCGATTGCGGCGCGCACCGGCACCGCGATTGAAGTGCGCCCCTTTGAAGGCCTGCTGGTTGGCTTCGCCCGCGAAATCGGCGCCGGCATGATTGTGCGCGGGCTGCGCGCGGTGACGGATTTCGATTACGAATTCCAGATGACCGGCATGAATCGCCGCCTGGATCAGGAAGTTGAAACCGTTTTTCTGATGGCGTCTGAGACCAATCAGTTCATCGCCTCGCGCCTGGTGAAGGAAATCGCTCGGCTGGGTGGTGACATCAGCAGCTTCGTGCCGAAATTGACCTTGGAACGCACCATGGCGCGCGTCAAAGCCGGCGCCTGAGGAAAGGAAATACCCATGCATCGCCGCCTTATGCTCGCCGCCGGTATGGGCGCCCTGGCCGCCCCCGCTTTGGCGCAGGCAAATGATCCGGAAAACACGCTGTTCCTGGAATTGAAGGATGGGCGCGTCACCATCCAATTGCTGCCCGATCTGGCGCCGCGCCATGTGGAACGCATCAAGGTACTCGCGCGGCGCGGCTTTTATGACAATACGGTGTTTCACCGAGTGCTTGAAGGCTTCATGGCGCAGGGTGGTGATCCCACCGGCACCGGCACGGGTGGTTCGCCTTTGCCCAATCTGGCCGCGGAATTCAGCCCGCCATCGCGCGCGCGGTTTCTGCGCGGTGTTTGTGGCATGGCGCGGTCTTCGGACCCGAATAGCGCGAATAGCCAATTCTTCATCATGTTCGCGCCAGCGCCTTCCTTGGATGGGCAATATACCATCTGGGGCCGCGTGACCGCCGGCATGGAAGCGGTGGACAGGATCAAGCGTGGTGATCCGCCGAGCGGCATGGTACGTGGCCCCGACCGTCTGCGCAGCATGCGCGTTGCCGCCGATATTCGTTGAGACCTGAAGCGAAAGACCAAAACCATGTCCGAAACTGAAGCCCCTGCCGGGGAAGGCGAAAACACCCTGCTCATGGAAATCGAGCACGGCACCGTGACCATCAAGCTGCGTCCCGATCTGGCGCCCTTGCATGTGGAACGTATCAAGACCCTCGCGCGGCAAGGGTTCTATAACAACGTTCCCTTCCATCGCGTGATTGAAGGCTTCATGGCCCAAGGCGGCGATCCGACCGGCACAGGGACGGGTGGTTCCGATCTGCCCGATTTGCCGGCAGAATTCAGCGAGCCATCGCGCGCGCGCTTCCTGCGCGGCGTTTGCGGCATGGCGCGCACCAGCAACCCCGATAGCGCGAATAGCCAATTCTTCATCATGTTCGCACCCATCCCAAGCCTTGATGGCCAATACACCATTTGGGGTGAGGTCACTGCCGGCATGGATGCGGTGGACAAGATCAAGCGCGGCTCTGGCGGGTCCGGCATGGTGCAAGGGCCGGATCGCATCCGCAGCATGAAGCTTGCCGCGGATAAAGCCTGAAGCCTGCTGTTGGTAAAGGCGCGGCGCCGTGCTAAAGCGCCCGCCATCTTTGGGAGCTCGTAGCTCAGCTGGTAGAGCAACGGACTTTTAATCTGTAGGTCGAGGGTTCGAATCCCTCCGAGCTCACCAATTCCCTGTTCAATCCGCCGGCACGGAATATTGCCACGCGGCCTTCCCTTCCATAGGCTTTTGACTTCAGGCCAGACGCGGGCTTCTGCCAGCCGCGGCATCGGGGGGAATGAGTGTTATGAAAAGCGCGCCAAGCACGCAAATTCCAGGCGTTTATCATCGCCGTGTTGGGGATATTATTGTCACCGCCATCAGCGATGGTTTTCTGGATGGCAATCTGGAAGTGCTGCGCAACATCACCGAAGATGAAGCGCGCCAAATCCTGACGGCCAATTTCCGCCCCGCGCGGCGCACGGCGGTGAATGCCTTTCTGATCTGGTCGGCGGGGCGGCTTGCGCTGATTGAGACCGGCTGCGGCACCTACATGCAGCCAAGTTCCGGCAAGATCCTGGCGAACCTAAGGGCGCTTGGCGTTGATCCCGCCGATATCGAAGTGGTGATGCTGACCCATATGCATCCTGATCATTCAGCGGGCCTCACGGATATGGCGACTGGCCTCACGCATTACCCCAATGCCGAATTGGTCATGCATGAAAACGAACCAAAGCATTGGTTCGATGATGGCGCCATGGCCAAAGGCACGGAGCGTGAAAAGAAACTGTTCTTCCAGACCGGGCGCGAACAGGTGCTGCCGTATAAGGAAAGGTGGCGGTTGTTCCAGAAAGGTGAGGTCTTCCCTGGCGTGACCGCGATGCCGTTCCATGGCCATACGCCAGGCCATTCCGGCTATCTGGTTGCGTCAGGTCAGGATCAATTGCTGATCTGGGGCGATATTGTGCATGTGCCGGAAGTGCAAACCGCGCGCCCGGAAGTCTGCATGGCGTTTGATACCGATACAAAGGCAGCGGAAGCAACGCGCAGGCGCGTTTTTGACATGGTCGCAACCGATAGGTTTTTGGTCACGGGCATGCATTTGCATTTTCCGGGCTTTACGCATCTGGTGCCGCGTGGCAGCGGGTATCAGTTGATACCAGCCGCCTGGGAACAGCAGATTTAACGGAAAGGGGCTGCCATGAACGCTGCCGATCGCTTGCGCCAACGCCTCAAGGCCGGTGGCATCATCGCCGCCCCAGGCGCGCCCGATAGCCTGACCGCACGGCTGATTGAACAGGCGGGGTTTGAGGCGATTTACATGACCGGCTTTGGTGCGACGGCGTCTCGGCTGGGTCGCCCCGATATCGGGTTGCTGACGCAGACGGAAATGACCACCCATGCGCGGGATATGGCGCGCGCGGTGACAATTCCGATCATTGCCGATGCCGATACGGGCTATGGTGGCCCGGCCAATATCGCGCGCATGATTGAAGAATATGCGCAGGCTGGTGTGGCCGCGATCCATCTGGAAGACCAAATAGCGCCGAAGCGTTGCGGGCAATTGGCTGGCATCAGGCTGATCCCGGCAGAGGAAAATGTCCGGCGCTTGCAATGCGCCATCGCCTCCCGCCCCGCGAACGGGCCGCTGATTATTGGGCGGACCGATGCCATGCCGGCGATTGGCCCGGAAGAAGCGGTGCGCCGCGCGCTGATGTATCAGGATGCCGGGGTTGATCTGGTATTCGTTGATGGCATCGAGAAAATCTCAGAGGTTGAGATTGTGGCGCGGCAGGTGCCCGGCCCCAAGGTTGTCAGCATTGTGGATGGCAATGAAACCACGGCGTTGACAGCGCGGGATCTGGAACAGATGGGTTTTGCTGTCGTGTTCTATGCGGTGACGGCGCTATTCACCGCCGCGCGTGCGGTGGCTGATGCGCTGGCCGTGTTGAAGCGTGATGGCACACCAGCCAAGGCAGCGGGTGCGATGATGAGCTATGCGGAATTCAGCGCCCTGGTTGATCTGCCGCGCTTTCAGGCGTTGGATGAAACCTACGGTTAGCCCGCGTCTCGGGGAAAGGAAGTCTATCATGCAATTCGGTCGTTTGGGCGTTTGGTGTTCCACGGATCGGTTGGATGCAGCGGCCTTGCGCGCGCTGCTAAACCGCGTGGAAGACCTGGGCTATGGCAGCTTCTGGTATCCGGAATCGCGCGGTTATGAATCCATGGCTTTGGCGGGGTTTTTGCTGGCGAATAGCAAGAAGCTTATTGTCGGCAGTTCGATTGCAAATATCTATGCGCGCGATGCCTTCACCGCACGTCGCGGCCTTGCTACGCTGAATGCGCTGCATGGCGGGCGCTTTGCGCTTGGGCTTGGCGTCAGCCATATCCCGATGGTGGAAGGCTTGCGCGGCCATCGCTACGAAAAACCCATCCCCGCGATGCGCGGCTATTTGGAAGGTTTGCGGAAGGCGGGCGGTGATGCGCTGGAAGGGCCGGTGCTGCTGGCAGCGCTTGGGCCGAAAATGCTGGCGCTGTCCGGCAGCGCGGCGGATGGTGCTGTGCCTTACAACGTAACACCCGAACATACTGCCCGGGCTGCGGCTATTCTTGGGGCGGGCAAGGTGCTGGCGGTGGAACAGAAGGTTTGCATTGAAACCGATCCGGTGCGCGCGCGCACCCTCGGGCGGCGCGAATTATCGCGCTATATGGCGCTGCCGAATTACGTGAATAACTGGCTACGGCTTGGTTTTAGTGAAGCAGAACTCGCCAATGGCGGCAGTGATCGCTTCATTGATGCGATGGTGCTGCATGGCGATGCCGCGACAGTGAGGGCAGGCTTGCGTGCGCATTTTGCCGCAGGGGCAACGCATGTTTGCATCCAGCCAGTCACGGAAGATGGCGATATCGCGCATCGGGATGCGATGCTGGCTGCTTTGGCGGATACGTAATGGCCATGTTGAAACTTGGCTATAAGGCATCCGCCGAACAATTCGCGCCCTCGCAATTGCTGGAATTTGGCGTCTTGGCTGAGGAGATGGGCTTCGATAGCTGCTTCATCTCGGATCATTTCCAGCCCTGGAAACATACGGGCGGGCACGCGCCGAATTCGCTTGTCTGGCTTGGCGCGCTTGGCGCACGCACGCAAAGGCTTGTGATGGGCACCAGCGTACTGACGCCAACCTTTCGCTACCATCCTTCCATTGTGGCGCAGGCTTTCGGCACTTTGGGCGCGATGTTTCCGGGCCGCGTCATTCTTGGCATAGGCACTGGTGAGGGGTTGAATGAGGTGCCTTCCACCGGCCAACCTTGGCCGGAATTCAAGGAACGCTTCGCCCGCATGCGTGAAGCCGTGCAATTGATGCGCAAGCTTTGGACCGAAGAACGCGTGAGCTTTGAGGGTCAGTATTATCGCACCGAACACGCGACGATTTATGATCGGCCCGAAACCCCTGTGCCGATTTATGTTGCCGCTGCCGGCGCCATGGTGGCGAAATATGCCGGGCGCGCGGGCGATGGATTTATCTGCACCAGCGGCAAGAAGCCAGAGCTTTACACTGAAACCCTGCTACCAAACGTGGTCGCAGGGCTGGAAGCGGCAGCAAAACCCAAGCCCGATTATGATCGTATGATCGAAGTAAAGGTTTCCTTCGATACGGACAGGCAGCGCGCCTTGGAAGACACGCGCCATTGGGCGGCGCTGGCGCTTTCGGCCGAAGAAAAAATGTCGGTCGAAGACCCGATGGAAATGGAACGACTGGCCGATGCGCTTCCGCTGGAACGCGCGGCGAGCCGTTGGATCGTCTCCGACGATCCGGAAGAGCATGTGGAGCGCATCGGCTATTATGTCAGCCTCGGCTTTCGGCATTTGGTGTTTCATGCGCCAGGGCCGGATCAGGCGCGGTTCTTGCGGCTTTATGGGGAGCAGGTGCTGCCACTGCTGCGCCGCCGCTTCGCTTGAAGGCCGCGCTGCAGCTTTTTGCGCTGCCTGGCCTGCCAATGGTGCAGGCGGGCGATGATCTTGCGGGTTTGCTTTCAGCTGCCATGGCGCGCGCTGGCCTTGCGCCACAACAGGGCGATGTACTGGCGGTTGCGCAAAAAATCGTGAGCAAGGCGGAAGGGCGGAGCGTTGCACTGGCGTCTGTGCGGCCATCAGCCGCTGCGCGCGAACTTACTGCGCAAACCGGCAAGGATGCGCGTTTGGTGGAGCTGATCCTTTCGGAATCAGAACGCGTGGTGCGTGCGCGGCCGAACCTGATCATCGTCAAGCATCGACTTGGTTTTGTCATGGCCAATGCCGGCATTGATCAATCCAATATCGGCACCGATGGCCATGCCTTGCTTCTGCCGCGTGATCCTGATGGTAGTGCGGCGGCACTTGCCGCGCGGCTTGGCTTGCCTGTGGTCATTACGGATAGTTTTGGCCGCGCCTGGCGGCGTGGCACGGTCGGCGTGGCGATCGGTGCGGCGGGGCTGCCGGCCTTGCGTGATTTACGCGGTCAGCCCGATTTGTTTGGCCGTACGCTCATGGTCAGCATCACCGGCTTCGCCGATGAAATTGCCGCAGCAGCGGGCCTGGTAATGGGGCAAGGCGCTGAGGGGCAGCCTGCTGTGTTGGTGCGCGGGCTATCCTGGTCAGGCGCGGAAAACCCTGCTGCCGAATTACTGCGCCCAGCGCAGGAGGATCTTTTCCCGTGATCATCGCGCTTTCCGGCGGCATTGGTGGAGCGAAGCTGGCGCTTGGCTTGTCACGCGTTTTGCCACCAGAGGAATTGCTGATCATCGCCAATACCGGTGATGATTTCGAACATTTCGGCCTCACGATTTGTCCGGATACGGATACGCTGCTCTATACCCTGGCGGGGCTGGACAATCCGCGGCTTGGCTGGGGGCGCGCGGATGAAAGCTGGGCTTTCATGGAAACGCTCGCGGCTCTCGGTCGGGCGGATTGGTTTCGTCTGGGTGATCGCGATTTGGCGTTGCATGTGTTGCGAAGCCATCGGCTGCGCGGTGGCGAAACACTTTCGGCGATCACCGATGATGTGCGCCAACGCTTCGGCATTGGCCCATGCATTCTGCCGATGAGCGATGATCCAGTGCGCACGCAAATCCACACGGATCAGGGCTGGCTTGATTTTCAGGATTGGTTTGTGCGGTTGCGCGCTGAACCCTTGGCGCGGGCAGTGAAATTTGCTGGTGTTGAACATGCGCGCCCACAACCTGCATTGCTGGAAGCGCTGCGCGCAAAGCCTCGCGGTATTGTGATTTGCCCGAGCAATCCCTTCATCAGCATCGAACCCATTCTGGCCGTGCCGGGATTGCGCGATGCCATCAAGACATCAGGCGCGCCGGTGGTGGCGGTATCGCCCATCATTGCTGGCCAGGCCGTGAAGGGACCGACAGCGCGCATGTTTGAAGTGCTTGGTGTGGCGCCAAGTGCTGGCGCTGTGGCTGCGCGTTATGGTGATTTGCTGCAAGGCTTCGTGATGGAACATGGCGATGACGCGGCTGGCATCACGCCGCGCGTATTTTATGCCGCAACCCTGATGCGCGATCTGGCGGACAAGACCGCGCTAGCGCGGCAGGTGCTGGCGGCGATTGACGCGCTCAGATGAAGCCCTGGGTCATTCTGCCAGTGAAGGAAATGGCGGGGGCAAAGCAACGCCTTTCACCATTGCTTTCACCTGCGGAACGCATTGCGCTTATGCAGGTGATGCTGCGCGATGTGTTGATGGCTCTATCCGCAGCGCAAGGGCTGGCGGGCATTGCAGTGGTGACGCTTGATCCTTTTGCGCAGGCGCTGGCGGAGGCACATGGCGCGCGGATTATCACGGAAGGCGCAGGGGAAGGGCATACCGGCGCGGTAACAACTGCGGCATCAGTGTTACAGGCAGAGGGTGTCGCGGCCATTCTCACTCTGCC
>Ga0172373_10005857_pt1 | contig 16650 bp, 20 predicted proteins | sample Lak10m_2_FD_114546 | JGI IMG/M metagenome (GOLD analysis project Ga0172373, IMG submission 114546) | Freshwater microbial communities from Kabuno Bay, South-Kivu, Congo - kab_092012_10m | ecosystem: Environmental > Aquatic > Freshwater > Lake | place: Democratic Republic of the Congo...
CCCAGATCTTCCTGGAACAGAACCACCAGAAGAAGATACTTATTTTAGACCAATATGGGTTCCTCCCCCGGGACTTCAAAGCAGAGGAGTTTTGACTCCACCTTCAGAGCCTCCTTCAGCACCACCAACACCTCCTTCGGACAAACCACCTACACCAAGACCTGATAGATCTAATTTTAGAAACCGTTTTTCGGAAAGAGGTGTTGGTAATAGAATGCCAACAAGAGAATTAGAAAGAGTTGTCGGTAGAGGTCCAGAAAATCCAGATGTTTTGCAAAGAATAGGACCAAGAGGTGGATTTTTAGGTCCAGTTTCAAGTTCTGAGCCTTTTGAAGCAATTGGACCCAATGGAAGAATACAAAGACTAATAAGACCGAGACTTGAACCAGGAAAAGAGTTGTTAAACACTCTTAAAGTAACTGGTCAAGCTTTGCCAGGGGCATTTATTGGTGCAGAACTTGCTGATATGGCTGTAGATGAATATGGATTACCGCTTTTACCGCGAGAATGGGAACGAGAAAATCTGGGTTCTTTTGAACCAGATTCTAGAACAGGATATCAATTTGTAGGATCTGATTTAGGTTTTGGTTTTGGATATGGATTAATAAAAACAGCCGGTGCAGTGGGTGCAGGTGCAACTCCAATGACGGCATTGGGAATAGGAGGAGCAGCAGCAACATCGACGGTAGCAAACCCAATTGGATTAGCAATAACTGCAGCTCCAACAATATATGTTTCTGGAAAATATTTAATGACACCTCAAGCAGATGTAATAAATGCAGAGTATAGATATCAAAAGGAGCAAGAAGACACACAAAAAATTGAACAAGCAAAAGAAAGACAAAGACAAACATTTATAGATTCTTTGTATAGAAGACAACAAGAGCAAAAATTAAACAAATGAAAAAGCTCAATCCAATACTAGAAGCAATTTTAGAAATCAGAAGAGTTAAAAGATTTTTGCTTTCTGAGCAAGTTGGTGGTTTTTCAAAAATATCTAGAGAAGCACTTGAAACCCTATTAAGAAGACTTGAAAGAAACTTTGCAGAAGAATTGTCAAAAAAAGCTTCCAGAGAAATATTTGAAGCATTATTGGAAAGGGAAGCGTATGAATCGGTATCAAAAGGAAGAGTTGGAAGAGAAGTTTTTGAAGACTTAGTAAATAAATTTCCACAACTAGAAAAATTTCCAGAGTTTCAGGAATTTGTAATTCAAAAAATAGATCCAGAAAAGATGGCAGAAGAATTGGCAAAAAAACCTTTGGATGATATTTTGATGAAAAAAGGTTTATTGACTTCTGAAGAAAGTGGAACGGTTGGAAAAATTGAACCTCCTAAACCTAAGCCAAACGAACCGGAAGTAGAAGGAAATGTTGTAAGAAAACCAAAACCAGAATCTGATGACTTGGATAAAGGACCAGATCTAAAACTAGGTCCAAGACCCGATGAACCGGATGTTCCCCAAGACATACCAGATACATTAAAGTTTCCAAAACCAGATGGTGATGTTCCTGAAAAACCAGTTGATTTGCCCCCAGTTCCAGATAAAACACCACCTAAAACTGACGGTGAATCTATTCCGGAAGGTGAACCAACACCAGAAGGTGAACCTGTTCCCGAGAAAAAACCAGTTCCAAGAAAAATACCTCTGCCTCTTCCAAATCCAAACCCAGAACCTTCGCCTGAACCTATAGCTCCCCCGCTTCCAATTCCAATTCCAATTCCAGTTCCAAGAACCAGAGAACCAGATGAAAACACACGCAGAACCGCAAGATCTCTTGGAGATCTTTTAAAAAGAAAAGCAAATGTTCCTGATTTGGAGCAAATGTATGCAAATGTTCAGGGAGAACTTGCAAACTTAGATATTGGTCTTGCACCTGAAAGAATTTTAGGAAGATATTCTGGATCATACAGAATAAGATGATATAATTATTATTAGTGATTCTTAAAAATAATTTTGTACATTTAAATAATTTATTACCTGAAGTCAATCTGAAGGAAGTTCAAATAGATGGCAAACGCCATTACTCAACACCAGATGGCGATTTCCCAAGCGTAACCACGGTTGTTGGATTTGAAAAGCAAAAGTTTTTTTCTGAATGGAGAACAAAAAATCCAGAAGAAAGCAAACGAGTAACCGCAAGGGGAACAAAATTTCATAGTTTGATAGAAAAATATTTAAAAAACGAGCCAATAGAATTGGATGATCAAAATTCAAATCTAAAGGCTCTTTTTAATTTATTGCTTCCTGAACTTAACAAAATAGATAACATAGCCGCATTAGAGACTCCATTGTGGTCAAAGATACTTGGATTAGCAGGAAGAACAGATTGCATAGCAGAATATAATGGAAAATTGTCAATAATAGATTTTAAGGCAAGCTCCAAAGAAAAAAAGGAAAAGGACATAGACAATTACTTTATGCAGGCAACTGCATATGCTTTGATGTATCAGGAAAGAACCGGTGTGGTAATTGACAACTTTGCCATATTAATAGCAAGTGAAGATGGATTTCGACAAGTATTTCAAGGAAAACCAATAAAATACATAAAAAATTTAAAACAAATAATAAAAAGGTATCACAATGGAAATTCGTAAAACAAGAATGGTATATGATGAGGTGAATAGAAAAAATTCACAAACATGGATTCAGATGAATGACAGTTCCCGGGCCTTTGCATCCAGGGCCAAATTTGTAGCAACACATGGTGGATTTTTTGAAAGAAGAGGAAAAAACTGGTATTGGGTTAGTCCAGCAAAGGAAAAAAATGGTTACAAATTGAAAAACATCCATACCAATGAAATAGTATTCTTTGAAAGCATGAAAGAATTTGGTGAAAAACACGGACTAACTGCAGTTAAAATTTGTGAATTGTTGAATGGAAAAAGAAAAACTTACAAAGGGTGGACGGCAAATGAATTAAGAGAAGTAAAGGAGGGGACTGGACAGCATATAAAGGAAAAGGAACCAAAGGCCCCGATTGTTAAATTATACAATGGTGCTACTTTTAAAAACATCAACACAAATGAAGTTTTTTATGTTGAAAATGTATCAGAATTTGCCAAAAACAACAACATAAATGCAGGAAATTTATATAAAGTAGCCAAAGGTACCATGAAAAGTTATAAGGGGCTAAAACTATTTAATCCACTGGATGACTCATAATTTTATCATAAATAATTTAAATGAACTTTAAAGATATTCTATTTCAATTGGCAGAAGAAAGCAGAGCCCAGGCAGATTCGTTTAGGACTACTGGAGAGGCCATGAAAAAGGAGAGAGCCACTGCTTCTTCTACTGACAGAAAAAGCAAAGATGCAGCTAGAAAGCGCGCTGAAAGATCCAGACAAGTACCAAGAACACAGAAATCAAAAGAAGAACTTGTAAAGGAAGTATTAGCGGTACAGACCCAATCTGGAAGAATTCAATTAATTTTTAAAGATTCATTTGACAAAAACAGACATACGGTATTGAATAAAGGCCAATCCATGACAATGGAAGAAGCTAGAGCATATGTAAAAAATGAAAATTTTGAGCAAACTGGTGCATCCAAGCTTCTTTTTGGCGATGTCAAAACATCTGAAAAAAAGGAACAGGGAAGCGTAAAGCCAAAAGAAGAGCCAAAGGAAAAAGAAGAAAAAGAAAAACCAGTTGAAGCTGAGGAAAAGCCAAAGAAGCAAGTAAAGAAAATGTCCAAGGAAGAAATCTTTACTGCCTTGTCACAAATGGGACCAGAGCAATTAGCACAAGTTCCGTTTGACCTAAGACAAGAATACTTCATGCAGACAAGAAAACCACCAGCCAATAATGCATTTGATAGCTTAACCTTTGAAAAATTAAGCACTTTGTTTGGAATCAATACCCTTACTTCTACTGCATACAATCAACAAGTTATAAATGCATTGGTATTCCTGGCAAAGATAAAGGCAGGAGCATCCGAACAAGAAATACAGTCTTATGCAGCATTGTCTCCAAATGCATTTGACTTTACCAAGATAGCATTCCTTCAGGCAAGAAAAATTTTGTCCCAAATAGGTGAACAATGCATTCAAACCCTAGTTTCTACAGTTGAAAATGGTACAAATAGTCCATATTCAGAGGGAAATGTGGACATGGAATGCGGTGATTACAAATTCAAGATATCTGCAGGGGGAGAATTTTTGCTAACTACGGACAAGTTTGATCAAAAATCAAAAGCATATAGAGGAATAATAGGAGCAGCTCTAAACCAATCAATAACTGATGCAGCAGCTTCAAAAGATCCCAAGATGAAATCCTTCATGGAAGGATTAAATGGAATTAGTAGCAAATTTTCCGGAAAACTTCTTTCTCTTGCTGCCTTTGAGCAGATAAAGAAAGATCCGGCTCTGATGGATCAATTGAAAAACATTCCGCTTGTTGATGGCGCAGGAAGAACTGTTGGAAAAATGGTTGATGCAAACGGAAACTTGAACAAATTAGCATCACTTGAAAATTACGCAAGTGAACTTGGAAAACAATCAATTGGTTTGATGAAGAATGCGGTGAACAAATCTTCTGAATTTGCAGACTCATTTGTTCAGGGAATTCTCAAGATGGTATTCCGTGGAGATGGAATCAAGGATCCGGCAATGGCTCCAAATCATCTTGTAACTCAAAATGGTGTATTTCCAATGACAGATGATTATTTCTCAGAAGTTGCCAAAACTGCAACAATATCGGTAAAACCAATTAAAAATGGACCAAGTTCTGATAATATCTCAAAAGCACAAAAACCATCTCAAAGACTAAATCAATTTGCACGAATGGTAGAAGAAACTGAAGCTCCTGCAGCACAGCAAACAGATATTAATAGCTTATTTACGGATCAAGCTTCCATGAATCCGCTGGCCACTGCATTGGGATATGCTAGTCAAAACATGGATTTTGACATAAATGTCAGCTTGCTTCCAGGATTTTCACCAAAGGATTTGAATACAATTCAGTATAACTACGTGACAATTGGAAAGAAAACAATAAAAATTCCAGTAGAAAAAACCGAATTGATGACACAGGAAATACAAGAAAGAATGGATGTGTTTTTGAATGACATTCTTATTGAGGCACTGACAAACAACTTTATCCTTGATAAGTTGGTTAAGAGCGATCTGATAACAGAAGTAGAAGCCGATCTTTTAACAAATCCGGTCATACTGAATGAAGATTCAGATCATATGAAGTTCATTTACAGAGATCTTTTGGAGAGAGCAAATGAGAATCCAAGACTGCTCCTTTATGTATTGAATGCCTACAATTCCTATCTCTATGAAAAGTATCAGCGTGACTATAAAATGGAATATCGCAACTACCATGGAAAAACAAAACAAAGAAAAGAAAGAGCAAAAAGAACTTCAGCAAGAGAAAGATTGATGAAAAAAGGAGTAGTCAAGAAAGGTGATGGCAAGGACATTGATCACAAAAGACCCCTGAGAAACGGCGGTTCAAACGGTATAAATAATCTAAGAATCAGAAAAAAATCTGAAAACAGATCTGACAATGGACATAAAAAAGGCGAGAAACAGGACAAGGATTGGAAATGAAAATCAAACCATTGCTTGAAAAAGTATATTCAAATTCTGGTCTTGGAAAGTGGTTTAACAAGGAATCAGCTGGTGGTGGGCCTGGATGGGATCGCTACAATTCTAAGGGAGAAAGAGCTGGAAAGTGCGGTGATGCAGATGAAGGAGATTCATATTCTGCGTGCTTGAGCAGGCAAAAGGCAAAGAAACTAGGAAAAGAAAAAATTGGATCATTTGTAAGAAGAAAAAGAGCAGCACAGATAAAAAGCGGTAGAGGTAAAAAAGGATCCGTAAAAGGAAAAGGCAAGAAACCTATATTTGTAAAAACTGGTGTTACGGAGATGGAAGAATGTTTTAATTCTTTTGTTGTTGAAAGCGTTGCGAATGTTTTTAAAATGAATTTTACTCCAATTGAGGCAAAGAATCTTTTTCCATGTGACATAGTTATAAACAAATCGGGGCAGATCTTTGATGTTGAATATCTAAAAGAAGAAAATGGAAATTTATTAGTTGGCCTTGTTGATGAAAACGATAATTTAACTGAACAATTTTTTGATCCCGAAACAATCATGGGATTTGTTGACAACATAGAAGAAGAAGCATATACCGAATATGGCGACAAGATAGAGGTTTACGAAGAAGAAGGCCATAAGGTGAAACTGAACAAGATCATGAGGGGCGATGTTAAAAAATACAAGGTGTATGTAAGAAATGACAAGGGAAATGTTGTAAAGGTTAATTTTGGTGATCCCAACATGGAAATAAAGCGGGATGATCCTAATAGAAGAAAAAACTTTAGAGCCCGTCATAATTGCGACAATCCAGGACCACGGTGGAAAGCCAGATATTGGGCCTGCAAAACCTGGAGCGCAAAGCCAGTCAGTGCCATGCTTAAAGAGGAACTAGAATTATTAGATGAGGCAAAGAAAAATAAGCCAAAAGATTCAAAAAAATGGTCCTCATGCATTGCACAAGCTAAAGCAAAGTTTGATGTCTATCCAAGCGCCTACGCCAATGCTTGGGCGGCTAAATGCTACAAGAGCAAGGGTGGAAAGTGGAAAGCCGTTTCAGAAGAAATTTCTGACAAAATACTAAGTTCAATAAACAACAAAAAATACAATCCAAATTTATATGGATTATTAAAAGAAGAAAAAATTAACTAAATATAATTGATCATGAAATTCAAAGAATTATTAAAAATTACCGGACCAATTTATGAAAATTCTGGTGAACAGACCATTGGTGGTGGTTTGTTTATCGGTGATCCATCTGCTCCAAAGCTTCCAAGCACACTCACTGACAAGGGAACCTTTAACATTAAGCTTCCACGTTCATTGGATGCAATTAATGCACTTCTCTATTCAATGAGTCAGAAGGAATTCGTTGACCCTGATTCAGTTCTCAATGTAGTAAAACAAAAACTAAACCATTTTGGCTTTGATTTCCAGCATACAAACAGTCTTCCAGATGGAGAAACTAAGATCAAATTATACCAATATGGCAGTCCCTACATCGGTGTCTATGGAGTGACTCCATATGCAAATGTGGATGACACAGGATTCTCTACTGATGGAATCACCGAAAAACTCGGACACGGTTTGGTTCTCAACATAAACATCGTCAAGCAACCGAACTTCCTTCGCAAAGTACAAATGGTGATAATTCCAGATAATGTCGAATCTTCAGATTGTGGTTGTGGAGCCTAAAAAAAATTCCATAAAATATAAAAACATCCTGACAGAAGAAGTTTTTTTAACTTTCTGTCAGGATCATTATTTCAATCCGGAATGTTCCGGAAAAAATGAATTTATGGATGATTTGAAAAGAATCAAATATGTCAAAAGATTAATACAAAAGATTCACAAAAACAAGACATTGAAGTCAATTCGCGAAAGATTGATAATAAATCACATAATAATATTGAAAAATGTATTTGGAGAGGAAACTTCGGCCAGAATACTTTTTTTCAAACTTGAGCCAAAATTACATTCTTATCTTAAATCTTTTCTTAAACATCTTGAATTTAATCTAAAATCTTTTCCAGAGGCAGATTACAAAAAAATAAATACAGATCCAAGAGTTGACAGAAAATTAAACACATCGGTCATATAAATATTGTAAATGGGAAAGCTCCAATACATTCCTTCTTTTTATTTTTATAAGTTTGCAGATGCTCTTTCCCAGCCATATAGTCAGATGAATGCTTTCAGGTCCGGGTTGATAGATTCTAGTGGAAATATAGTAGGAAATGAAAGCAGCATCGATCCATTTGAATATTTTATAATAAAGCTCAAAAAGATATTTGAACAGCTGCCACCCGGAGTAACGAAATACAAAACAGGAAATCTTTTTGGGGTCATGCAGCTATTTAGCGAAGAAGCCAAAAAATTTGGATTGAGCAAAGATGACTTCAATCTTTTAATGGAAGCAGAGTTAACTGTAGCATCTGGCGGAAATTTTGGATATATGGATCTTTCGGAGGACATGACAACTGGTTCTGCTGCAGGATCTATTGGAGTTCCGGCAGATTCCCAAAACACCAATAAGGGATCAGTATCAGGATACGATCCAAAATTAGGAGACATGATGACACGTAGTGGACCTGTCAACATGTTTGGAGCAGTTGAAATGTTTGCCATGCCAAGCAAAGAATATAAAATGTTTAAGGCTTCCAATTCATATCCTAAATCGCCTACTGGAAATTATATTCGCAGATTTGGATACAGGAATTCACAAAACAAGATTGCAATAAGAGATGAAGAAACCGGTGAGGTTCACTGGTTGCCAGCTGCAAACAAGAAATCATTTGCAGAGGAGTTTTTTCTGAAGGATCTTCCAATTTTAAAAGAAGCAAAAGACATAGTTTTAAATAGAGATGAATTATCAGATATAGTGCAAAATACTGGTGAAAATCGAGTTGAACCGAGCAAAGATTCAGCTAGAGAAGTTTTAAACTTGCAAAACCAGGCATTACAAAATGCTAAACAAAATTCTGAAAGGTTTGAAAGACAAACATCAATTAAAGCAAATTTTACCAGTGGTTCTGAACTTTCTGATTTAATTTCTTCACCAGATCCAAGTGACAGAAGATTGGCATCAGACACAATGACTATGATGAGTCATTTTGCAAATAGATCTACATCAAACAGCAGTCCTTATGATGGAATACTTCTTGGAAGAGACACTGGTGGAAGAATTAGTCCAATTTTGTTTGACGCAAAATCTGCAAGATGGTCTTCTCAAACTGAAGTTACATCCTCTGATTTTGAAAAAGAATTTGATGAGGAAGATCCCTTTGAATTGTGGAGATCCGCAATAGAACATGGTGGAAATGTTAATTTTGAGGAAGACCCAGAAAAAATTGCAAAAGCAAATCTTGCAGTACAAAAAGTAAGATCATCTCCTGGATTTCAAACAAAGGCAAGAGATCTTGCTGCAAGAAAAATTTTGGCAAAATATCCAATAATTTCCGGATCAGCTCCTGGAAAAATTTTTACACCAAAACAAGTAACAGATTTATTACGTGGAACAGAAAATCTGGCCGGAAAAACTTTTAGAATAAATACACTTGGAAGATCAACATCAGGAGTAAGAATAGGTCAGTGGCAAAAAGCTTTGGAAGATTATGAAAAAGGAATAAGAAATCGTAGACCAGAACCAGCAAAAGTTAAACCATCAATAACAACTACTTCAGATGCATTGACAAAAACAATGTTAGCTAATTTAGGAAATGATTTACAAAATGCCTACACTATATCTCCAGAGGATATAATGGGCAATAAAGAATTATATGGATCAGAAGTTGCTAATAGATTTTATGAAATGGTCAAAAAATATGGAAGACTTTAATCTTGAATAAAGCTTCCTGGAAACTTTTCAATGCCAACATTGGATCTTGCCTCATCTATGATCTTTTTGTGAGCATCTTCCCATCCAGCAATCCACTCAGTGTTATAGACTTCATTTTCATTCAATCCACTTGACTTGGGCTGGCCTTTCATTCTTGATTGGTATCCTTGGCTGTACGCAGATCCTGGAACATAGTCGCTCATTTTGTTCCTTTCGGAATAATTTGAATATGATTGATAAGTTTATCCAGTGCCTTTACGTGAGCATATTGCTCCGTGATGGCAAGGTAACCACGAATTTCAATTAGCTTTAGATAATCTTCTTGGCTAAAATTAGTAGTCTTAGATGGTTTGCCCTTTGGCATTTTCTTTGGAATGTTTTTATTTGACAATTCCTTGCCCCATTGATTCAAAATGTCGTTCATGTTTAGGTAATCCTTCATGTTCTCAACAAAATCGCCAGGCTTTTCTCCGTTTAGGTCTTTCCAGAGATTCTTGAAATTGTCGCTCATTGGCCCATAATAAAAGAAACCGCTTTTTGGATTCCAGTTGTTGGGATTGTTCATTTCCTCTTCATCGCCATTCTGCCATTGATTAAAATCATTATAGTCTGAATTATTCATGTTTTCCTTAGTTTGTGTCAAAAATTTGCTCGTATACCACTTTGCTACGGTTGTCGGTAACAGAAATGTATCGAACATGCCTTTCAAGGGCATCAGTAATATTTAGTGGATCATTTGGGCCAAAGGAGATGTTCTTTATCCATGCGGGACATCCCCCAAGAGAAATTCTAACCTCGTTTCCGGAGGCATCGGTTCCATAAAAATCAAAAGTAGACTTGTCACCATCAAAATAAGTAAAAAAACAATCAATAGAGTCATACTTTTTGCGAACATCCGCAAGACTCATTTGGGTTTCAGTTTTAGCCATTTGGCAATCTTTCCTGCTTGACTGACTTTGGTAGCTGGCCAATCGCGTCAAGCTTGCGAAGTGTACCAACTTTTGCCTTCATGAGGCTCTTTGCACGATTTCGTGAAATTCTATCCTTGCGCTTTTTGTGACGACGGGCAGTAATGCGTTGTTTTGAATTAGGCATCCTTTTATTATGCTTTCTTTTTGCGTTTTGTCAACTTTTTCTTTTTTGGTTTACTAAAAATTTTATCCCAATTTTTGGAATATTGTTGAATATTGACTTCTCTGTACGAATCGCCTTTTCCGGCACCATGTATTGCTTCCATGTCATTATTATATAACATAGCCAATTAAAGTCAAATCTAAATAATTTTATGGCAAAGAAAGTAAATTATTATTCTTGGATTCATGAACTTAACAAAAGTGCATTGATGACCAAGTACATGTCTGAAGCTGATCTTTACAGAAATTCATTAAATGGATTTCAAATTTCTCAAAACATGAGATCAAATGCAAATCAATTTATTGATACTGCAAGGGGTCGCAATAATGCAGGAATAATGCAGCGCCATACTTTGAACGAGGCAAACAGAGGACCAAGCAGAAGAGTTTCAAATTATTTGCCAGGACAGATAGAAAGAGCATCTCAACAATTAACTCCACAGGAAACTGCAGCTGCTGGTTTGGGTCGTCTGATGAATGACATGGAAATTATGACCCCAGAAATAGCAAGAAGCATGGCTCCACAACTTTTTGATGCTGGAAGACATATTGCTGAAAGACCTGGAACTGTTTTTCCAGATAATCCCATAGATGACATCGGTGAAATTGGTAAGGCACCAGCATCTGTAATAAAGCAAGAAATAGCAACTGCATCTGCTGCCAAAATGAGAGCAGCAACGGCAGCTGCAAATGGTGCCAGATCAATGGGACCAGTAAATGCACAACCAGCTGGAAATTCCCAAGCCGTTGAAAATGACGCCATTGACTGGGAAATGGCAGATCCAGAACCAAGAATTCATCCAGCTGCACAGTTTCCCAGCCCAAAAGCAGCAAATGCAGAAGTTGCTCGTTTAAATGCAGCCAGAAGTGGCATGTCAGACAAAACAGCTCGCGATGCATTCGAAAGAAAGCAAATGGTAGATGTTGCCAAGCAAGCCATGTTGGCAGCACAAAAAGCTGGAAAAAATGCAGTTCAACAAAGAGAAGCAGGAAGAAGTGCTTTGAGGGACTACCAAGGACTTAGACAGCAAGAATTGTCTGCTGAACCACCGGAATCAGTAGTTGAAGTTGAGGGGGGGATGCTTCCAGTGGGAGAAATGGAGACAATCGCAAGAATTCTTAGAGGCCGTAGATGAAAAACTTTAATGATTTGTTTTATTCTGGGCTTTTGAGTGAACAAGTTCCGGGTAGAAAAGGTCAAACAAAACCAGAAGAGACCCCAAGTGAACTTGGTGCTTCTCCAATTCAAAAAGAACTTGATGATTATTTGAGAGACCGAGGAGTTGAGCCTTCCACTGTTACAACAGGATTTAAAGTATTTGATGATTTTGGGACACCTTCATCTCCTCCCACTAAATTCACTCCAGTATCTGCTCCAGTATCTGCTCCAGTATCTGCTCCAACAGGACTCAAGTCTGTAAATTCAACAATGCAAGCGGCAATGAGCAAAAGCTCAATGAAAAAAGACAAAGAACTTTTGGCAAGATTTCAACGTGTTGCTGAAAGACAAGCTGGCGAGGGAGCTGTGGATAACAATTTACAGGATAGAATAAAAGAATTACAAGCAAAACTTGATAATCCCTTTGATCCATCAAATCCAGAACAACTTAGTCAATACCAAGCAAGAGAATTTGAAATTAAAAGTGCTTATGATTATGATGCAGATAGAAAAATAAAAGAGGCCGAGAAAAGAAAAGAAAAACTAAAAGATCTTGAGCGCAGAGGAGTTGGAAAATTTGTTGGAGGAGGAAGACAGCTATTTACTTCTGGACCAAAATTCAATACACCAGCAGAGGAAGATGCCTATAAAAAAGCCAAAATAGCATTTGATACTATGATAGATACAGCTGGCGGTCCTGGAGGAGTTTATGATACATCAAACAGAACGGAAGAACAGTCAAAAGAACTAGAAAATCTTTTCCAGCAGTCTAGAGATGCATCTGCTAAAGTTGATGCTGAAAGACGCCAAGCAAAAAGAATAAGCGGAATGTATAATGTCACGTATGGTGACTTTGAAAATGCATTCGGGCATCCATATGATGCAATGAATAAAGATGACCAAAGATTGTTCTTTGACTTGAATTCAAGAGGTCAACTTAATGTTCCTCCGACTACAGGTGTGGGCCAAGGCCCGGCATATGATTCTCTTGAATATCACACAATGCGCAGAAAACTAAAACCTGCGCTTGCGTCGGAACCAGCGCCGGTATCGGTATCACAAGATGAAAAAGAATATAAAACAGTCCCGGCATCACCAGATGAAGGAAAATTTGAAGAAATTCCTGAACCAACAATACCAAGAGCTATAAAAAGCAGCGGAGCAGAACTTGGACCGCTGCCATCACCAACATCTATAGGATTTGATATAATAACATCTGCAGGAATTCCTTTAAGAGGAAATGCCGCACAACAACCAACAATGACAGCGAAACCACCAAGGAAAAAAGAGATTACAAGAGGTCTTGGTGCACCCGTTAATCAAGGAATAAATGCTATTGTAACAGCAGCACAGAATGCTGGTCAAAAATTAAACGACTATCTTAAAATAAATTTGGCACAAACCATGCCCACCACAATGGCAACAAAGCTTTATGGTGAACCTCAAGTACGTGTTGCACCGATTTCAGATGTCCAAAGAGGACAGTTTCCCATAGACATGTATTATGATGCAGAAGCCCGTACTGGCATTTTAGATCCGAATATAGTCTCAAGAACAACGATGCCAACTTACAATACAAGAACAGGTGAGTTTGTGATTGAACCTCAAAGAAGATTCCAAAGAAATTCAGCTCTTCCTCTCAACGTACAGCAGTTCATTAATAGGTTGTACAAGACTACTCGGTAATCAAAGATCTGGGTATCCGATTTCCCTGGTCCAGCACCATTCTTCCCATAAAATTTTTGCCATTTCATCATCAGGATCAAACCTGCGATGCTCAAGTTCGGCAAGTCCAGGAGCGGATATTGGAGCATCCAATTCCCATGAATGCCATCTCCATTCAGATTTTTTTATGGTGTTGTTCGTTATCAGACAACGAACTTCCTTGAACATGATTAATTCAAACGATATGCAGTTTGTCCTGAACCGAGAGTATGAACAGACCAAACTTGTATTGGAAGAATTTCAAAACCCGCAGCGAATGATAAACCAGCTAAAAAAGTGTTTCCTTGGTCATTTAAAAAATAAAATGCAGCACCATTAACAGTATTACTTGACAATAAAATTCCCTTATGTTTTGGTAGACGAAATTCGGTTCCAACTGGTAGTGTATTGCCTGTTTGATATAAGTCGTACATGATATAGATATTTATAAATAATTGTGATGAAACAAATCAGTGAAGGAAATTTATATAATATTCAAACTGAAATTTGGGGTGATGAAAATCCAAGTCAATCAGGAATCAAACAAGCAAACATGGAAGTAAGAAGAGAATTGGTTCAAAAACTAATGATGGGAAACATCACAAACATTCACCAAATAGTCGCACAAATTCTTGGGGACTCATTGAGATAAAAAAATGGAAAACATCTACCAAGAAATATGCAAAGATCTTGAAAAAGAAATATTGATTCTGGAGGAACAAATCCAAAATCAAAAATTTTTATTTGAAGAAAGGGCTCCAGATCCACCTAAAGGAGGAATGGATCCACAATGGGATGGCACAGTAGCTGCAATTTTTCAAAATAGAGGATATATCACTGGAATTCAAGGTGGAAATTCAGATGCAATTGTGGCAAACCCAACAATTGTCGCACAAACTGCCCAGGCTTTAAGTTCAGTAAAAGATGCCGCAAGGATTGCTGGAATAGATCGTGCGAACATGTTTGATTTTGAAAAAAAGCCTTCTAAACCGATTTTGTCCAACAATATAGGTTTGGGAATGGGTCTTGGAATGGGCGATCAGGAATTTTCAGCTACAAGGGATTTCGTAAACAAGTACGCAAGCAAAGAATTTCAAATAGATCCAACACAAGTAAATGACCCAGAGGAAATTGGTTATCTTTCATGGAAAGCAGTAAACAATGCAGTTGCCTCTAAGCAAAATTTGGAATTAAAGCAAAATTTGGAAAAATATGGGTTGTTTAGCCAAGACAATTACCAAAACAATTATCCCAATGCAATAAATCCTGATTATTATGCAATAGATGTATCATCAACTTTTGCAAAAAAATTAAAAGCCACAGAACAGCAAATAGCTGGAAATACCAAAACAAAACAAAAAGGATTTTCAGTAAACAAGTCACTTAACAAAGTTAAAAAATAAAAAATATAAATATTACAGTTAAAGGAAAAATTCATGAATTACTTAACAAACTACTATAAGAACTTATCAGAAAAACTACAACATCGTGTTAATCATCTTGAAAATCAAGCAAAGATGATCAACGAAGCCGTTACAACCATGTCTGTTTACAATGCTGGCCGTGCATCTGGTGATGCTTTTGGCGGCAGTGGCATTCCTGGTGATTACAATGGAGATGGTGTCGTAGACGGTTATGATCTTGGAATTGCTCTTGGTAACTATGGTCAACCAGGATATGATTTCCAAAATACTCTACAAAACTGGACTCAACAAACTGCCCCACCTGGTTTCCGCTCAGCAACAGCAGGTGGGCGAAGAACTGACACACGCGATTCTTCACCAAGCTCAGGTGGAAGAATGGGCAGCAGAGATTCAGGTCGTGGAGCTTTTCCAACCTCTGGCGGAGCAATGCCTGGTGGCAGAGATCCAGGTCGTGGAGCTTTTCCAACCTCTGGCGGAGCAATGCCTGGTGGCGGTGGAATCCCAGGTGACTACAACGGCGATGGCCGCGTAGACGGTGCTGATCTTGGAATTGCTCTTGGTAACTATGGTCAACCAGGATATGATTTCCAAAATACTCTAAACAATTGGACTCCACCACAAAGATCCGGTCAAATTACCTATCGTAGCACCAGATCTCCAAGATCATCTAATTCAATGGAACTTGAAGGTGAAATGGGTGGATCTTCCCCAACAGGAATCCCAGGTGACTACAACGGCGATGGCCGCGTAGATGGTGCTGACCTTGGATTGGCTCTCGGCAACTATGGTCAACCAGGATATGATTTCCAAACCACTCTAAACAATTGGACTGGTTCTGGAGTTGGTGGCGGTGGCGCTGAAAGACCAACCTTTAGAGCTCCAAGACCATCAAACATTCGTCCAAAGAGAACCTACTGAAGCTGATAATTTAAAAATAGTCAATGAAAAAAACTCACCAAGAAATTGGTGAGTTTTTATTATTTTAATAATTTTGGAATCAAAATTAAAAGTTCTTCTTTTCTTTTGCTCATCTTGGAATATTCTTTTGCAGATGAACTTAAACCGTCTGTTTCCATGCGACCAAGGCGATACATAACATGGCCATATTCAAAGACAATATCCTGAATATCATTGTTATTTTCTTCTTGACTTTCCATGCATTGATTATATACTATTGGTTCGACAAGTCAAGAAATGCGGATGTAACTCAATGGTAGAGTGCTAGCCTTCCAAGCTTGCTGTTGAGGGTTCAAATCCCTTCATCCGCTTTAGCGAGTTTACTCAAGTGGCCAACGAGGGCAGACTGTAAATCTGCTGGCATTGCCTACGAAGGTTCGAATCCTTCAGCTCGCATTATGCATAATATAAACATCCCTCATTTTTACTGCTATTTAAGAAAAGAACACATGTATCAGCACCAAGATCATGTGGGAGAATTTGATAAAGTTTTGGTATTTGGTGCCCAATCTTGCGCTGGATATGCTATGACTTTCCATGTCATGACTGATTATGGAATTGTTCGTAGCCGTGTACCAGTACACATGCTATGCTGGAAGGAGGATGCTCCTCTAATGCCTTTGGACCATCTTCAGTTGTGGGATTGCTTCCATGAGAATGTGTCTATGGTAGAGTACGATGCCCTGTTTGATTGCAGAGCAAAGGTTGTCCTCAAAGACAAAAGCGAGCATTGGGGAGACTATGTAATGACCTTTGACTGGTACCGAAATGCATATTCTGAAGAACCAACGCAGTACAAGTGCCTGCATATGATTGCTTTGGACAATGGAAACTATACTCTTCAGCCAAACAACAGAATTTTTTGGAAGAATATGTCATTTGTCACA
>Ga0172373_10005861_pt1 | contig 16646 bp, 17 predicted proteins | sample Lak10m_2_FD_114546 | JGI IMG/M metagenome (GOLD analysis project Ga0172373, IMG submission 114546) | Freshwater microbial communities from Kabuno Bay, South-Kivu, Congo - kab_092012_10m | ecosystem: Environmental > Aquatic > Freshwater > Lake | place: Democratic Republic of the Congo...
AAAATATAGACGCATGGTGTTTTCATGAGTCGCAGCTGCGCCTCGCCCAACCGTCGTATGGATGCCCGCCTGCGCGGGCATGACGAGTATGTACCAGGGAAAATTAGCCACTTCTTAACCTGGATTCGGAGCCCTGCCCTGGGCTGCACTGATTTGACGCATGTTTCAGACCTGTTTATAAGTACGCCGATATATTTCTTCGGATTGGCGTCAGGCTGGGGGGCAGCCTGGAGAAATCCGGAGGTGGGGAAAATATATGCTGTCGGCCACCCTTGATCCTCGCCGATCCCTTCGCGCTCATCTGGCCTTGCTGATCGCGGCCTTTCTGTTGCCGGCGGTCATCGGCATCAGTTACTTCGTCGGCTCGCGTTCGGTTGCCCACATGCAGGCGGACAAGGGACTGCTGCTGTCCGAAACCGCCCTCCAGATGACCGCCCACATGGATACCGGCCTGTACGAACGCTGGCGGGAAATTCAGGTATTCGCCGACATGGCGGAAATCGTCGATTCCAAGGCGCCCCTGGCGCGCAAGCGGCAATTGCTGGAGAACCTGAAGGACAGCTATCCCAACTATGCCTGGATCGGCTTTACCGACACCGAAGGCAATATCCTGGCCGGGACCGGGGGAATGCTGGAAGGACGCAGCGTCGCCCAGCGCAGCTGGTTCCTCGAAGGCCGCAAGGGACCGTTCCTGGGCGACGTCCATGACGCTTTTCTGCTGGCCAAGCTGATCCCCCGCGACCCCAAGGATCCCCTGCCGTTGCGTCTGCTTGACGTTGCCGCGCCGCTGATCGCGGCGGATGGTACGTTCCTGGGCGTCCTTTGCGGCCATCTGAGCTGGGACTGGTCGCGCGAGATCAGGGAAATGAGCCTGGCGCCCCTGCAGCAGCGCAACCAGACCGGCGTTCTGGTGCTCAACCACGAAGGCAAGACCGTTCTCGGCACCGGGGAAGTGACGTCCTGGCCGGATGTCTCCTCGGTTCCCAGCGTGGCCTCGGCCATGCACGGGGCGCACGGATGGACGGTCGAGACCTGGCCCGACGGTACCAGCCACCTGACCGGCTATGCCCGGGCCAAGGGCACGATGGGCTCGCCCGGCCTGGGCTGGATCATCCTGGTCCACCAGCCCGTGGATGAAGCCTTTGCCGATGCGGTGCTGTTTCGCAATCAGGTCATGCTTGTCGGAGTGATGGTCGCCTTCGGGGCGGCGGTGTGGCTGTGGGCCGCCCTTGGCCGCACCACCCGGCCGCTGACGGAAATCGCCGCCGTCGCCGACCGGATCCGGACCGATGAAGGGGTGGCGGAAATCCCCATCGCCGAAGGGCAAAGCGAAGCCCATATCCTGTCGGTTTCCCTGAACAGGCTGGTCACCGCTCTGGCCGAACGCAACCGCGATCTGGCGGCGGCGAACGCCGCCCTTGGAAACGACATCCGCCGCCGGGAAATCCTGGAGCAGGAATTGCGGCTGGCTGCAACGGTGTTCGAGGCCAGTGCCGAGGGAATTCTGGTTTCGACGAAAGACGGAAGCATCCTGTCCGTCAACGATGCCTTCTGCCGCATCACCGGCTACGAACGGAGCGAAGTCATCGGCAAGACCACCTCGATCCTGAAATCGGGGGTTCAGGATGCCGCCTTCTATGCCCGGATGTGGGACAGGCTTGAAAGCGACGGCCAGTGGCAGGGCGAAATCTGGAACCGCAGCAAGGACGGCCGCATCTATCCCGAATTCCTGACCATCAACGCCGTTCATCGGAACGGGCAGACCAGCCATTATGTCGCCCAGTTCACCGACCTGAGCTACCGCAAGGCCGCCGAGGAAAAAATCCTGCAGCTGACGACGCACGACATGCTGACCGGACTGCCCAAGCGCGTCGTCGCGATGGAACGGCTGTCCCAGCTGATCGCCGAGGCGCGCCGCAACGGCACGATGGTCGCCCTGCTCTATGTCAACCTCGACGGACTGAATCGCGTCAACGATGCCTTGGGCCATCAGGGCGGCGACAAGGTCCTGGTCGAAACGGCTCAGCGCCTGCGCCAGCTGAGCGAGCCCTCCGACATCCTGGCCCGGATGGGGGGTGACGAGTTCCTGATCGTCAGCAACCGCTTCATGCTGATGGCCGAAGCCGAATCGCTGGCCAGGGCCATTCTGGACGCCTGCGCGTCGGCATACATGCCGACGGAAAAGGAAACCTATCTGACGGCGCGGATCGGCATGGCCTTCCACCCGCGCGACGGCGAAGAACCGCAGGAACTGGTGCGCAACGCCCATGCCGCCTCGGTCCGCGCCAAGGACAAGGGCGGAAACATCTATCGGATCTTCACGCGGGACATGGACGACGAGGCGGTTGCCCGCCATGCGCTGGATGCCGAACTCCGGCAGGCGATGAACAGCGACGACCAGATCAGGGTCTTCTACCAACCGCTGGTCAACGCCCGGTCGGGACGCGTCATCGGGGCGGAAGCCCTGGCCCGCTGGTTCAATCCCAGCCGCGGGACGGTACCGCCGGACAAGTTCATTCCCCTGGCCGAATCCAATGGGCTGATCGTGGCGATGGGGCGCAAGATCCTGGCCGCCGCCTGTGCCGACGGGGCACACTTCCGCAAGCTGGCCGGCAGCGATTTTGTCATGGCCGTCAACGTGGCCGCGGCCCAATGCGCCGACCCGACATTCCTGGAAACCGTCGGGTCCTGTCTGGCCGCCGCCAGACTGCCGCCCCATTGCCTGGAGATCGAAATCACCGAGCGGACCGTGGTCGGAGACAATCCGACCGTGGCCGCCTTCATGGCCGCCTTGCGGGAAACCGGCGCGAAACTGTCCATCGACGACTTCGGAACCGGCTATTCGGCGCTGAGCTACCTGCGCAAATATCCGTTCACCACCCTGAAGATCGATCAGTCCTTCGTCCGCGGCATCGGCGAGATCGCGCAAGACGACGCCCTGGTCCTGGCGATCATCCGCATGGCCCACGCCCTGGGACTGGAAGTGATCGCCGAAGGCGTGGAAACCCGGGAACAGCAGGACTTCCTGCGGGATGCCGGCTGCCAGATCCTGCAGGGATACCTGCTGGGCAAGCCGATGCCGGCCGACGACTTCGCCGCCTTCCTGAAGCAGCGCCGGCCGGCCGGCTCCTCCTAGCCCGATCGGGGCCGGCGCCTTGTTTTTCCAACGCGGGCCGAGAATTCGTGCGGCCCCGGGCTTGCGGTCATCCGGCCTGCTTCCCGTCGCCGGGCGCCGGGTCCGCCAGGGACTGCAGGCGCCGCCAGTAAGGGATCAGCAGGCCCATTCCCTTGCGGCGGACGATACCCTGCCGCGCCAGTTCGCCGATGGCCTGGGCGACGGTCTCGCGGCTGGTTCCGGTCCAGGCGGCGATTTCGCGGTGATTGGGCAGGTCGGGAATCAGCCAGCGGTCGGGGTTGCCCGGGTCTGGATGGGCCAGCTGCAGCAGTTGGCCGTAAACCCGCTGCCGGTCGGTCTTGGTGGAAAGATCGGTAACGCGGCTGTCCAGACTGCGGATCACCCGCGACAGCCGGCCCAGAACCCGCATCGCCACGTCGGGATGACGCCGCATCAGGATCAGGAAATCCGGCGACGGCAACTGGGCCAGCACGGCGGGGCTGGCGGCGATGACGCGGGCCGAGCGGCGCATCCCGTCGATGGCGGCCAGTTCGCCGAAATAGTTTCCCGCCGGAATATCGGCCAAGGCCACGTCCTGATCGTCCGCGCCGGGGGTCAGGATGCGCACGCTGCCCGCCACCACGAAATAGACGTCCTGGGTGTCGCTGTCCTTGTCGAAAACCGGCTGACCGGCTTCGACCTCCAGCCAGGCGCATTGTGCCTCGATCTCGGCGACGGCCTCGCAAGACAGTCCCCGAAACAGCTCGATGCTGCGCAATCCATGACCGCCGCAATCCATGACCACCCCCGGATCCGTTCGGCCGCCATGATGTCCCGGCCACGCTCCGGCGTCTGTGGCACGCTTCACACACCGCCCGGAAAGCGGGCTCATTCCCCGGTCAGCAGGCGGTCCAGCCCGTCGCGGTCACGGATGGTGATCTGGCCGCGCCACAGGCTGACCAGGCCGCATTGTTCCCATTTCGACAGCACCTTGTTCACGCTTTCGCGGCTGATCCCCATATGGTCGGCCACCGCCTGCTGCGACATGCGGATGGTGACGGGATCGCCGGAAACCGGCTGATGGCCGATACTGTCGCCCAGGGCCAGCAACTGCCGGGCCAGGCGGCCGGGCAGGCTGAGGAAGAAGATGTCTTCCAGCAGCTGATCGGCATGGCGGATACGCTGGCACAGGATGGAGATCAGGCGCAGGGCGCATTCCGGCGTCTGTTCCAGCAGGGCCAGGACGTCGCGGCGCTCGAACGCCAGCAACTCGCTGGGGTCCAGGGCGGAAGCGTCGGCGGTGCGCGGGCCGTTGTCGAGCACGGCGATCTCGCCGAAAAGGTGGCCCGGCCCGATCAGTCCGTAGCTGACCTCGCGCCCGTCGGCCGACACCACCCCCACCCGGATCATGCCGGCGGTGACCAGATACAGCCGGTCACCACGGTCGCCCTTGGAAAACAACAGCTCGCGGGCCGCCAGCTTCACCATTCCGGCCCGGGCGGCCAGCGCCTCCAGGCGCTCGGCGGGAACCCCCTGGAACATCGGGGTGCGGGCCAGCAGGTCGGAGCGGTTGGGGCGTTTCAGGCTCATGGAGCGAATCTACCACACGGCCGGAACGGCGTTCTTTCAAAAATTTCGCCTTTTGTGGCACGCCTCACAGAACCCCACGGCCGGCCGGAGCAATATCCCCCCATGAGCGAACGACACGGACCGAACCGGCGCTCGGACAAGACCATCATCACGCGGCGCCGTGCCGCCGCCACCAAGGGAGTTCCGCCATGTTGACCTGCATCCGCTGCCATCTCCGCCAGTTCGTCGGCAACGAAGACGGCGCCACCGCCATCGAATACGGTCTGATCGCCGCCCTGATCGCCGTGGTCATCATCACCGCCGTCAGCGGCATCGGCACCAGCCTGACCACCAAGTTCGGCGACGTGAAGAACGCCCTGAACTGACCGGAAGCAGCCGAACCCGCCAAAGGCGCTCCATGCCCCCGCGTGGAGCGCCTTCGGTCTTTCCCGGGGGGGGCCGAAGATGAACGCAAGGCTTGACCGCGATCGCCAAGGCGCCGCAGCCGTCGAATTCGCCCTGCTGCTGCCGCTTTTGCTGGTGCTGCTGGTGGCCGTCCTGGAATTCGGCCGGGCCATGTGGCTGCGCCAGACCCTGCAATTCGCCGTCGAGGAAGCCGCCCGCACCGCACTGGCCGAAGACGCGCCGTCGGTGGACTTCATCACCGCCCGGACCCGCTCGCTCCTGGCTCTGGCCGGAGCGTCCGCCGCCGGCGTGCAGGTGGACGCCACCCTGGACCCGCAAAGCATCGCCATCGCCGCCAGCACCGACTTCGCCACCCTGCTGCCCGGCATTCTGCCCCAGGGCAGCGCCCGCCTGACCGCCCGGACATACCTGCCCCGCTGACCGCCCTCCCCGGAAATGTCGCGCTTTGTGGGGGCATTCATAGAAGCCGCTTCGCATGCGGACCATCATGCCCACCAGAAGCTGCCGGAGAGACCATCATGCTGCCCCCCGCGACCGACACCGTCATCTTGCAAGCCTGCGGAGCGGTGTTCGCCCTGGCCCTGGCGACGGCGGCCCTGACCGACCTGCGCAGCCGCACCATCCCCAACGCCATCCCGCTGGTCCTGATGGCCGCCTTCCCCATTGCCGCCTGGGCGGCCGGCATGAGCGCCGGCCAGATGGCCTGGCATCTGGCCGCCGGAGCAGCCGGGCTGGGCGTGGCGGCCGGACTGTTCGCGGTGCGGGCCTGGGGCGGCGGCGATGCCAAGCTGGCGGCGACGGCGGCATTGTGGCTGGGCTTCGCCCCGTTGCCGCGCTTCGTGCTGGTGATGGCCCTGACCGGCGGCGGGCTGGCCCTGATCATGCTGCTGACGCAAGGCCGCCGGGCCAGAATTCCTTATGGCATCGCCATCGCCGCCGCCGGACTGGACTGGTGGGCCGTGGCCCTTCTTCCCTGGGGGCTGTCATGAGACCGACCCGCCTGACCCTGGCCGCCGTGGCGGTTCTGGCCGCCGGAACCACCGCATATCTGGCCCGCCATTGGGTCGACGCACAGCATGGCGCCGCAATTCCCGCGCCGCAGCCCCTGGCCCAGGTTCTGGTGGCCGCCCGCGACCTGCCGCCGGGCACGGTGATCCAGGCCGACGACCTGCGTTTCGATTCCTGGCCGGCGGCGACGGCGGCCAGACTGACCACCCGCCGCGACGGCGAGGACGTGCGCGCCCGCTTCACGGGGCAGATCAGCCGCCGCGACCTGTCGGAAGGCGAACCCGTCACCGCCCAATCCGTCCGCCGCAACAGTGCCGGCATGCTGGCCGGCATGCTGGGCGCCGACATGCGCGCCGTCAGCATCGCCATCACCAACACCAGCGCCGCCGCCGGTTTCGTCACCCCCGGCGACCGGGTCGACGTGATGCTGGCCGCCGATCTGGTCCGCACCGCCGGCGGCGCCGTTCCCCAGTCCGGTCCGCTGGTGCGCTATGCGGCGGAAACCGTGCTGAGCGGCGTCAAGGTGCTGGCCATCGACCAGAGCACCACCCGCAGCCGTGACGGCGGCGCCGTCGAAGGCAAGACCGCCACCCTGGAAGTCACGTCCCGGCAGGCGCAGACCCTGGCCGCCGCCGCCATGCTGGGCAGCCTGTCGCTGGCCTTGCGCGGACTGGAAACCGGCGATGCTTCCGTGCCGGCCCCGTCCTTCGTCGCCGACACCGAAGCCAGCCAGGCCCTGAAGGCCATGCAGGGCGCCCGGGCGCGGACGGCCCCGGCCCAGTCCGGCGCCCAGGTGACGGTCAACCGCGCCGGGCAGATCACCGCCCAGATGTTCGGGAGATAGACCATGCTCCGTCTTGCCCTGCTGGCGGTCCTGCTGCCCTCGCTGGCCCTGGCCGAAACCATCCCCGAACCGCCCCCGCCCCAGGCCGCGCCGCGCGCCAGGGTCCAGGCAGCCGCCCTGGCCGCCATCCCCGCCGAGCCGCTGCGGGTGGCCCTGCACAAGACCGTCGACGTCGGCCTGCCCGCCGAAATCAAGGACGTGATGGTCGGCAATCCCGACATCGCCGACGTGGTGGTGCGGTCGCGGACCCAGGTCCACGTGGTCGGACGCGGCGTCGGCCAGACCAGCATCGTGCTGCTGGACCGGACCGGCGCGGTGCTGCGGCGCATCGACGTGGCGGTCCATGTCGACCATGCCGCGCTGAGCGAAGCCCTGCGGGCGGTGCTGCCCGACGAGCCCAGGCTGCAGGCCTCGGCGGTGGGCGACAGCGTCTATCTCAGCGGCTCGGTCAAAAGCGACGCCTCTGCCGCCACGGCGCGGGCCATCGCCCGCCGCTTCGTCCAGGCCGACGCCAACCTGATCAACCTGCTGAAGGTCAGCAGCGACCAGCAGGTCCTGCTGCACGTCAAGGTCGCCGAAGTGCAGAAAACGGTGCTGAAGGAACTGGGGGTCGGGCTGAACGCCAGCCGCTCGTTCGGCTCGCTGGTCACCAACGCCGCCACCGGCTTCATCGACAAGACCAACCTGTTCGGCACCGCCACCATCACCGGCATCGGGGCGCTGTCGGCCAACCTGTCGCTGCTGGAGAACCAGGGGCTGGTCAAGACCCTGGTGGAACCCAACCTGACCGCCGTTTCGGGCGAGACCGCCAACATGGTGGCCGGCGGCGAGATCCCCATTCCGGTTTCCGACAGCCAGGGACAGATCAGCGTCGAGTTCAAGCCGTTCGGCGTGCTGCTGTCCTTCACCCCGGTGGTCATCGATTCCGGCCGCCTGAGCCTGAAGATGTCCACCGAGGTCAGCGCCCTGGATCAGGCCAACCGGGTCGCGGTCAGCCAGACCGTGTCAGTGCCGGCCTTCAAGGTCCGCCGCGCCGCCAGCACGGTCGAACTGCCCTCGGGCGGCTCGATCATGATCGCCGGCCTGCTGCAGAACGACGTCACCTCCAGCATGGCCGGGCTGCCCGGACTGATGGACGTGCCGGTGCTGGGGGCGCTGTTCCGCTCGACCGCCTTCCAGCGCAACGAGACCGAACTGGTGATCATTCTGTCGGCCTATGTGGTCCAGCCGGTGGAACAGCCGTCCCTGGCCCTGCCCACCGACGGATTCGCGCCGTCCTCGGATATCGACCGGCTTCTGTTCGGCCGCCTGCAGAAGACCTATGCCCGCAACGCCGCCGCCATTCCGGGCGAGTTGCAGGGTCCGTTCGGCTATGTGGTGGAATAGAGGGAAACGACCATGACGACCATCCGCGCCTTCGCCCTGATCCTGCCGTTGCTGCTGCCCGCCTGCGCCGACAGCGGCGTGGTGTGGAGCGATCATGCCGCCCAGCCCAGCGCCGTCGAGCGCAACCGCGCCATGATGATGCAGAACCCCGCCGACCTGCTGCGGGCCCGCGAGGCCTCGGGCCGCGACGGCAACCGCGCCGCCGACGTCCTCGCCAGATACGGACGCGGCGAGGCCACCGGCTCGGCCCCGATCGCCCTGCCGGGCGGGCCGGGCGCCGCGGCCCCGTCGGGAGGGGGGAAGTAAGATGATCCATCGCCTGACCATCGACGCCTTTTCCGCCGGTCCGGCCGGGGCCGCCGCCCTGGCGGACCTCGCGTCCGAGCCGGTGCTTTCCCGTTGCCGCGTCCGGGTCCTGGATGGGGGGCTGGCCGCGGCACAGGCGGCCTATGCCACCCAGCCGACCCCCCAGGTGATCGTCGTCGAAAGCCTGGAATCCGGTGATGCCCTGCTGGCCGGTCTGGACCATCTGGCCGAAGTCTGCGAAGCCTCGACCCGCGTGGTGGTGCTGGGGCACAGCAACGACATCGCCCTGTACCGGACCCTGCTGGGACGCGGGATCAGCGATTACCTGCCGCTGCCGCTGGCCGGGGCGCAGGTGGCCGCGGCGGTGACGGCCCTGTATGCCGACCCGCAATCGGCCCCGCGCGGCAAAGTGGTGGCCTTCTGGGGGACCCGCGGCGGCTGCGGGACCTCGACCCTGGCCCAGAACGCCGCCTGGGGGCTGGGGCGCCATCTGCGGGAATCGGTTCTGTATGTCGACATGGACACCGCTTTCGGCACATCGGGCCTGGCCTTCGACATGGAAATCCGCCAAAGCGCCGCCGACCTGCTGGCCCAGCCCGACCGCCTGGACCCGGTGATGCTGGAACGCTGCCTGATGGATTACGACGAAACGCTGCGGGTCCTGGGCACGGCGGGCGATCCACGCAGCGCCGGCCGCATGGACGTCGACGGCATCGACCGGCTGCTGGACATGGCGTCCCGCATGGCCGCCCAGGTGGTGGTCGACCTGCCCCGGCTGTGGACCGACTGGAGTTCCCACATCCTGTTTTCCGCAGACGAGGTGGTGCTGGTCGCATCCCCCGACCTGGCATCGTTGCGCGACGCCAAGATCCTGCTGGAAATCCTGGCGCCGCGGCGGCCCACGCCCCCCCGGCTGGTGCTGAACCGGGTCGACGCCGCGCAGCGCGCCCAACTGGACGGCAAAATCTTCGCCGAGACCCTGGGCCTGCCGCCGGCCCTGTCCGTCCCCTTCGACCCCCAGGGATTCGGGATGGCCGCCAACGACGGCCGCATGGTCGCCGAGGCCGCCCCCGCCAGCCGCGCCGCCGAAGCCCTGCGCCGGCTCGCCGCCCTGCTGGCCGGCCGGCCGGCGCCGCCCGCGGCCGACTGGCGGAAACGGCTGGCCGACTGGCTGAAGGGATGACCGCCATGTTCGGACGCCGTGCCTCCCCCCCTGCCCCACCGCCGCAATCCCCCCCGCAGGCCGCACCGGCCGCCGACCCCGACCGCCGTCTGGGCGACATGCGGGTGGCCATCTTCAACGATCTGCTGGACTCGGTCGATCCCGCCGAACTGACCCGGCTGGGAACGGAACAGGTGCGCGAGGAAATCTCGGACATGGTCGCCGAGATCATCAGCATGCGCGCCTTCGTCCTGTCCGCCGGCGAACAGCAATCGATGATCGACGACATCTGCAACGACATGCTGGGCCTGGGGCCGCTGGAGCCGCTGCTGGCCCGCGACGATATCGCCGACATCATGGTGAACGGCAGCGACAAGGTCTATATCGAGGTCGACGGCAGGATCGAGCTGACCGACATCAAGTTCCGCGACAATGCGCAGCTGATGAACATCTGCCAGCGCATCGTCACCGCCGTCGGACGCCGGGTCGACGAAGCCAGCCCCATCTGCGACGCCCGCCTGGCCGACGGCAGCCGCGTCAACGTCATCGCGCCCCCCCTGGCCATCGACGGGCCGACCCTGACCATCCGCAAGTTCCGCCGCGAGAAGCTGACCCTGGACCGGCTGGTGCAGTTCGGCTCGCTGTCGCCGCAGGCGGCCCGTGTGCTGGAAATCGTCGCCGCCTGCCGCTGCAACGTGCTGATCTCGGGCGGTACCGGATCGGGCAAGACCACCCTGCTCAACTGCCTGACGCGGCGCATCGATTCCGGCGAACGCATCGTCACCTGCGAGGATGCCGCCGAACTGCAGTTGCAGCAGCCCCACGTGGTCCGGCTGGAAACCCGCCCGCCCAACCTGGAAGGGGTGGGGCAGGTGAGCATGCGCGATCTGGTGCGCAATTGCCTGCGCATGCGGCCCGAGCGGATCATCGTCGGCGAGGTGCGCGGCCCCGAAGCCTTCGACCTGCTGCAGGCCATGAATACCGGCCATGACGGCAGCATGGGAACGGTCCACGCCAATTCCCCCCGCGACGCCCTGTCGCGCATCGAGAACATGGTGGCGATGGGCGGCTACAACCTGCCGGCCAAGGCGGTGCGGGAACAGATCGCCGCCGCAATCAACGTGGTGGTGCAGGCGTCGCGCCTGCGCGACGGCAGCCGCAAGGTGACGCATATCTCCGAAGTGGTGGGGATGGAGGGCGAGGTGATCACCCTGCAGGACCTGTTCGTCTTCGACATTCACGGCGAGGACGGTGCCGGCCGCATCGTCGGACGTCACCGCCCCACCGGCATACGTCCGGCCTTCTGGGACCGCGCCCGCTATTTCGGGCTGGAACGCGACCTGGCCCTGGCCCTGGAGGAAAGCCATGTTTGACCAGCGCCTGAACCGCCGCATTGCCGCCCTGAAGGGAACCGCCGAACCCCATGCCCGGACACGCCGCAAGTCGCTGAAGACCCGGCTGCAGCACGTCCGCCAGGGCCGTGACCGCACCATAGGCTGGCGCCTGCGTACCCGACTGGCCCAGGCCGACATCGGCCTGGGCCTGTGGGGCTATCTGGCGCTGAGCGCCGCCCTGACCGGCGCCGTGGCCGCCGCCATCCTGGCCGCCGGCATGCCGATGGCCTGGGCCGGGCCGGGCGCCGTCACCCTGGGACTGGGCGGACCGAAACTGGTGGTGGCGATCCTGGCCCGCCGCCGCCTGGGCCGCTTCACCAGCCAGTTCGCCGACGCCATCGACGTGGTGGTGCGCGGCATCCGCTCGGGCCTGCCGCTGGGCGAATGCCTGGCCATCGTCGGCCGCGAGATGCCCGACCCGCTGGGGGCGGAATTCCGGCAGGTCCATGACGGGCAACGGCTGGGCCTGACCCTGCACGAGGCGCTGGTGCGCGCCGTCGAACGCATGCCGACGCCGGAATTGCGCTATTTCGCCATCGTCATCGCCATCCAGCAGCAGACCGGCGGCAACCTGGCCGATACGCTGGCGCGGCTGTCCGACGTGCTGCGCGCCCGCAAGCGCATGCGCGACAAGGTCCAGGCCCTGGCCGGCGAAGCCCGGGCCTCGGCCTGGATCATCGGCTCGCTGCCGGTGCTGGTGACCCTGGTCCTGACCGCCATCGCCCCCGATTTCGTCGGCATCCTGTTCCATACCCCGACCGGCCATGTCCTGCTGTTCATCGGTGCCGCCACGATGGGGGCGGGGGCGCTGGTGATGAGCAGGATGATCGACTTCGACATCTAGGAGAGCCGCGATGCTTGCCGACCTGATCATCGCCGTCGCCGCCCTGACCGCCTTCGTCTCGGTGCTGGCGGTGGGGCTGCCGCTGATGTCGCGCCACCGCTGGAGCGGACGGGTCAAGGCCATCGCCGGCCACCGGCAGGAGCTGTCGGCCCGCCGTCGCACCGCCCTGCAGGCCAATGGCCGCCGCGTCGAACTGATGAAGGCCGTGCTGGGACGGCTGGATCTGCACGACCGCCTGCAGGCCCGGGACCTGAAGGCCCGGCTGGCCCAGGCCGGCTGGCGCCATTCGTCCGCCGCCGTCACCTACCTGTTCTCGCGGGTGGCGTTGCCGGTGGCGGGGCTGGCGGTGGGGCTGTTCTACGCGACGACGCTGTTTGCCGATTCCCCGGCACCGACCCGGGCCTTGATCGTTCTGGGTGCGGTGGCGGTGGGGCTGTACCTGCCGCCGCTGCTGCTGACCAACGCCGTGCAGAAGCGGCAGACGGCCCTGGCCCGGGCCTTTCCGGACGCCCTGGACCTGCTGGTCATCTGCGTCGAGGCCGGCCTGTCGGTCGAGGCCGCCCTGGGCCGCATCGCCGAGGAAATGGGCGACGAATCCCCGGAACTGGGCGAGGAAATCGGCTTGGCCGCCGCCGAGCTGGCCTTCCTGGCCGACCGTCGCCAGGCCTGGGACAACCTGGCCGCCCGCACCGGCCTGCCCCAGGTCAAATCCCTGGCCACGGCGCTGGTCCAGTCGGAAAAGTACGGCACTCCGGTCGGCATGGCGCTGAAGGTCCTGGCCCAGGAAAACCGCGACGCCCGCATGGCCGCGGCGGAAAAGAAGGCCGCCGCCCTGCCCGCCAAGCTGACGGTGCCGATGATCGTGTTCTTCCTGCCGGTGCTGTTCCTGGTCATCGCCGGCCCGGCGGCCATCCAGGTGATGGGCATGATGAAGTGATACGAAGCCCGGATGATTCATTCGGGCTTCGTATCCAGCGCCCGTTCCAACTCGCTTGACGAGCCAACACGGTATCTCAACGGGCATAGTCCTCGCTACGCTCGTCCAAAGGAGATCACCCTGGGACCGGCATCATTCCCGCTGCCCGGCCAAGGCCCGCAGGATGGCCGCGTTGTTGCGGGCCATCTCGGGCGGCAGGTCCTGGCGCTGCAGCTTTTCGGCCTGGGCGCCGTCCCCCTTCAGGGCCAGCAGGACGGCCAGATTCTGCCGGACCTGACTGGAGGCGCGGGGATGGTCGGCGGCACGGCTCAGGGTGGCGACGGCGTCGTCCAGCTTCCCGGCCAGCGCCTGCGACAGCCCCATGTTGTTCAGCACGCGGGGATTGTCCGGCGACAGGGCCAGCGCCCGGGCATAGGCCTGGATGGCCTCGTCATAGCGGCCGGCATTGTCCAGGGCCACCCCCAGGGCCGAATGGACGTCCCACCGCCCCGGCGCGGCGGCACGGGCCTGCTCCAGGATGCCGAGCGCCAGCTTGACCCGGTCGGCGGCCAGATAATCCTTGCCCAGTTCCGTCAGCAGATCGGCATCGGCCGGCCGGGCCTCCAGTTGCGCCTGCATGATGTCGGCGCTTTGCTGCGGCTGGCCGGCATAGCGCAGGGACCGGGCCAGCGACAAGGCGATATCGGCATTGCGCGGATGGCGCTGATACAGGGTTCCCCAATGCTGTGCGGCGCCCTTGTAATCGCGCGCCGCCTCGGCCGAAGCGGCGGCGGCCCGCAGCGACGGCTCGACGGCGTCGGCCAGGCGGTCGTCGCCCGCGGGGGAAGGCCCCCCCGCGCAGGCGGCCAGCAGGGGCAGCGTCAGCAGGGCGGCGCGAGCAGAAATCATGTGGATGGTCCCGGGGCCGATGGTGAGGGCGTTCACAGTCGCGGCGAAGCCTGCCGTCTATAATAGCCGCCATGTCGGGACAAGGGAACGAGGCTTGAAATGTCGGAAAGAACCACAGCCATTCTGGCCGCCGCCGCCTTGCTGCTGGCCGCCTCGTGCATGAATTCCGCCGCCCTGGGCGCCGAAGCCATGCTGGTCCCAGCCGGCTCGGCGGTGATCGTGCGGCTTGACCGCCCCGCCCGCCAGGTCATCGTCGGAAATCCGGCGGTGGCCGATGTCACCGTGCAGTCGCCCCGGCTGCTGACGGTCTTCGGCAAGGCGGTTTCCGCCACCACCCTGACGGTCCTGGGCGATGGCGGGCGGATCGTGCTGGAAGCGCCCATCGTGGTGGGACCGGGGTCGGACGCATCGCTGGGGGTGATCTATGCCTCGGGCAAGGGAGTGCCCAATGGCGGCCAGCATCTGGCGGTGGAATGCGCCGCCGCATCCTGCGTCGCCGTCCGCTAGGGGCCATGACGTCATGACGCCCCGCCCCGTCCCCATCCTTGGCGCCCTGGCCGCCGACGCCGGCGGCAGCGTGGCGGTGATGGTTGCGGTGACCCTGCCGGTTCTGGTGGGCGTTTCCGCCCTGGCCGTCGAAAGCGGCCTGTGGTTCGCCGAGCGCCGCACCCTGCAGAATGCCGCCGATGCCGCCGCGCTGTCGGGAGCGATGGAACTGACCGCCGGCCGCCGCGGGACGGTGCAGGCATCGGCCCTGGACGACGGAAGCCGCAACGCTGCGGGCGCCGTCTTCACCGTCCGCACCCCGCCGGCATCCGGCCGCCATGCCGGCAGCACCGCCGCCGTGGAGGTGACGGTGAGCCGTTCGCAGACCCTCCTGCTGGCCTCGCTGTTCACCGGCGGCATGCAGGTCGGGGCGCGGGCGGTGGCCCGTGCCGGTTCGATCGGCGACGCCTGCATCCTGGCGCTGGAGCGGGTCCAGTCCTCGACGGCGGAATTCACCGGCAGCGCCGACATCACCCTGACCAATTGCGGGGTGAAGGCCAATTCCAGTTCGGCCCAGGCCCTGACCGTCTCGGGCAGTTCCTCGCTGACGGCCCAGTTCGTCGAGACCGTCGGCGGCTACGAGGTGTCCGGCTCGGGCCGCCTGACCGCGGATACCGCCATCACCAATTCCACCGCCACCGCCGACCCTTACCTTTCCCTGCCCTATCCCGCCGCCGGCGGATGCACCCGCAGCAACTATCATCAGAACGGCAGCGACAGCCTGAGCCCCGGAATCTATTGCAACGGCTTCGAACTGGGAGCCCAGGCCAGGGTCTCGCTGGCTCCGGGCGTCTACGTCATCGACGGCGGCAGCCTGAAGGTCAACGGCGGCGCCCAACTGTCGGGAACCGGCGTCACCATCTTCCTGACCGGCTCGGCCGGAAACTTCGCCGCCGTCGACATCAACGGCGGCGCCCAGGTCGCCCTGACCGCCCCCGGCAGCGGCCCCTATGCCGGCATGCTGATGATGCAGGACCGCAACGCCCCGTCCGGAACGGACAGCAAGTTCAACGGCGGCGCGACGATGAGTCTCGGCGGCGTCCTTTATTTCCCCGGCCAGCAGGTCGACTTCCGCGGCAACACCGCCAATGCCGGCGGCTGCACCCGCATCGTCGCCGACACGGTGACCTTCAGCGGCGATTCGGCGCTGGGAAACGATTGCCGGTCCCTGGGAATCGCGGCCAACGGGGCCACGGCCCCCCGCCTGGTGGAGTGACCGCCATGCGCGCCCCCCTGTTCCGCTGCCGGGACGGTGTGGGAGCCGTGGAATTCGCCCTGATCCTGCCGGTCCTGGTGGTTCTGCTGCTGGCCGGAGCCGATCTGGGTCTGGCCGTGAACGAAAAGATGCGGCTGACCAGCGCGGCCCGGGCCGGTGCCCAGTCGGCCTATCAGAAGTCGGGGGACACCGGCGGCGTGACCCTGGCCGCCCGACAGGCGGCCGGTTCGTCCGCCGATGGTCTTGCCGTCGTGGCGCAAAGCTTCTGCGCCTGTGCCTCGGGTGCGGCGGCCGCCTGTTCGGAAACCTGTCCGGACGGCACCGGCACGCGGAGCTATGTCAGCGTCAGCGTCAGCAGAGTGTGGTCGCCGGTTCTGGCCTATCCCGGACTCGGCCAGGGACTGACCTTGTCGGGATCGATGACCGTCAGGGTCAGATAAGGTGGCGCCGCGATTCAGCCATCGGCAGAAGAAAGCCCCTTCGACGGCGACGGTCCGGACGACGCGGCCGGCGGGCGAGATCAGGTCGATGTATTCGAAAAGCTCGGGATGGTCGGACAACTGACGCCGCAGCACTTGCGTGAACGAGACGATGGTGCGGCGCTCGCTGATCTGGGTCCAGTTTCCGGCCGAATCGCTGATGATGATGGGAGCGTCAGATATCCCCGAAGGTTCCCTCGAAATCCTCACGCAACCCCCACATGCTGCGGAAACGCGCGTTCGAGATCAGCAGACGGTCGGCGCCGGCCCGATGTCCCCACCATGAAGAGCGTAATGGAACGAAGAACAATCTTTCAGGAAATACGCACAGATTTGCCCAAGTTTGAAGCTGTGGCAACACGGCACTGCCGACCCGGCAATAATTGAGCAAAGTCATATGTGACCATACGGCGTTGATTGATATTAAGAGGAAGATGACGCTCAGAATCTTCTATATATAAATCAAGGGTTGCTTTACCTTGGCGGTTAATGAAAAAATCGCACTGGCGCTTGCCAACCACAGCCT
>Ga0172373_10005862_pt1 | contig 16646 bp, 17 predicted proteins | sample Lak10m_2_FD_114546 | JGI IMG/M metagenome (GOLD analysis project Ga0172373, IMG submission 114546) | Freshwater microbial communities from Kabuno Bay, South-Kivu, Congo - kab_092012_10m | ecosystem: Environmental > Aquatic > Freshwater > Lake | place: Democratic Republic of the Congo...
CGCCGTTCCCGTTTCGTTTGGGGCAGAGTTTATTTTACCCGAACCTCGTCTACAAAAAGTCGAGACCGTTTGAGTGACTAAATTCTGATGTCCAGTTGTCTCAAATCATTGACACATTCCGACCACTTTCATTAAGTTTGGGACTTCTACTATACCATTCGCTGTATCTGCATATATTATTACACCAAAGTCAGGCGGAAAAATAATGCAATTATTTGTCTCATTCTTTATCCAGACTGACAGGTATTCGTTTTTATCTAAATCAGGACCTGTTTGGTAATAGAAAGTTATTTGATCTTCTAAGTCATTTGTGGGATTGGAAGAAAGTATTCTACAAGCACTAGTGACAAACAATGAGATGCAGAAGATGTGAATCAAAAAATATTTTCTCGTGATGCCAAGACCAAACATTGTAATTTCCTCCAAATCTCTTGCCGAGACAATAAGATGTTTCAGTTTTTAACTACTTATTGAAATTATCACTTATGTAGACTCTAGTATAATCACTTAAATATCCGAATCCATTTTGTGTAACAAAAGGATGAGCCATGTTTCAGTCTGCGGGTGAGGAGTGCGTGTCTCGTTAAAAAATGGTCTTGCATATAGCATGATGTATCTCAACAAAAGCACGTGTCACAACCGCCGCAAGGACGGCCGCTAATTTTGTTTTCAGCAGAACGCTTTCTCGGCAATACCCTACGCACGCATCCGCATGGACAGGCTGTTTCTAAAATCCTTGCCCACGCCTTTAATGCTGTAGAGCCTGGCTTGGTCGTGAAGAGGTATTTGCGCGAAAATCCATTACCTCGCCGAAAAAGAATATTTGCGTTCGGATTGGGAAAAGCCTCCTGTGCAATGATGAATGCCCTCGCGGATGAAGTTCCATTCGTTGACTCGCTTGTCGTCACCAAACACGCTTCGCCCTTAATCGTTGAGCCTGTTACGGTCTTCGAAGGAGATCACCCCATCCCGGGCAGGGGCAGCCTGCGCGCAGGGACTGCCGCAATACAATTCCTCACCCAATTAACTCAAGATGACCTGCTCGTCTGCCTGATCTCAGGCGGCGGCTCGGCGTTGATGACCGCTCCGCGCGTTCCGCTGGAGGATTTGCAGGCGCTCACGTCCGCGCTGTTGGTTTGCGGCGCTCGCATTGATGAGATCAATACCCTGCGGCGTCACCTGGATCAATTGAAAGGCGGGGGGATGGCTGGGTTGGTAAACGGGGCGCAGGTTGTCAGTCTCTTGCTTTCGGACGTGGTCGGAGATTCGCTTGAAGCCATTGCTTCTGGCCCCACCGTCCCAGACCCGACAACATGGGCCGATTCAATTTCGATCATCGAGAAATATGAACTGAAAAATAAGATTCCTGCTTCGATCATCCCTGCATTAACTGAAACCTTGAAACCCAATGACCCGATCTTTGGGAAGGTTCAAAACACAGTTGTTGCCAGCAACTCCATTGCGTTAAATTCTGCCAAAGTGCAGGCAGAATTATCAGGGCTTCAAGCTAAAATTATTAATTCGAATTTACAAGGGGAAGCGGATCTGGTTGGGAAGGAACTAGCTTCGCAGTTAGTAGAATCCCTGCGAACTATGCGGCGTCCATTTTGCTTACTGGCGGGCGGTGAAACCACGGTGACGATCAAAGGGAATGGAAAAGGTGGCAGAAATCAGCAGCTTGCGCTTGCCGCTGTGGATGCTCTGGCTGGCTTGCAAAATGTATTGCTCGTCTCGATCGCCACGGACGGTGAAGACGGTCCCACGGATGCGGCGGGTGCTTTTGCGACGGGAGAAACTGCCCAAAGGGCTGAGTCGCTTGGGATGCATGCAGCAGACTATTTGTTAAATAACGATGCGTACGCCTATTTCGAAAAGATCGATCAGCTGGTGAAGACAGGCTCTAGCGGGACAAACGTCAACGACCTGGTCATTTGCTTCGCGTTTTAAAAGAGGTTGATCAGCGCGAAGACCCCGAACAGAATGATGATCGTGCCGGAGATGCGGTTGATCCACATCATATGGGTTTGACCCAATCGGTCGCGCATCAAACCAACGCCGAAGCTGAGCAATAGCCACCAGCTCGCTGAACCCGCGAATACGCCTGCCACCATCACAAGCGGTGAACCGATGTTTTTTCCGATCATGGTGCCTGCAAAGATCGCGGCAAACGAAAGGATGGTGATGGGATTGGTGATCGTCAGGAAAAAGGTGGAGAGGTACATGCTGAAATATCCGCCTTGTTTGGCCTGTGCAGCTTTTTCAGCAGGCTTTTCCAAAAATGTTTTAATGCCGAGATACAGAAGAAACCCACCGCCGATCAATTTCAGCCAGAATGCATTCTCAACCAAAAGATTGGTGATGAAGGTTAACCCAAAAGCGGCGATGGCTCCGTAGATCATATCTGCGGTGGCGGCGCCCATGCCCGATAAAAACCCCGCCAGCTTTCCGTTGGACAAGGTGCGGCGGATGCAGAGCACACCAATGGGTCCGACTGGCGCGGCAATGGAAATACCGATGAGAAATGCGCGAAGGAAGAGGGAGGGGTTTACTGTCATTATTTAAGAATCAAAAAGGGACGCATTTCTCATGCGTCCCTTTTGTTACTGAATTAGGAAGCTGCTTTGCGTCCGAACCAATTCTGCCATTCGCGGTTTTCCCAAACGACAAGGATGGGCGCCGCGTTAAAAATGGAGGAGTAGGTTCCGCTGAAAATACCGACCAGCAGAATGAGCACGAAATGACGGGTGCTGTCGCCGCCGAAAAGAACGAGGGCGAAGAGTGTGAGCATCACGGTCAACTGGGTGGTGATGGAGCGGTCGAGAGTTTGGACGATGGAGTGATTGACCATGGTCTCGTACTCGATGCGGCGAAGGCTGGTGGAGTTTTCGCGCACACGGTCGAACACCACGATGGTGTCATGCACGGAGAAACCGATCACGGTCAGCAGCGCGGTCAGGAAGAGAGCATCCGCTTCCCAGCCGAGGAAGTAGCCAAGAATGGCTTCGGTTCCGAGAACCACGAAGACATCGTGGAGCATGGCGATGATGGCGGCAGTGCCGTAGCGGTAGGGATGTTCCACACCGCGGAAAGCCCACCAGATGTAAAGCAGAATGGCAACGGCAGCCAAAAGAATGGCGAAGCCAGCCGCTCGAGTTACTTCCGCGCCGATGGACGGGCTGACGGAGGTGAAGTTCAGCACGATCACTTTGGAGTTAAAGCGGCTTTCCATTTCAGCAACGAGCAAGCCCTTGGTTTCGTCCGTCATTGTCTTTGAGCGAATGGAGAATGAATCTGCGTCGAGGGGTTGAATGACAGGCTCTGCGATGGGTTCAGCTTCGCTGGAAAATTCAGCGTAGAGAGCTGTAATATCTGCTGGGGATGGTCGTGTGCCTTCGAATTGCACTTCGAGCAGCGAGCCTCCGCGGAAGTCGATGCCAAGCGGAAGTGGGCCGGTCTTTGTTTTAGCCCAGTTCAAGCCCATGAACACAATGCCAGGGATGATGATCAGCAGGGAGATGAAAAAGTAAACGTAACGATTCTTAATGATATTCATTGCGCGCTCCTACTATAGACCAAACCAGCGCGGGTGGTCGGCGAGGTTAATTCTATCCAGCACGGTATGTAAAAATGTGCGTGTGACGATGATGGCGGTAAACAAACTCACGCCCACGCCCAAAGCCAGCGTGATCGAAAAGCCCTTCACGATACTGGCGCCGAAGGTGTTTCCGAAGAAGAACAGGATCAGACAGGTGATCAGGGTGGAGGTGTTTGAGTCACGAATGGAGGGCCAGGCGCGGCTCCAGGCCAGGTCGATCGCCTGACGCAGGTTGCGGCCGTGGCGTAATTCTTCCTTCAGACGTTCAAAGATAAGCACGTTCGCATCTACGGCCATGCCCACGCTGAGAATGAAACCTGCAATGCCAGGCAGAGTAAGTACGACGGGGATTACCTTGAAAAGCATCAGGGAGAAAAGGGCGTAGCATACCAATGCCAGGTCCGCAACGATGCCGGGTACCCGATAGTAAATACCCATGAACAAGATGATGACTGCGAGGCCGATAAGACCTGCCATCACGCTCTTGCGCAAACTTTCTTCGCCGAGGGTGGGTCCGACGGTGCGGCTTTCCACTACCTTGATCGGAATGGGAAGTGCGCCGGAGCGAAGTTGAATGGCAAGGGTTTGGGCTTCGTCTTGAGTGAATTTACCGGAGATCTGTCCCTGTCCGTCGGTGATGGGGGTCTGGATGACCGGCGCAGAGATCACCTGCTTATCAAGCACAATGGCAAGATATTGATTGACATGTGTGGTTGTGTATTCCGAAAAAATATCGCTTGTTTCAGAGTTGAGAACAAATGAAATTGCGAATTGTCCAGTTTTGCTTCTGGTAACAGATGCGGTCTGAAGGCCGGCGCCAGTCATCACGGTATGATAAATGGTCTCGCCGCTGTCGGTGGTGGCGGGTGCATTTTCAATGCCGAAATCGGTTTGAATAATGGTCCCTTCTGCCACGGGGGTGGTACCCATATCCACAAACTCCAGCAAGGCAGTTTGCTTTAAAGCAGTCACAACTTCTTCAGGGTTTGTGACGCCGGGGAATTCCGCCACAATACGGCGGTCGCCAGCGGTCTGCATCACTATTTCGCTTACGCCGAGGGCGTTTGCGCGATTCTGCAGAATGTTCTTGGCGTTAAGCAATTCCTCTGAGGAGACCACGGTTTCAGCAGGCACATCAGCTTCAAGCAAAGCCTGAAGGCCGCCTCGCAGATCAAGTCCTAGTTTCACATCTACATCACGGGCGATCAGTGGTTGATCGGTGATAGGGTTGTAGATCGTAAGGGCCTTACTGAGGTCCACCCAAAGCGAAAAGGCGACCAAAATAATGATTACAACTAGCCAGGTGTTTTTATTACGCATATTTCTACTCCATCCACGAAAATGCCAGCTCTTGGCTGGCGCGGACGCCATTATACTCCCATTGAATGGTTTTATGGGTATATCCAGCCCTCAAATAAATCCGAGAGATCGCAGCTACAAGCCGTCTCAGCTTCGGTTCTTAATATCTCAGTGGTGCTGATTTTCCAGGCATTGTCTACGGTATAGGCTTTGATGAATTTATCGAAAACCTCCACGCCCATTTCGTCCCGCAGGGCTTCAAAGAAGAGCGCACCTCGCCCATACACAATTCCGCTGTATTCCGCATCCGAATAATCCCGTACAGGCTTTCCAACCGGGATTGGGCTGTTGTCCAAATAGCCCCACCTTCCCTCGATATCCTGACGGAAACCCTCACTGCCTGCCTGCCCGTATTCATCGGTGTAATATTGCAGGGTGGCGAATTGCGTCAGCGATTCGTCGAGCCACGGTTCATCCAATTGATCGTTGCCGACGAGATTGTAAAACCATTGATGCCCTGTCTCGTGCGCCACGGTGGCTTCCAAATAGCCGTTGGCCGGGTCGATGATCCATTCGGTGATGGCGATCATGCCTGGGTATTCGATGCCCAAAGCATATGTTGGGGTTGCGACAAAATCCAACTCGGTATATGGGTAGGGTGCGTAGCGTTTTCCAAAAACTTCAAGTGAACGCGCCGCCACATCCAAGGCATATTCCGCCCCCTGTTGCAGATCACTGCGCGCATAAAACCTCAATGTGACGCCGTTCGCTTCCTTCGTGAAGACTTTATAGTCTGGACTCGCCGCCAGATAGAAATCACGAACCGGTCCCGCCTCCACCTTGATCTGCTGCCTGCTTCCGTTATCCTGATGGCTCACCTCCCGCCCGGAGACAACCACGGTCACATCCTTTGGCGCGTCCACGGTTACTGCGAAGAAGGACATATCCGCATAGGTCACATCACCCGATTGCGGAGGGATCTCTGAGTTCCAGCCCTCATCGTCATAGACCGCGATCATCGGATAGGCATGAGCAAGCGCAAGTACATTTCCAAAATAAGCTTGCACGCCATAGTTCATGTCCACGGTCTGCGGGACGGTGACGCTAAAGTCCATGCTCAGGGTGAGGGACTCTTTGGGTTGGAGTGACTCCTTTAACGTGATGATGAGCAGGCTGTTGTTGAGTCTGTATTTTGGGGTTATATCATTCCCGTTTACTTTTAAGTTCTCGACTGTCATCTCTCCGCCCAAAATGTTTGGAAACAGGCGGAGTTGGATCTCGTCCAAATCTACGTCTTCGTTGTTGGTGTAGCGGACTTCTTCGCTGCCAGTGACGTGGTACAGATCGTCTGCCATGTTAAGCTCGATGGTGTACAGGCTGGCGTTTTTCAATTCGTGGACAATGCCCTGGTACTCGGGCATAAGCCCGCTTTCAAAATTAAATTCAGGGGTTGAGGTTAGGGTGGGTGTTAGCGGCTCGGGAGTAGAAACTGCTTTTGGAGAGAAGAGCAGGCAGGAGGTTAGAAAAAGAAGCGTGATGACTGAGAGGCTGAAAATCTTTTTCATGCGATTCTTTCCTTAAGAAAATCCAATGCGCGGGCGAGGACGTTTTCCGAATCAAGAACGTTGGTGTCAATGATCAAGTCGGCATGAGCGCGTGCGTGGGTGAGTCTGCGCTGCTGTTCCTCATGGTCGGCAGGGATCCAATTTAATTTTCGGCGGGAGGTGGAGTGCTCGAAGGATGATTCCAGGAAGATGAGGATGTCCGGGTTGGTGATGACCTGCCACATGTGCTTGACATAGGAATGTTCCTGCGCGATGTGACGGCAGCGATAACCATGTTTTTCAAGGCCTGCAATAAGCGTGGATTTTCCAGACCCGCACGGGCCGACTATTCCAATGAGCGGTCTACTATCATCATCCTTCATTATCGTGGAGGAGTAGATTCAATTGCTCGGGTACACCCAGCACGGCGAGTACATCACCGACGTGCAGCGGACTTTTGTCTGTAGGGTGCATTTCTGATTTGTGGTCATGACGAAGAAGGACCACATTGAGGTGATAGTTGTCTTCCACGTAGCCGACGGTTTTATTCGCGAACGGGGCATCATTGGAAATAGTGAGCCGTGCAAGGCTGAGCAGCTGGCCTTCCACTGAAATGGGGTTGGTCACATCCGCGCCTGCGGCGGCTGCGGCAAAAACAGGGGCGGCCATTTCCGTGGCGCTCAATGCGATGAAACCAAATTGCTCCTGAAGTGCGTGGGCAAAATCATCGTCAAAGATACGGAGAACAACGATGATCTTCGGGTTCATGCTGCGCGCTTTGAGTGCGATCTGCAAGTTCATTGCATCGTTCTGGCTGGCCATGATGATGGTGCGCGCATCTTTGATGTTGGCCGCTTCTAATGCGGCAGGGCGGGTGGCATCATCGTGAATGACGGGGATGCCAAGATTGCGGGCGGCGTTCAATGTGTCTGTGTCGGCGTTGAATTCGATGACTACGACCTGTTCGCCCATTTCATGCAGTTTGAGTGCAACGCGGTAGCCGAGATGCCCCAGCCCAACAAGGATGATGTGTTTTCTAAGTGTGGATGCGACAGCCATTTCCCATTCCTTGGTGCGCGCGCGGCGGTTGAAAAGCAAAACACTGAAATCTGCCAGTCCCTGCGCGAGCACGATCAGCCCGACAATGGGCATTAAAAAGTGAAATAATTGCAAAGCGATGTGGTGTGGAAATTCCCGATTTGCTGGTTGTAAGAAGGTGGCGATCAGGACGGTATAGATGGACTCTGCCAGACTGTCCATGGGTTCGTTGACCAACCTGGAAATAAAGTTATATAAAAATCCACCGCCGATAATCGCAATGGAAAACCATAGCAGCGGAGTTTTGAATTCCCCAAGCAAAATGGTGGTGTCTCGAACGGATGCCCGGAAATGTCTCCAGCGATGTTTGGCAGCAATGTTTTTGTGTTTAAGCATTTATTGGAAGCCTGACGCTCATGCGCCGTACATCGTCTCCGTTGCGAGCTGAGACTTTTAGCACCAGCACGCTGATATCGTCTGCGGGACGATTATCATCGAGGTGGATCGCGTGCGCGAGCAGCATATCCGCCAATTGTTGAGGAGTGGGGTCCTGATCTTCAAGCATCGAGCGAATCGCTTCGCCCACGTCCATGGGTTGTCCGCGTCGTTCGCCTGCATGGCTGATGCCATCGCTGAAAATGACGATGGTCAGCCCCGCTTCAAGCCCAACCTCAGTGATGACGGGGCGTACATTGCGCGAGGTTCCGAGCGAGATACTTTCTTCATAGTGAGAGTCGATCTGTTCGCCGCGGCAGATATAGACCGGCACTGGGTTGTTGCGTGTAAGCACAATGGTCTTGCTGTGCAGGTCAACCGAGGCAATATTCAATGTGCAGGTGACTTTCCCAGCCTTGTCTGCAAACAGAGCATCAGAAGCAGCGCGTGCCGCGGCACCGTCCCGCACGCCTTCGGCAATGAGGCCGATCACTTTGCGTACCACCAGCATCGAAACGGCTTTCGCGCCGCGTCCGCTGGTTTGGCCGTCCGCGAGCACAACGGAAAGTCCGCCAGTGGGGCGTTCGATCACTTCGAGAGTATCGCCGCTTTCGGAAACCGCGTATTTGTTGATTTTAGCGACTGCGATTTGAATTTCCATGAATTGGATTTTACATCCGATTCGTCTTGACGTCACTGCCTCATGCCGATATAATCAGCGGGCTTCATTAAAAAACCAATCCAGACGGGCGCACGCCCGTCTGATGTATGTATAAAGGAGAAAGTATTCATGACCCCACATCCAAAGCGCAAACATTCCAAGGGACGCCGTGATCGCCGTCGTTCACAGGACGCCTTGACCGCGGTGAACACAGTCGCCTGCTCCAATTGCGGAAACAAGCGCTTGCCCCATACCGTTTGCCCGAATTGCGGTTACTACAAGGGCCGCGAAGTCATTCAGGTCAAGAAAGAAAAGAAGACCGCCGAATAAGGCAGTTTTATTTCGCCCGCAAAACGGGTCGTGACATTCACGACCCGTTTGTGTTTTAATATCATAATTACCCGTCGTTGCGAGCCGCCGCTTTTGTCCTTTGGCGGCGAAGCAATCTCATTCCAAGCGCGAGATTGCTTCGGGCTGAGAGCAAGAGCGCCCTCGCAATGACAGGAAAGTGAGGAACCATGAAACTTAACTTACAAGACACAGCATTTGTATTTCCCGGCCAAGGCTCGCAAACGGTGGGGATGGGCAAAGATCTCGCTGCCCAATACCCGATTGCAAAACAAACCTTTGAAGAAGCGGATTCCATCCTTGGTTTTTCGCTTTCAAAACTCATGTGGGAGGGACCCAATACTGGGTTGAGCGACACGGTCAACACCCAGCCTGCGCTCTTTGTCCATTCGCTTGCTGCCTTTCGGACCTTTTCGCATCTTTACCCCGATCTGACTCCTGCTTCAATGGCCGGACATTCGCTTGGCGAATTATCCGCTCTGGCCGCATCCGGGGCTTTATCCTTCGAGGATGGGCTTCGCCTTGTACGCACACGCGGGGAATTGATGAAGCACGCAGGCACACTCGCACCTGGCGGCATGGCTGCCATCCTCGGTTTGGATATTCCCACGCTCGACCAAGTCTGTGCTGACGCGAGTACTTCCGATGAGATCGTACAAGTGGCAAATGATAATTGCCCGGGGCAGGTGGTTATCTCTGGCGCGAAACCTGCAGTGGAGCGCGCGATGGCGGGAGCAAAGGCGGCGGGGGCAAAACGTGCTTTGCCTTTGGCTGTTTCCATCGCCGCGCATTCAACATTGATGGCGTCCATTCAAGTCGAATGGGATGATGCTGTTAGCAACGCCAATTTTTTGCCGCCGCAGATTCCCGTCATTGGCAATGTCTACGCTGCCACATTGGGCGACGAGGCTGCCGCTCGTGCCGACATCATCGCTCAAATGCAGTCCCGCGTCCGCTGGACGGAGTCAGTGACGCTGATGTCTGCTCAAGGCATCAACACCTTTGTGGAAGTAGGGACTGGCTCGGTGTTGGGTGGCCTCATCAAACGTATCACGGATGGCGTCACATCATATCCGCTTGGTGCCCCACAGGATTTTCTGGCGCTCGAATAATTTTGGAGTCAGGCAGATACCTGCTTGAGAAAACATGAAGAAACTTCTTGTTTCAATTCTGCTTGTCCCCGTTCTCCTTTCTGCGTGCGCGCCATTGGACGTAACTTACATGCCCGTCACGCAGATCCCCTTTTTCGCGTCTGAAACTCCCGCTCCGTTCATTGTCCCTGTGACGGATACGCCGGTCTTTATTCAACCTGTCACTGACACGCCGCTTGTAGCTCCGCCAGTAGTGATTGATACTCCAATTCCTGCCACTGAGCCGCCCGTTGTTGTTCCCGTGGAGCGATGGTGGGAGGTCTATTTTACAGACCCGCTTGCCTTCGGAAATCCTGATGTGCTTACGGGCTCTATTGAAGAAAAATTGATCGGGTTCATCAACAGCGCGCAGACGAGTATCCATATTGCGTCTTTTGAATTCAACCTGACGCCCGTTGCCGACGCATTGATCGCGGCGAAGAATCGCGGCGTGGACGTGAAGTGGATGACGGATGATAAGAACGGCCTGGAATACGACATCCAGCCTGGGCGTGGACAATTTTCATTGCTAATGGCATCAGGCGTCGAGGTTAAGGATGATGCGCGTTCTGCGTTAATGCATAACAAGTTTTGGATATTCGACCAGAAGATCGTGTGGACAGGCTCCACGAATATCACCGTCAATGGAATATTCAAGCAGAACAATAATGTGCTTGTCATTCGTTCGACAGATATTGCGTTTGCGTATGAGCGTGAATTTCAGGAAATGTGGGGCGGGCAGTTCGGGCCGCGCGCACCTTCCACGGTTAATAATCAATGGGCCATTCTGGATGGCACGGCGGTGCAGGCGTTGTTTTCACCTGAAGATAAAGTTGTGAGCAACCTGATCGCGCTGGTGAAGGATGCACAGGTGAGTATCCGCTTTTTGGCGTTTAGCTTCACGGATTATCCGCTGGCGCAGACGATGATCGACCGCGCGAAAGCGGGTGTGGACGTGAAAGGGGTGTTCGAAACATTTGGAAGTACCAGTCAGGGTTCCGAGCTGCAAACCTTCTGGTGTGCGGGCGTGCCTGTGCGGCAGGATGGCAACAGCAGTTTTTTACATGATAAGTTGATCATTGTTGACAATAACATTGTGGCAACAGGGTCTCTGAATTTTTCATCCAATGCGGACGAATCAAATGAAGAGAATGTCGTGATCGTGGATAACGCTGAGATCGCTGCATTGTATTTGCAGGAATTCGAAAAACTTTGGAATCAAGCCACAGACGTTGACCCAACCTTGTTTAAATGTCAGTGAGTTGATCTGCTGTGTTGTGAAGTGCGGGTACATGGAATTGTAAGTGCGGCAACGTAATTGTTGCCGCACTTTTTTTTGTGAGGCCTTAGAGACGTTTGGTGTAGATCTTCAGGTCGTCGCCTACCATGTAGAAATCTTTGATGGTGGCTTCGTTTTCGTACCCCATGCCTATGTAGAACTTTCGTGTGGACTCGTAATGCGGCGTTCCTGATGTTTCGGCGATAAGGATCCGTCCGCCCAATTCACGCACGGCATCTTCGCTGGCGGTTAGTAATTTATGCCCTACTCTTTGGCGGCGGGCATTAGGGTCCACCGCGATCCAGTATAGATCATAGACGCCGTCGGTCAGGTCACGTGGCCCATAGCATGCAAAGCCGAGGACCTGATCACCCTCTCTGTCCACAATGAAGTTGTACCCGCATTGTTCCGAACCCAGCGTCAGGTATTCCTGCCAAAGTTCGCTTACGCAATCAATTTCTTCCTGGCTGAATACGCCCGCTCTCGCTGTGATATCCTGGACCTGTGAACCGTCCGCTTTTGTTGCTGTCATGATCATGGTCTTCATCCTTCGTATTCAGACGTGAGATGTAATGTTGCTGCCTGCGTGCAAAAATCAAAAGGCCGCGTTATTTTCCCACTTTCCATTCATGAGTGCAAGGTGATGTTTTGGCATCTAATATTTTTTTGCGTGAGGGGATTACATATATCCTGAAAACAAATTATCTTTGTTCAAGGGCGGCATTTTTGGCGTGGAGTATAATCATCTTTATGAACGCCTTGTCTGGCAATGAAATTGTCAGCGCCGCTTTCTTTTGCGGTTGTGCAAGTGTATCTGGTCGGCATTTCGCTGACCAGATTTTTGTTTAAGGAGAAATATGAAACTGAGCAAAATTGCTGGTGAAATTGTAGAATCTCCGACACTGGCTTTGAATGAAGAGGCGCGTTTGTTGCGCGAGCGGGGAGAAGCCGTGATCAATTTGGGGATCGGGGAACCGAAGAATAAAACACCGATTGCGGCGATCTTGTCTGCGGGGGCAAAGTTATCGAGCGGGGAGGTGAAATATACACCGCCTGATGGATTGCCTTCCATGAAGAAGGCGGTCATCCGCTATACAGAGGAAAATTACAATCGCCTCGTGGCTCCCGAAAATGTGATCATCACTAATGGAGCAAAACAATCCCTCTATAACATTTTCTATTCCATCTTGAATCCGCAAGATGAAGTGATCGTCATCGCCCCGTACTGGGTATCGTATCCTGAGATGATCAGGATGTGCATGGGTGTGCCCGTGATCGTGACGCCAGAAGATGGGACATTTACTCCACGTTTTGAAGACATTGAACGCGCGGTAACTTCCTCCACACGGGCGATCGTTGTTAACAGCCCAAACAATCCTTCGGGAGAGATCTACCCGCCTGAGTTGATCGGGAAGATCGTGGAATTCTGCGAACGCAAGGGAATTTACATGATCTGCGATGACATCTATCACAAGTTAACTTTTGACAGGAATGTTGCCGCTCCTGCCTATTCATTCACGAACAAGGATGTGGACGATTCACACATCATCGCAGTGAATGGAGTTGCCAAGCTGTACGGCATGACAGGCTTCCGCATTGGCTGGGTAGTTGCGCCGCGTCAACTGGTGAAGGTGATGACCAATGTCCTCGCGCAGACGACTTCCTGCGTTTCACCCATCGCTCAGGCGGCGGCTGAAGGCGCGTTGAACGGCTTACAGTCCGTGGTGGAGGCGCTGAGGTTACAAGTCCAGAATAATCGCGTGGTTGTTCTGCAAGAGATGAAGACCTTTAATGGTGCGCGTCTCATCGCCCCGAAAGGGACGTTCTATGCTCTGCCCGATCTGCGCGCGTTCAACACCAACTCCGTGGAGTTGTCAAAATTCCTGCTGAAAAAAGCGCTAGTGGTCACGGTGCCTGGAAAAGAATTTGGCATGGAGGGGCACATCCGCATCTCGTTTGCGGGTTCGGTGAAGGATATTACCGAAGGCATTGCCCGAATCAAATGGGCGCTGGATGCCACCTCGCCTAATGAAATTTATATCGGCGATAAAAAGATGATCCGCGATTGGATGTAGGAGATATTAATATGAACAACCTGCTCAATATAAAAACTCCCGCCGAATCCATCGCGCAGACCCGCAAGGCGGATTACAACCTGTCCAACCAAGGCGTCAGCAATGTGCGCCTCGCGTATTGGAACCTGACAACTGAGTCCCTGGTGGAGGAAGCGGTTTTCCGTGGGGAAGGCGCTCTGGTTGCTGGCGGACCATTTGTCGCGAATACGGGCAAACATACTGCCCGCAGCGCAAATGACAAGTTCGTTGTCCGTGAAACGGATTCGGAAGGGAATATCTGGTGGGGTGTGTACAACCGCCCGTTTGCGGCAGACAAGTTCGAGGTCCTGTATGACCGTATGCTGGGATTTTTACAGGGACGCGATGCCTTCGTTCAGGATGTGTACGCAGGCGCGGATGAATCGTATCGTCTGCCCGTCCGCATTGTGACGGAACTTGCGTGGCACAGTCATTTCGTGCGAAACATGTTCATCCTGCCGCAATCGCTTGAGGAATATAAACGCTTCGTTCCTGAGTTTACGATCATTGCCATGCCATCGTTCAAGTCTGCGCCTGGTGTGGATGGTTCAAATAGCGACACGTTTATCTGTCTTTCATTTGAGAAGAAACTTGCGATCGTCGGGAATACAGCCTACGCAGGCGAGATCAAGAAGTCAGTCTTCACGATCCTGAATTATCTTTTGCCGTTGGAAGGTGTTCTATCTATGCATTGCTCGGCAAACGTGAATCCCGAGAACGCCGATGATGTGGCGTTGTTCTTTGGATTAAGCGGAACGGGCAAGACCACCCTTTCAGCAGATCCCACACGCCGCCTTATTGGGGACGATGAGCATGGCTGGAGCGATAATGGCGTTTTCAACTTTGAAGGCGGATGTTATGCAAAAGTCATTGGGCTTTCTGAATCCGCCGAGCCTGAGATTTATGCGACCACCAAACGATTTGGCACGATCCTTGAGAATGTCACGTTTGACCCGATCACGCGTCAAATCGACCTCGATGATGATACGCTCACCGAAAATACGCGTGCGTCTTATCCGTTGGACTTTATCGCGAATGCCGTCCCTGAGAAAAAAGCTGGGCATCCCAAGAACGTCATCCTGCTGACGTGTGATGCGAGCGGGGTTATGCCGCCCATCGCGCGGCTGACTCCGAATCAGGCTTTGTATCAATTCGTCAGCGGGTACACATCCAAGATCGCAGGGACAGAAGTCGGTTTGGGCAAGGAACCCGAGATCACATTCAGCGCATGTTTTGGCGGTCCGTTCATGGTGCATCATCCCTATAAATATGCGGAGTTGCTCAAAGGGAAAATAGAACGCTACGGCGTCACTTGCTGGCTGGTCAACACAGGCTGGGTGGGCGGACCGTATGGCGTGGGCAAACGTATTTCCATTCGTTACACCCGAGCTCTGCTCAATGCGGCGTTGAATGGAAGCCTCGCGAACGTGAAATACAAGACCGATCCCATTTTTGGTTTTGAAGTTCCCGTTACCTGCCCCAATGTGCCCGATGAAGTGTTGAACCCGTCCGCTTCGTGGGGAGATGCAAAGGAATATGACAGGCGTTATAAAGACCTTGCCATGCGCTTCAAGCAAAACTTCGGCAAGTTCACAGACGGCACTCCGCAGGAAGTGATCGACGCGGGGCCGAAGGTGTGACCCTGTCAGTTTTACAAGTTTATTTAGCCTAAGTTAAGTAATCTGCGTGTATATGAAAGAAGGACAAGTCATCAGATTTGTCCTTCTTCTTTTAGTTCTGTAACGAAACTCGTTGACTTTGGCATCTGACCGATGAAATTTCATGTCGTATAATAAGCGGATAGTGGGGATGCCCCCGCCAAAGGATAAATGAAAAGCAAAACATTCAACAAGTTAATGAATAATATGAAAACCCTCGAACACTACGTTGACCTGATCTTCCTGCGCCGCATCGGTGGCGGATACATCTTCATCCACCGCCTGTTGATGGAACACTTCGCTGAAATGTACGTGAACCCCTCAACCTCAAAGGAAAACTTAAAATGTTTCATCCAAACTCTTGTTACAACAGCACAAACCCTTCCCTTTTTTAGGGGGAAGCTGGAAGGGAGTCTCTAACCATGCCTAAAGACCAACTCTACCACTTAGCAGAAAATAGAATTGAAGAAGCACTCAAGTCAGGAACGGAAAAACTTGACTTGAGTGGAATGGATATTACTGAACTGCCAGAGAAACTTTGGGATCTTGAAAAATTAAGTTTTCTAGACTTAAGCGATGAAGTGGGAATAAAAAACTTTCTAACACAACTTCCCGATAAAATAGGTAATCTTATACAATTGCAGGTTATAAATCTCGCTGGCAACCAACTTAATACATTACCAGACACCATAATTAAACTTAAAAAATTGCGTTTACTAAATCTTTCTCGCAACCGACTAATTACATTACCAGAGTTAATTGGTGAACTCCCAAAATTACAGTCCGCAGTACTTTTTAGCAACAAATTGACAGTACTTCCAGATTCTTTTGGACAATTGTCAGAACTAGAAACGTTGGATCTCTCAAACAACCAACTAACAGTATTACCAGAATCTTTTGGGCAACTATCGGAGCTAAAAACACTAAATCTCTCAAACAACCAACTAACAGTATTACCAGAATCCCTTGGAAAACTATCGGAACTAAAAATACTGGATCTCTCAAACAACCAACTAACAGCATTGCCAGAATCCCTTGGACAACTATCAGAACTAAGTAAACTATATCTCCCTAACAATAAATTAACAAGCTTACCTAGTTCAATTAATAAACTTAAAAAATTACAGGAATTAAACCTCTCCGACACTCAACTAACCATAATACCTAAGTTGCTTAGTGAACTTACACAATTAACTTCACTAGATCTTTCCAGTAATAAACTTAATAAACTTATAGACTCACTAGGACAATTATCAGAGTTACAGACGCTAGACCTCTCTAATAATGAAATAACAACACTACCAGATTCAATTAAGAAAATCACCAGATTAAGAACGATAAACTTATATAAAAATAAACTAACTGATATTCCCTTATGGATCTCTCAAATTGAGTATTACAACCTCAGCGACAACCCTCTGAATCCTGAACTTGCAGAAGCTTACCCCTCTGTGTCTATAATCGTGAGACAATTGCCCCCAATAATTTAGTGAGCAGGGCGCAGGAGAAACGAGATGACAGAGGAACAAAACAGCAAGTTAGAAACAGAGGTGGTCGTCAGAGCCA
>Ga0172373_10005863_pt1 | contig 16645 bp, 12 predicted proteins | sample Lak10m_2_FD_114546 | JGI IMG/M metagenome (GOLD analysis project Ga0172373, IMG submission 114546) | Freshwater microbial communities from Kabuno Bay, South-Kivu, Congo - kab_092012_10m | ecosystem: Environmental > Aquatic > Freshwater > Lake | place: Democratic Republic of the Congo...
CATGACCAAAGATACTGATGGAAATTTGATTCTAGGTACCGTAGAATTTGGAGTAGTTCGTTTCAATACTCAATCAGGAAATTTTGATTTTCCCTTTCGTTCGCTACCGGCATCTAAAATTCACTTGGTTCTGGGTTTAAGTAATGGTGATCTTCTAGTTGATACGGAAGATAAAGGTTTATTTCTTATTTCAAAATCGACAAAAAAAGTAGTTCCACTTCCAATTAAAAGTAAAAACGGTAGTTTGGTTTCTATTCTAAAATTAATGGCACGGTCTAAAAATGAAGTGCTACTAGGAACAAACCAAGGAATTTTCACATTGAACATTCAAAAAAAATCAGTGGTTCCCTCCTTTCCAGGTTTGGATAAATTTGGTTGGCTAAGTGTTATGGATATTCTGCCTTTTAAGGATCAGTTATTCATTGCAACGGCTGGTAATGGTTTATTTAATATTAAAGGTAACGCTATATATAACAGTACCGAAGACCTCTTTCAAAAAAATGCGCTTTTATTTAACGCGCTTACCGATTTATATGTCGATAACAACCAAAAAATTTGGATAGGCTCAGAAAGAGGTATTTCAAGCTTTGACCCACTGCGATCAGGCTTCCTTAGCATAGGACCATCCGGTAATTTAAAAAAAGGATTGCCTTCTCCAAATGTTTGGAGTTTCAGTGAAGATCCTAGTGGCAATTTTATTTTTGTAGGAACCGATGTTGGTGTATCTAGATACGACCGAGGTACCGCTATTTTTAATCAGTTCCTTCGTTCCGACAATAGCAACGAAGACGGAGAAAATGGCAAAGAGGTGGTGTTGAGTATATATAGCCTCAATAAAGACAAAGCTTTGGTAGGTTGTTTAGATGGCTTATACGAATTAACAGTTTCCGGAAATACCTATCGTTATTCTAAATTAACTTATGTTGACAAAGAAAATCAACGAAAACACGAACGAATTTATGCGATCGTCCCTTACAGAAATCAGGAGTATTTTTTAGCAACGAAAGGGGGTGTTATTCTGTACAACCTAAAAACAAAAAAATCAAGATTGTTTGAACATAATCCTGAACTTACCGCCGAGACAATTGGAATTGGTATTTGCCGTGTGGTGTATAAAGATCCAGATGGTAATTTTTGGTTTACAACCAGTGGTGGTGGATTGAATTTATTGACAGAAGAAAATGGGGAGTTAAAAATTAAACCTCATCCGATAAATTCAAAATTTATATCAAAAATTAAAGACTATGTTTCCACGATTGTTTCTTTCAAAAAAGACGAATTATGGCTCGGCACCTTTGGATCTGGTCTTGTTCATCTGAAATTAAAGACAGGAGAAATTTCAATATACAATAATAAAAATGGCTTGCCCAATAACGTAATTTATGGGTTACTTCAAGACGAGAAAAACAAACTTTGGTTGAGTACAAACCGAGGATTAGCACTATTTAATCCTGAAACAAAACAGGTGACCATTTATAAAGAAATAAATGGATTAGTAAGCAATGAATTTAATTCGAATGCTTATTTCAAGGCAAGAAACGGAGAACTATTCTTTGGTGGAATTAATGGGTTCAATTACTTCATGCCAACTAATTTGATAAAACCAACTGAGAATATCAACGTAATTCTTAGTAAACTTAAATTAGGGGAAAAATGGGTAATTCCGGGAGGAGATTCACCACTCAAAACCGTACTTTGTAATACTGAAATTCTGGAACTTGATTATAATCAACGCTCGTTTACAATAAAATTTCACACCAATGACCTCAACAACCCTCAGTTAATAAACTACAAATATATTTTAGAAGGATCTGATGAAGGAGAGAAATTTATTGGGGCGGATAATGAATTAGCATTTAATGCACTATCACCTGGTGATTACGTTTTAAAGGTTTATGCCAGAATTGGTGACGGACCATGGTCTGAACCCACCCAACTAAAAATTGTGATTAAATCTCCGTATTGGTTAACTTGGTGGTTTTGGACATTAATGGCACTACTTTTAGCCTTAATTACTTTTGTTATTTTCAGAAGGCGTATTGAGCTTGCACGGCGTGAACAGGTGAAATTAGAAATTAAAATTTCAGAAAGAACTAAAGAAATTCGTTTACAAAAATCACAAATCGAAGATCAGAATAAACTTATTGAAGATGAGAAAAACAAGGTTGTAGAGCAGCAACGTTTATTGCAAATTGAAAAAGATAAAACGGAGCAATGGCTCAATAACACCCTGCCAACGGAAGCGGTAATTACGCTCAAAAGGAAGGGAAAAGTTCCCGCACAAGCCTTCGATACGGTGAGCGTCTTGTTCACTGATGTTGTAGGCTTTAGTAGAATTTCTGAAACCATGACGCCAAGCCGATTGGTAACGAAATTAGATGTCTTGTTTCGAAAATTTGATGAAATAATCGAGGCAAACAAACTCGAAAAAATTAAAACCATTGGGGACGCTTACATGTGCGCAGGTGGTGTGCCATCGGAAAACTCTACCAATCCAATAGACGCTTGTTGTGCGGCACTTCAAATTCAAACCTACATGTCTAAACTCAAATATGATGCGTTAGCAAATCACGAAGACTATTGGGAAATTCGTTTGGGCATTAATACGGGTCCACTTACCGCCGGGATAATCGGGAATTTGCGTCTTGCTTATGACATTTGGGGCCCAACAGTGAATCTTGCACAGCGAATGGAAATGCTGGGAGAACCTGGAAAAGTCACGATTACAGGAGTGACATTTAATCATATTGAGCCTTATTTTGAATGCGAGTATAAAGGAAAAGTACAATCTAAAGCTCGTAAATGGGTGGATATGTATGTGGTGAAGCGCATTAAACCTGAATTATCTCTAAATGGAGAAGGATTACAACCAAATACTCGATTTGATGAAATAAAAAAGCTACACCATTACTCAAATATTAAATACTATAAGACGGAACATCACGTAATGAAAATTCTTGAGAAAGGTCTTTCTCCAAACTATTATTACCATTCCATAAACCACACGAAAGATGTTGTCAATGCTGTTGAAAGAATTGCCCTATTGGAAGGAGTCACAGATGAGAGTTTATTCTTGCTTAAAACTGCTGCAATTCTTCACGACGCTGGATTTATTGAGCGTTACGATAATAACGAGGAAATTGGCGCAATAATGGCCGCGGAAATACTTCCTAAATACGGGTATACCGAACAACACATTAAAACTATTGTGGAGCTTATTCATGTGACCGAAATTCCACACAAACCTTTAAATAAAATTCAGGAAATTATTTGCGATGCAGATTTGGATTACCTAGGTCGCGATGATTTTGACGAAATTGCCGACAAGTTAAGACGAGAACTTCGAGAAATGGGAAAAATACAGAGCGACCGTCAGTGGGACGAAATTCAAGTAAAATTCCTGAATCAACATCAATATTTTACACAAACAGCCAAAGAATTAAGACAAGAGAAAAAAGAAATAAATATCCAAAAAGTTATGCAACGATTGGAGGAAAATAAATATTTGGATTAAAGATCTCTTGCATTAATTACTCTTCCTTTTTGTTTCTTATTCGATTTTTTATTCTTTACCAGATAGGTTGCGGATAAATTTAAAACGTGACGGTCAATAGCGTTGGGAAGGTTAATTTTATCGTCATACAAATACGTAATTCCTAAATCCAATGGTAACTTAGTATCAAAATCAACTCCAATTTGGTAGCGAATTCGTGTAAATTGATTTCCCAGAGGGGCATTGTCAGGTGAATAAAAATACTCGACGCTTACATTTGGTGTAATGATACTGTTGTCAATATCGTAAGAAAAAGAAGGTTTTAAGCGATATGCAATGTCAAATTCTGGGTCATAATTGGCAACAACAAGTCGATCAAAAGAATATTGATACCTCGCACGCAAACCAAACGTCAATCTTTTAAAAACATAATTCCCCTGAACATTCAAATTAATTCTATTCCCACTATTAAAATATCCATTTTCCTGTTTCGACAAGATCCAACGGTAACCAAATGATGTTTTAAACCAATCGTTTAGTTTGTAACGAATTGATGCCTGGGGAAATGAGGTGTTCAATCCATATTCATCAATTCTATTGGTCCAATCTCCAGTGAAATCCAACTTTTTATTTAATTTGAATTTCACACCGGTTTCGGTCCATAATTGAAAAGTGCTAAGTTGAGCGGAGCTATTAAAAACAATAGCAAAAAAAATAAAAAAGAGAATTACTCTCATCTCCTATTAGAGTTTTTTAATGTAAATAGTATCCATTAACAACTCCTGATTTTTTTCAGTTATTTCAACCTCTTTAATTACTTCTTTCTTTCCACTTGGACATGTATTACAATCTTCGTAGGTGAAAATACGATAAGTTCCTTTTCTCATATACCTATATTCATAGGAACCATCATAACTTGTTTTTACGTCATCATCATAAAAAGTGTTGTCTGCTCCATAGATAATAAAAACATCTTGATCTGGAGCTGGATAACTTGCTATTACATTCCCTAAACTATTGTAGCGCTGTTCAATTACAACTCCTTTGATTGTTGCTGCACCTCCTTGACCTTCATATTTTGAACAAGCGGAAAAAACAACTAATACTACTGAAAAAATTAATATTGATTTCATAATGAATTTATATTACAGTCAAAAATACAACTTAATTACGAAGTTATACGTCTTGCAATTATTACTTTTTATTTGTAATATTGAAATCTAAACTGGCCATGAAATTACTTCTCTCCTTCTTCTTATTGACTCTAGGTGTCTTTTCTCAACATTATAGTCAAGTTATTATTAATGAATATTCTTGTTCTAATGTAAGCGGTATTACGGATGCATACGGGGAGCGAGAGGATTGGGTTGAATTATTTAACCCAACAAGTGCTGCCGTGGACCTAACGGGATGGTACTTATCTGACAAAGCATCTAATCTCACCAAATGGATGATTCCGAGTGGATCGATCAATGCTAACGGATATAAAATGGTATTTTGTTCGAAGCGAAACACGGTTAACGGAAATCAATATCATCCGAATTTCAACCTCTCTCAAACCGAAGGTGACTGGATAATTTTAAGTAACACTTTTGGAAATGTGGTCGATTCATTTAAAATAGTTCACATGACTAAAGCCAACCATTCCGTTGGACGCTCAACCAATGCTGCTCCAGATTTTAAATTATTTACCACACCAACTCCAAATGCAGCGAATTCAGGTGGTATTAATTTTTATACTCCCACACCTGTAATAAGTGTGCAAGCAGGTTTTTATTCTGCTCCTCAAACGGTTACAATTACATGCGCCAACCCGGCTGCAACAATTCGATATACATTAGATGGTAGCACTCCAACTACAACTTCCACTCAATACACAGGTTCAATCACAATTAGTACAACAAAGGTACTACGTGCAATTGCTTTCAGTTCAGATCAACCTTCTTTTACAGCCACAAACACTTACTTTATTAATGTTTCTCATACAATTCCCGTGGTCTCGGTTTGCGGAACTGGTGTAAATACACTTATTGCTAATGGAAATCAAATTACTCCAGTTGGTGGATTTGAATTATTTGAAGATAATGGTCTCTTTATAGACGAAGGAGAGGGTGACTTTAACGAACACGGTAATGACTCTTGGGCGTATGATCAACGAGGATTTGATTTTATTTTACGCGATCAATACGGATACAATGGCGATTTAGAACATCAAATTTTTCCTGAAAACACACGCGATAATTTTCAGAGGTTAATTTTAAAACCTGCCGCTAGCGATAATTATTCATTTGAAAATGGAGCTCATATTCGAGATGCCTTCATTCATACCTTGAGTATTCGCGCAGACATGAAACTAGACGAGCGAACTTGGAGGCCATGTGTCGTCTACTTAAATGGAAACTACTGGGGAGTATATGAGATTCGAGAAAAAGCAGATGATCATGATTACACCGACTACTATTATGATCAAGATAAGTATCACCTCGAATATCTGAAAACTTGGGGGGGAACTTGGGAAGAATACGGAGCGCCAAATGCCTTGAATAATTGGAATGCGCTTAAAAATTATATTGCGACCAATAATATGGGGAATCCGACAAATTTCGCTTATGTCGATAGCCAATTAAATTGGGAATCATTGTGTGATTACTTCATGTTTAACTCGTTTGTTGTAAATCAAGACTGGTTGAATTGGAATACAGCATGGTGGCGAGGTACGGATCCACTTGGTGATAAAAAGAAATGGCGATATACTTTGTGGGATATGGATGCTACCTTTGGTCATTATGTAAACTATACAGGTATTCCCGATAATACGGCAAATGCAGATCCATGTAATGTGGAAAATCTTCCAAATCCAGGTGGGCAAGGTCATACAGAGATTTTGGAAAAGTTGATTAACGAAAACCCTATCGTTGAACAGTACTACATCACACGATACGCCGATTTAGCAAATACTTATTTTTCGTGTAATTATTTGATCCCTCTCTTAGATAGTATGGTCAATGAAATTGCACCTGAAATGACCGCTCAATGTCAAAAATGGGGAGGTTCATACACGGGTTGGCAAAGCAGAGTTACACAGCTTCGTAATTTTATTATTTCTCGATGTACTGCAATTACAGGGGGAATGATCGATTGCTATCAGCTTTCTGGTCCATATAACGTAACTTTTAATGTGTCTCCTCCTGCTTCGGGCGAGATAAAGGTTAATTCTCAATGGGCACCAACATACCCTTGGACTACATCATATTTTGGAGGAATTCAAACCAATTTGATTGCTAGACCTCTTCCGGGTTTCATGTTTGATCATTGGGAATATACTATCGGACCTATGGGAACTGCCATTACAGAGGATACGAGTTTTATTAATATTACTGGCATTGAAAATATTGTCGCGGTCTTCGTTGCTGACAATCCTGATTTAGATGGTGATGGCTGCTTAAATTTGGATGAAGTGACCGCTGGTACATTACCAAATAACCCAGACACAGATGGAGATGGCCAAAATGATTGCGTCGAGATTGGAGCAGATCCATTGAACCCTATTGACACTGACGGAGATGGAATTATTGACGCCCTCGAGTCCTCTGTTACCGATACAGACGGAGATGGTGTGAATGATGAAGCAGACCCTGCAAATGCAGATCCGTGTATTCCAAATAATACAGCTCCGAATTGTGATTTTGATGGTGACGGATTAACTTATTCCGAAGAAGTAAGCAATGGTACAAACTACGATAATCCAGACACCGATGGAGATGGTATAAATGATGGAACTGAAGTCTCCAATGGTTCTGACCCATTAAACCCATGTGATCCAGACGATTCAAGCGCTGATTGCCAAATCGATACAGATAATGATGGTTTGACGGATGCGCAAGAAGGGGTATTGTGTACTTCACCAACCATTTCAGATACGGATGGGGATGGCATAAACGATGGAGATGAAGTAACTGCTGGAAGTGATCCTTGTGATCCTTGTAGTCCTAATAATGCCGGACTTGATTGTATTACAGGTTTATTTATCCCTACAGCCTTCAGTCCAACTGTCAATAATGGTCCATCTCAAAACAATGCTTACAGTATCATCGCTGGTAAAGATGTGTTAAGTATTGAATTTACTATATTCGATCGATGGGGTAATAAAATGTTTCACAGTAACAGTAAGGTGTTTTCTTGGGATGGAAATTACAATGGCAAAGAATGTGGAACAGGAATATATCCTTATCGAGCAGTAGTAAAATACGCTGACAATCCGGTTGAGCAAATACTAAATGGAAATATCACATTAATTCGATAAAAAGATGAAAAAAATATTCTTCTTTTTGTTGTTCTTTTTGGCAATTCGCTCGCAGGCACAGGATGCTCATTTTACGCAGCTTGACAAAACAATTTCATATTTAAACCCTGCAATGACTGGAAATTTTGATGGGTTTGCAAAAATTACTGCTCAACATCGCAGTCAATGGATTAATACAGGTACAGCCTTCACAACCTCGTACATGATGGGTGAAATGAATTTTGGTAAAAAGAAGAGAGGTTTAAAATCGTATGCTGGTCTCGGCGCTTATTTTTTAAACGATTTAGCTGGAGCATCAAAAATTGGATTGCGCACAGGTGGCATTTCAGCAAGTGGAAACGTTCCTTTATCTGTCAATCAATGGATTTCTGGTGGAATAAACCTATCCTTTAATCAACGAGTAATTGACTTGTCTAATGTTACATTTCTAAGTCAGTGGGATGGAACCACACTTAATCCTAACCAAAACTCCGGAGAAAATCTTAATTATTCCAATGATTTATACCCAGATGCAGGTATGGGAATGGCATTTAATTTTCAAGAAAGTTCGGATGCAGCGTTTAATTCTAAAAATTTTAAGTTTCAAGCCGGTATTTCATTTCAACACTTGAATCGACCAAAAATGAATTTTACTTCTTTGGAGCAGGATAGATTAGCGATAAAAACATTGATTCATGCCCATTCGAGTTTTGGGGTAACGTCAGTTAGCAACGTCGAGTTAACTGTTGCTCAGTTTTTCCAGGGTCCTCACAAAGAAACGTTAATCGGCACTTTCTTAAAAACAAAATTAAAGGAAGCTTCTCATTTTACTTCACTCGTTTCTGCTCAATACATGACTATTGGAACTTATTTTCGAACCACGATGGACATTTGTCCATATTTTGCGTTGGATTTGGGACCTTTCAGAATGGGAATTGCATATGATCTAAATTTCAGAAATATCACTAGAGATTCGTATAGGCATTCATTTGAAATACAACTTGCTTATTTATTTTCAAAGCGAAATACGCTAAAGTTTTAAGAAATTAAATAAACTATTCGTATAATAAATATTTTGGATTTTCGCATTATTTGGATTTTCGCATATTTTATATATCTTTAAATCACTAACTTTGCCAAAAAAAAGCGCATGTCCAAAAAGAATTTTATTGTCCCACACGACTTTTCAAGTGTTGCAGATATTGCCTTGACGCACGCCATAGCAACTGCAAAACCTTTAAGTGCCACTGTACATTTACTTCACGTGGTTAAAAATGATTCACAAATAGCTGAAGCAGCTAGTAAATTAGACAAGGTTGTGGAAAGTTTTCAGTCAGAAGGTGTGTCGATTGTTCCTAATGTTAGAATCGGAAATATATTTGAAGATATCGGTTCCTTCGCGGCCGAACATCAAGCTGAATTAATTTTCATGGGCACACATGGCGCTCATGGATGGCAACACATTACTGGAAGTCACGCATTGAAGGTCGTTACAAATTCAACCGTCCCATTTATCATTGTACAAGAAAGAACAATAAAATCTACCGGATATGACTCAATTGTTGTTCCTATGGATTTACACAAAGAGACAAAGCAAAAGTTGTCTATTGTGGCTAGTTTGGCAAAATATTTCGGTTCTAAAGTGCACGTTGTTACTCCAGACGAATCAGATGAATACTTACGCCATCAGGTGGAATCAAATATTGTTTTTTCAGAACGATTTTTTAAAGATCGAGGCATTGAAATGACTTCAGCTATTATTTCAAGTAGTGGTTTCGATAAAGAAGTTGTAAAATACGCAGTGTCCGTTGATGCTGATTTAATTGCCATTATGAATTTAAATAAAAATAGCTTCTTAAGTGCGATTACAGCAAACTATGAACAATATATTATCACAAATGATGCATTGATTCCTACCTTAATTGTAAATCCAATTCAAATAGGAAATTCAACTTCAAGCATGTTCACAACATAAGATATTTCAATACTACAGCCCGCTTAGGCGGGCTTTTTTTTTAACTTTTTAGAATGTCAAAGCTTACTACTTTAAACGAATTTATTTTAAAAAATCAAGCTGATTTTCCATTTGCTACAGGAGAACTTTCGCGTTTACTGAACGATATTGCAGTTGCATCTAAAATTGTTAGTCGAGATGTTCGGAAGGCAGGATTAGTTGACCATATTTTAGGCACTCAAGGTGAAAAAAATATTCAAGGGGAGGAGCAGCAAAAATTAGATGTCATTGCTGATAACGCATTTATTAAGGCATTTGAACTAGGTGGAGAGGTTTGCGGTATTGCCTCTGAAGAAAATGATGATTTTGTGGCATTTGAAAATGATATTTCCAAAAACGGAAAATATGTGGTGCTGTTTGATCCTTTAGACGGTTCGAGTAACATAGACGTCAACGTGTCAATCGGAACGATTTTTTCAATTTACAGAAGAATTTCTGCAATTGGAACCAGAGCGACTTTGGAAGATATGTTACAATGTGGAACTGAACAAGTGGCTGCAGGATATGTTTTGTATGGGTCGTCAACAATGTTAGTTTACACAACTGGTAAAGGAGTAAACGGGTTCACCTTAGACCCTTCAATCGGTGAATATTGCCTCTCGCATCCAAACATGATAATGCCTAAAATCGGCAGACTTTACGCCATGAATGAAGGGAATATTAACGAGTGTGAAGAAGGACTTAAACATTATATCGCTTATTGTCAAAGTAGAGAAAATCAGACTGGTATGCCCTATTCGGGAAGATATATTGGGTCGCTCGTCGCAGATTTTCATCGGAACTTGATAAAAGGTGGTATTTACATATATCCTGATGTTTTAAGTGCGCCTGAGGGAAAACTTCGTTTGTTATATGAATGTAATCCATTAGCTTTCATTGCAGAACAAGCTGGCGGATTGGCAACAACTGGTAGAAAGAGAATTCTAGAAATAAAACCGACAAGATTGCATCAACGAGTACCCTATTACGTAGGTTCAAAACAAATGGTTGAAAAAGCAAGTTCTTACCTAAACTAAAAAAGGCGGGAAATCCCGCCTTTTTCGTTATCAAAAAATTCTTAATACCTTGTCAAATCTGCAATTTTTGAGTTGTTACTTACTTTATAACATTCAAGCATATCCGTCGAAGTTACATATGTAAAATACAAATTTTGATTTTTTATTGTGGTGTAAAGTCGGTTAGTCGGCTGATCATACTTCGAGACAAATTTCTTTTTCGGATTGTCAGGATTAATGATAATAAAAACATTTGGTTCAGAAGTAGAAAGAACCTTGATTTTCACAATCGAGTTATTCATACTTACTACCGGGGCTGTTGATTGCCAGTTCCCAACAAAATTCGTGGATTGCGCTGATGCACTGAATGCAAATAAAAAGAACATAGCAACAAAGCTTATTCCTAACATGTTTAATTTCATTGTTTTCATAATTTCTAAATTTAAGTGTGAAACACAAAGCAAAAATAGTTCCGAACTTTCAAATAAATTACATTTAACTTTGAATTTTAACCAATCTCTAGGTTTTTTCTGAGTTCTAATCGTGATACTACGTATTTCAACTACGTGTTTTTACATAATAACGACTCGTTTCAAAATTGAATGTGTCCTCTTTACAAATTGCCCTAAATTGCATTGTGTATTTTTCCTTTGATTTTCCTAAATTCGCTAAAAATATTGTTTATGGGAAGAGCGTTTGAATACCGAAGGGCTGCAAAAGAGAAACGATGGGACAAAATGTCCAAAATGTTTCCTAAACTCGGAAAGGCAATTACAATGTCGGCAAAAGAGGGCGGAATGGACCCAACCACGAATGCTAAATTGCGAACAGCCATTCAAAATGCCAAGGCTGAAAATATGCCGAAAGACAATATTGAAGCAGCAATTAAAAGAGCAGCTCAGAAAGACGTTGCCTCCTTCTCAGAAATAAACTACGAAGGGAAAGGGCCACATGGGGTGCTGGTTTATGTGGAATGTGCAACCGACAATCCTACGCGTACAGTAGCAAACGTAAAATCATATTTTAATAAAGCAGGAGGACAAGTGGTGCCTAATGGATCAATGGAATTTATGTTTGCTCGAAAAAGCGTATTTGAAATTAACAAGTCCAACGAAGTCGATGTAGAGATGTTGGAATTGGAATTAATTGATGCGGGATGTGAGGAAATAGAACTAACGGAAGATCAATTGATCGTGTATGGCGATTATACTGCTTTTGGCACCCTAGCGAAGGCACTTGAGGATATGCAAATTGAAGTCCAAAAATCAAGTCTAAAAAGAATTCCAACCTCACCTGTAGAATTTACAGAAGAACAATTGGTTGACATCGAAAAAATGCTTGATAAAATTGAGGACGACGACGACATTCAACAGGTATTCACAAACATTGCATAAAAATCTCTTAAGTCTATACTAAATCAAGTATTTCAGAGTTATTAAGTAAAGTCATTTTTGAAAAAGATAATAGGAATTTTCGCGTTGATTGTTGTTTTAGTGGCCTGTTCCACTGAGAATGCTGGATTTTTGAATAGAAAGTACCACGGAACTACAGCTCGTTACAACGGCCTTTTTAACGCTAACGAATTGTTGAAGGGAACTCTTAAAACCTATTATTCATCTCGAAAAGAAGACTTCTACACTGTTCTACCCGTAAACCCACTTCCTAATGAATCAGAGGTAAAAGGAATGTTGCCGGCGCTTGATACAGCTATTTCTAAATGCACGAAGGTAATTCGAAATCACAGCATGCCAAGTGCAGAAAATATGTACTATAAGGAAGTAGAATACAACCGATGGATAGATGAAAACTGGATAACGATAGGGAAATCCATGTATTACAAAAGAGAATACGATAAGGCTTTTCAAAATTTTCAGTTTGTAAAGAAGTTTTTTAAGAAGGACCCTTCCACATACTTAGCGGAACTATGGGCTGCCAAAATCTTGATTGAGCAAGAGAAATATGCTGAAGCTAAATTGAGTCTGGACGGTTTATCAGAAGTTTCACAAGCACAAAAAAAGCGCAAGTTAGTAGATTACCTTCCTAAAGCTTTTGCAAAAAAAACAGAGGAAAAAGAAAAACAGGTTCGATTAAAAAGAAGTTTACAATTCGATATTTATAAGGCCAACGCTGACCTTGCTATTCAAAGAAGAGATAACGAATTGGCCATTAACATGCTGAATTTAGCCATTAAAAAATCTCCCAATGTCAAAGAAAAGACGAGATTAAGCTACATACTTGCACAACTTTATCAGCAAGAAAAGCAATTAGATTCTGCTGCATTTTTCTATGGAAAATCCGTTCGCCCGTCAGCGCCATTTGACATTTCTTTTAATGGCCGACTAAACGAAGCCATTTGTGGTTCAGGTAAAGGCATGGATAGGAAATTAAAAATAATGCTTCGGGATGCTAAAAATGCGACATATAAAGATCAAATTTATTTTGCTTTAGCCCGAGTAGAACTCAATCAGAACGATAAAAAACAAGCAAAAATTTATTTGACACAATCTGCGTTTTATTCTAACAACAATAAGCGTCAACGAGCAATGTCCTACGAAACTTTAGGAGATCTTTGTTACAATGACAGAGATTATATTTCGGCGCAAAAATACTACGATTCGTGTAGCCGATTTGTGACAGAAGATTACCCAAATGGTGATGAAGTTAAAAACAAAGCGATTAAACTTGCAGATCTCGTAAAAGCTGTTGAAACTGCTGCTTTTGAAGACAGTGTGCAACGCATAGCGAAAATGTCCGAAAAAGAGAGAAACGAATTTTTGAGGGAAACCTTAAAAAAGATGAAGGAGGATATACAGCGTAAAAAAGAACTTGAAGCTCAAAAATTACTCGCGCTGCAATCTCAACAAAATAATGACGGTGGAAATAACGCAAATAAATTTGTTTTCAATAATCCAAAACTAAGAGAAACGGGCTTTAAAGAATTCCAAAAACAATGGGGGCCGCGAGAAAATGAAGATGATTGGCGAAGAAGTAATAAAATTGTATTTAATAACAATACGGAAGAAGACACTACGCTTGTGAATAACGAAAATCAAAACGAAGTAAAAGATAGCTTGACCGTAGAACAGTTATTAGCTGATATTCCACTTTCTGATAGTGCGTTTCAAACCTCTCGATTAAAAATGCAAGAAGCGTATTATCAAGCAGGAGTTCTGTACAAGGAAGTATTGAATGAATCTTCTTTGGCGGGCGAACAATTTGAATCGGCATTGGCAGTTAAGGAAATAAATCTGACCGATCTTTCATCGGCATTTCAACTATACAAACTAAACGAGCAAGGAGGAGCTGCGTTTAAATACCGAAACCACATTATCGTAAATTATCCAAATTCGGATGCTGCTAAGTATTTTGAAGACCCTGATTTTTACATAAAACAAAAAGCCTCTCAGCAACAAGCACAAGTGAATTATCTCGCTTTAATCTCGCTTTATGAAAATGGAAAATATCAAGAAGTAATGGAAGCCTCCGATAAAATTATAGCATCGGAACCCGCAAATGCACTCAGGGCTGAGTATTTACTTCTTAATGCACTTGCTTTTGGACAAATAAATGAGAATAAACAAGAATTGGTGCCTAGATTAAATAGAATTATTGAAGAAAAACCAGGAACCCCTCAAGCAATTAGGGCAAAAGAAATGCTAGAAATAATTAAAAATGGTTATTCTAAAAACGAACTTGTTAATTTTAATAAAACCTATTCATTTAGTTATAACCCAGATGTGGCGCAATATGTTATAGTTTTGATGGATGAAGAAGATGACGTTGACGACGCAAAAGGTGTTATTTCCGATTTTACGACGAGGAAATTAAAACTAACCAAAATGAAAATTTCTCCAAAACTGACATTAACCGAAAAACACATGGTGTTGATTCAAGAATTCAGTAAAATAAAGGATGCAGAAGATTTTGTGAATGCTTATAAAGCCGGATTTGAAGATTTAGGTGATTATCAAGACAATAAAATTTACATTATTACACAAGAAAATTTGAAAAAGTTAATAGAAAGCTCGAAATTTGACGAATACAAGTTGTTTTACGACGATAATTATTAATTATGGATCTTCTAAAACGTAAAGATTTTTTCGGTTCAACGCATACAAATGATTCGATGGAAAAAATAAATAAAATTCTATCTGGCACTGAGATTACAGGAGATATTGTCTCTGATGCAAGTATTTTAATTGAAGGTGAAGTGAACGGAAATATTTCGTGTTCTTCCAAGGTGTTTATTGGCTCAACAGGTAAGGTTAAAGGAAACTTGGTGTGCGTGAATGCAGAAATTGAAGGTGGAATGGATGGAGAATTGACAATCGAAAATCTATTAGTACTCAAAAGTACTGCCCGTATTAAAGGAGATATTCAAACATTGAAACTAACCATTGAGGAGGGAGCATTTTTCGAAGGAGCATGTGTAATGAAATCTCCTGTTTCAAATCCCACTTTCAATGCGAATGTAGATTTTGAGTAACTCAAAAAAGCCTTCAAGTTCTAAATTTTCGTCTTACGCCAAATTTTCAGCAATTGGTTTTCAAATGGCAGCTATCATTGCCATTTTTACTTTTCTTGGAACTTATTTGGATGATAAAAACCCGGGTTCAACACCTTGGTGGACCATTGGTTTTTCTTTGTTTGGTGTGACCGCTTCATTGGTACTGGTCATTCGCGAAGTGCTCAGAATGAATAAAGAAAATGAACAAGACTAATTTTCTCTTTGTATCTATCGTTTATCTTTTTGTGAGCGTAATTTCCGCTGTTATTTTTAATGCAGTAGTAAGTAGAGATTTTCGAGATGGTCTTTTAATTTCTGTTATCACGTTCTTCATTTACACTTCTACTTCTGCCTTTTCTTTTTTCTACAAGACCAAAGAATTTGACTTTGTTTTGCGTGTTCTGTTACTCATTACACTACAAATGTTATTTTTCTTATCGGTTGCTTTAGCCTTGATTTACACCCGAGATGATTTTCCCCTTATACTTTTTTTCTTAGGTTTATTTTTGGTTTTATTAGTAATTCAAACGTTCGTGTTAATTCGTTATCGACGCTAACGTTTGCTTGAGAAAAAAGCTTTCAAAAGATTAGAACATTCGGCTTCCATTATCCCATTTTGAACAAGTGTAGTCGGATGATAAAGTGATTTTCCAACCGTTCCTGCTCCACGTTTTTCATCGCGCGCTCCGAAAACGATTTTATCAATTTGAGACCAATAGAGTGCCCCTGCACACATGCAACATGGCTCAAGAGTGACATAAAGTGTGCAGCCCTTCAAGTATTTCGCTCCTAAATATTGTGCGGCGGCAGTTATGGCCTGAATCTCGGCATGCGCTGTAACATCGTTCAAGGTCTCAGTTAAATTGTGACCCCTTGCAATTATTTGATTTTTAGCAACTATTACTGCTCCAACAGGAACTTCATTAGCATCATAAGCCTTTTGCGCTTCGTCTAATGCTTGCTTCATAAAATAATCATCGTTGTAGGGCGTGAGCATAATCAATTATTTCAGCAAAGGTAATTCTCACAACGCAATGTTCAGAAGATTTGATGGGAAGATATTTATCCGTTTTTCATTTTTAGTTCATTTGTGAAGTGAATTTTTTAGACATAATTATTGCGATACCTCTTGTTTACGGAGCATATAAAGGCTTTCGTAATGGATTCATTATGGAAATTTTTACCATTTTGGCGCTGTTTGTTGGTCTTTATGCCGCTTTTACCTTTTCCGATCAGCTCACCGGGATGTTTGTTGACACTCAACATGAAGAGCCTGAATATTTGCCGCCGCTTATCTTTATTGTTTTACTAATAGGTGTTGGATTTGGTGTGTACTTTGCTGGAAAAGCCCTAG
>Ga0172373_10005864_pt1 | contig 16644 bp, 19 predicted proteins | sample Lak10m_2_FD_114546 | JGI IMG/M metagenome (GOLD analysis project Ga0172373, IMG submission 114546) | Freshwater microbial communities from Kabuno Bay, South-Kivu, Congo - kab_092012_10m | ecosystem: Environmental > Aquatic > Freshwater > Lake | place: Democratic Republic of the Congo...
CAAGTACGATAGGTCTCGTTGATCGGCATCAGAACCTCCAGGTGAAATCGTTTGTCGCAAAACAACTTTACCCGATTTCTTTTGCCGATCAATATTCTTTTGTTAAACTGTCAGGTCGCTAGTTGGTTTCGATACGGGCGAAATGATCATTCGCCCTACTCAACCAACGGGATTTTTCTTGACAGCAGATTGATTATTATCTATAATCTTTACAGTGTCAAGATTGAGAGAGAAAATGCCGAAGAAGAAAACATATCATCATGGTGATTTGAAGAACGCGCTTATTCAGGCGGGGGTTGGGATCCTTGCGAAGGAGGGAGTGAGCGGGCTGTCTCTGCGCAAGGTGGCGTTGAAGGCGGGAGTCAGTCACTCCGCGCCGTATGCTCATTTTGTAGATAAGCAGGCGTTGATTGCGGCGATCTCCACCGAGGGATTTCGTCAATTGTATGAGCGGATGAGTGCGGTAGCGGACGAGTACAAAAGCCGACCTGAAAAGCAATTGGTGGAAGCGGCTTGGGCGTATGTCCAATTTGCGATGGATGACCCCGACCGATTCAAGGTCATGTTTTCTGGGGTGTTGGAGAAGGAAAAGGAATATCCTGAATTTGTGGCGGAGTCGCAGAGAAATTTTCAGCTGGTGAAAATGATCGTTGAGGTGAATCAAGCGTCGGGTAAGTTAAGAGGCGGACCGTCTGACTTGGTGGCGTTGTCTGCGTGGGGGGGAGTCCACGGGTTTGTGATGCTGCTGTTGGAAGGTCAGATCTCCCATACAGTTTTGGAAAAGAAGAGTCTGCGCGAATTGGTGGAATTTCAGCTTGAGCAAATTATATTGAAATGAAGGGTAAGTAAAAATGATTCTGGTCTGTCTGGTAGTGGTGGATTAATCAATCAAATGGAGAGTTGGAATGAGCGAGCGATGGACAGGAAATAACATCCCAGACCAAACTGGGAAACTGGTGATCGTCACAGGCGGGAATAGCGGAATTGGGTATGAAGCTGGGCTGGCTTTGGCTGGCAAAAATGCTCATGTGATTTTGGCAGTGCGTGATGTGAAAAAGGGTGAGGATGCTGCGCAGAAAATTCGTCAGAAATATCCGCAGGCGCAGGTGACTGTGATGCCGCTGGATCTTTCTGAGTTGAAAAGTGTGCGCTCTTTCGCGCAGGCGTTTCTTGCAAAGCATGAGCGCTTGAACATTTTGATCAACAATGCGGGCGTGATGGCGCTGCCTGCCCGTAAAACCGCCGATGGGTTTGAGATGCAGTTCGGCACGAATCATTTGGGTCACTTTGCGTTGACAGGTTTGTTGCTGCCTGCGTTGAAGGCGACCCCGAACGCTCGAGTCGTTACAGTGAGCAGCAATTTGCATATTCCAGGTGATATCCACTTTGACGATTTGCAGTGGGAGAAAAGCTATGACCGATGGGGAGCATATTCACAGAGCAAACTGGCGAATCTGTTGTTTGCCTATGAGTTTCAGCGTCGTTTAGTCAGCGCAGGAATTGATGTGAAAAGTTTGGGCTGCCACCCTGGATACGCGGCTACCAATTTGCAATCCGCCGGTCCGCAGATGGACGGTTCGGTGGTTTCGCTTTGGATGATGAAGTTGGCGAATGCGCTGGTCGCTCAAAGCCAGACAATGGGCGCTTTACCGACACTTTTTGCGGCAGTAGCTCCACAAGCCAATGGCGGCGACTATATCGGTCCGACAGGTTTGCGCGAAATGCGCGGGTACCCTGCCAGGGTGAGTTCGAGCAATAAGTCTTATGATGAAGAGGTTGCAAAACGATTGTGGAGCATCTCCGAAGAATTGACTGGAGTGACTTACGCCTTCCAGGCTTTTGTAAGATAAATTCAAATGAAGTGCTGAAATAAAAAATCCCCGTCACGTTGACGGGGATTTTTTGAAATCGATATTTATCGTCTGCGCCCGCGTCTGCCGCTGACCAGACCGATGACGTACAACAAGACAACCGCCCCGACGACGGCTACGATCAGGCTTTGCAAATTGAAACCTGTAATGCCATCCGCGCCGAAGAAGTCCATGATGTAACCGCCGATGAAAGCGCCGACCACACCGACAACGATATTGGCGATGGCGCCCATCTGCTTATTTTTATTCATGATCATGCTGGCGATCCAGCCTGCCAGCGCACCAAAGACGATCCAAACAATGATATTCATTTCTTCCTCCGTTAGTTGTAAAGAATTTTTTGGCTATTTTATCATCCCGTAACCAAATGTGCAGGTAAATGGTCGGTGCGATTCATGTACGAGATGAGGATGTTGTCCTTGCGGATATCAAAGCGGCTGATGGAGCAGTTGTTGAGCAGGAACCATGAAGTTCTGCCGAGCGCGCCCTGCCGCCATGGAAGTTTCAACATGGCAGAGACGAGACGCACGAAAAATCCGCCGTGGCTGACGAAGGCAATGCGTTCTTCGGGCTGGCCTTCCTTGTCGCCGTGCCGTTCAAGTAATTCGGCAAGCACCTTATCGGCACGCGGCTGGCGTTCTTCCTCGGTTTCATAGGGACGGTTCCACCAGCCCATTTCATTCAGGTCGTCAGGAAGTTTTAACTCTGGGAAATTCTTTTCAAAGAAAGAGCGCGGCTTTCCTGACAGACCTTGAAATCGGTCCTCTTCTGCGCGGGCGTAGATCCCGCCTTCTTCGTGGATATCTTTCCACGCTGTGAAAGGGACATTTCCCAGCGCCCGCACAGTTGGGGCGGCGGTCATGGGCGCGCGTTCCATCAGGCTGGTGTAGATGTGAGTGAGCCCAAACCCGTATTGATTTTGAATGTTCCAGGTTTCGTGTTCAACGACCTGTTGCTTTTCGCTGAGATATTTTGCGAGGTACTCGGCCTGCTCCAGCCCGATCTCGGTGAGATACGGGTCGGAGTTTTCCCTGTATTCAGGATCACGTGAATTCGCGTTGTTGATGGATTGCCCGTGACGGATAAAATAAAGCTGCATTCTTTGTCCTTCTGATTGAGATTTTTTCCAAAAAATAACAGTCATTCTGTTGAAATGACTGTTAACTGTATTGACTACTGATCGGATTTTACTTTATCTGATAAAGGATTTTCGTTTCGGAATTATCGTCGTAGTCCTGCCGCTCGCGGTGAGTGGACACTCTCGCACTGATAATACGGACGGTGTCTTCGCTCCTCGCGATGGAACAGGTCAGCAACCGTGATCGCGGACCAGACCTGCCGATCGCCAGTTCGCGCTTTTCCTTTTGGGAGTGTTCTTCATCGTCGTGAAAAAGCACGTGCGGGTCTTTGAAGATCGTGACCGCCTCATCAAAGCTGACTCCATATTTTTCGTCGTTCTTCTCCGCTTTGGCGGGGTCCCACTCAAATTTCATCGGTTTTATTTTTGCCATAAGGGGAGTATAGCATACGGAACTTGTAAAAAAGTGACAGTCACCTTCAAGGTGACTGTCACTTTGACTTTTATCTTCGTATCGTCGCTTCCCGTTCAGGACCTACCCCGATCCACTTGACGGGGACTCCCGAAGCCTCTTCGATCATCTTCACATAGCTTTGGGCATTGGCTGGCAAGGCTTCAAATGACTTTGCCTTGCTGATGTCTTCCTTCCAGCCTGGGACAGTTCGGTAAACCTTCTCCACTTTATCGAGTCCGTAGGCGTCCACATCCGCGTAGCGGACATCCACGCCGTCCAGTTTATAACCAACACAGACTTGCAGATTGTCCAACCCGCTGAGGGTGTCCAGCTTGGTGAGGCAGAGTTCGGTGATGCCGCTGAGTTGGGCGGCGGTCTTCACGATCTCCAGATCCAGCCAGCCCACGCGGCGGATGCGTCCCGTGGTGGCAGCGACCTCGCCGAATTGTTCATACTCCGCGCTATGGGTATCGAGAATTTCAGTCGGCAGCGGCCCCGCGCCGACGCGGGTGGTGTAGGCCTTCGTCACACCGACGACGTTCGTGATCAGGCGCGGCGGAATTCCCAGTCCCGCCGAGGCTGCAGATGGAATGGTCGTCGAGGCAGTCACGAACGGGTAGGTTCCCCAGTCTGTGTCGAGGAAGGTGCCCATTGCCTGTTCAAGCAAAAAGTTCTTGCCCGCCTTCAAACCATCCTGCACCAGCGAAAATAATTCCTTGATGTACGGTTTTAACTTTGAATAATATCCGCGATACTCATCGCGCACGGTTTCGTAGTTCAATGCCTGTCCGCCAAGCGCAACGATGATCTTGTTCTTCAATTCAAGCTGCACCTTCAAACGCTGCTCGAACATGTCGCTCGCAAAATCCGTCCAGCGGATGCCGTTGTAGCTGACCTTGTCCGCGAACACAGGGCCGATGCCGCGGCGCGTTGTCCCTGTGGCGCCAGCGCCTTTGGCTTCTTCGTACAAGCCGTCCAAAATTTTATGATACGGCATAATGATGTGCGAACGCGGCGAGATCCAAAAACGTCCGTCAATGCCAACGCCAGCCTTGTTGAGCATCTCGATCTCGTCGATCAGCACCTGCGGGTCAACGACCACGCCGCCGCCGAGCAGCCCCGTCGTGTTCTGCGCGAAGATCCCCGAAGGCACCAGATGAATTTTGAACGTCCCAAACTCATTAATCACGGTATGTCCCGCGTTATTGCCGCCGTTGAAGCGCGCCACATAATCCACCTGTCCCGCAAGAAAATCCACCACCTTGCCTTTGCCCTCGTCGCCCCATTGCGACCCGATCACTGCTGTAACTGTCATGTAAACCTCCGATAATTGGGAATCGGGAATGGTGAATTGGAATTCTTCCGATTCCCAAAGTACGATTCCCGTCGACTTTTCGCTTCATACTTAATCTGCGATCTGATTCTGTTTCGAGTTCAATTTCTGGCACCGCAACATTCACGTTACAACCCATGAACTCGCGCAAGATAAATCTTGCGGTACGATCCCTGCCCATGTTGGAATGACCAGCTATCCGTTAGGAATGAAGCGGTTTATTTTCCTATGGATTCATCGTCACGCATTATAATTCGGGCGGTTTGATTCTGGACAACAGGAGTTCTTATGAAAATTTTGCAGGATACCGCTTTAACCTACGATGATGTGCTGCTTGTGCCGCAATATTCCGACGTGGATTCGCGTCGTAAACTTTCCATTCAAACGCGTTTGACCAATCAGATCACGCTGCAGATCCCCATCGTCTCCGCGAACATGGACGTGGTCACCGAGAGTGAAATGGCGATCGCGATGGCGCGTGAGGGCGGCATTGGCATCATCCACCGCTTTCTTTCGATTGAAGAACAGTCACGGCAGATCCAGCGCGTGAAGAAGGCCGAGTCGTTCATTGTGGATAACCCGATCACGATGAGCACGACCCATACGGTTGGTGACCTGAAAAAACTTGTGAACGAAACGGGCACAGGCGGGATCTTAATTCTGGACGACAGTAAAAAATTGGTGGGTATCGTCACCACGCGCGACTTGTTGTTCGAATATAACGACGGCAAACCCGTCACTGAATTGATGCAGAAAAAAGTGATTACAGGTTCTACGGAAATTTCCTTGAAGGATGCCGAAAAACTTCTCCACGAGAACCGCATTGAAAAACTGCCGCTGGTCGATTCGAGTGGACGTGTCACCGGGCTTGTGACCTTGAAGGATATTATGAAGATCACGCAATATCCGAAAGCCACAAAAGACTCCCGCGGACGGTTGATCGTGGGCGCGGCTGTCGGTGTGAGGGACAAGGAAATGCGCCGAGTGGAAGCCGCCCTGCAGGCAGGCGCGGACTGCATCGTCGTGGACATTGCTCACGGTGATTCTAATCTTGAGATCGAAATGATCCAAAACATCCGCAGGCATTTCCCGTCCACGCAGATCATCGGCGGGAATGTCGCCACGGGCGACGGAACGAAACGATTGATCGAAGCGGGCGCTGATGCCATTAAAGTTGGTGTTGGCCCCGGGTCTATTTGCATTACCCGCATGGTGGCTGGCTCAGGGGTTCCTCAGCTAACCGCGGTGATCGAATGTGCAGAAGCCGCCCGTTCCTCTGGGATTCCCGTCATCGCGGATGGCGGTATCCGTCAGCCCGGGGATGTGGCAAAAGCTATTGCCGCAGGCGCGCAGACCGTGATGATCGGTTCCATGCTGGCTGGCACGGATGAAAGCCCCGGGATGGTGATGACCCGCAAGGGACATCGCTACAAGGCGTCCCGCGGCATGGCGTCTCGTGAGGCGAACATTGACCGCAACCGCAAGGAAGGCAATGACCTCACACAGGAGGAGATCGAAGAGTATGTGGCAGAGGGCGTGGAAGCCGCCGTCCCATACCGCGGCAAGGCGCGCGAAGTGCTCACTCAACTGGTAGGTGGTTTACAATCAGGTATGAGCTACAGCGGCGCGCACGATGTGGAAGATTTTCAGAAGAAAGCTATCTTTGTGCGAATGACAGGAGCAGGGCTGAGAGAGTCTGGTCCGCACGATGTGGAAGTGCTTGGTTAATGATGAATTATGAAGGATGAATGAGGATAAAGTCGATTGTACTCAACCTTTGTGTACTCACCTGTACTGGCGTGCGGTACCAGTGTCGTGTCCTTTGTGTTTAAATTCTTTTTTGGGAGCCGAAAATGACAAAACAAGATACAGCAACCTGGATCGAGAAAGATAAGAAACAGCTTCACCCAACCTATCACCCGAAATCGCATGCCAATCCGTTGGTCATCGAACGCGGAGAGGGCGTCTGGCTTTACACCACCGACGGACAAAAGATCCTCGATGGCATGGCTGGTCTTTGGAATGTCAACGCGGGGTACGGGCGTGAGGAACTCGCCAAGACCGCCTACGACCAGATGAAGGATTTGGCCTTCACTTCCAACTTCTCCGGTATGACGAATCTTCCATCCATCACATTGGCGGATAAGCTCGCAGGTTTTGCCTACGAGGGACTGAACACCACCCTGTTCACATCTGGCGGCTCCGAAGCCAATGATTCAGCGTTCAAGACCGCTCGCTATTATTGGAAGCGCAAAGGCAAGCCAGGCAAGTACAAGGTCATTGCCCGCAAGGGAGCGTATCATGGCATTACCGTTGCAACTACCTTTGCGACAGGTCTCGAAAAATATCACACCATGTTTGGCCCTGCCATGGAAGGATTTGTCCACATCCCGGCGCCGAATCCGTATCGCTACGAAGGCACGTTGAAGGCCGGTGAGACAGTCGGTCAGGCGGCTGCTCGCGAACTCGAAGAAGCCATCCTGCGTGAAGGACAGGACACTGTCGCGGCGTTCATCGCTGAACCGGTCATGGGTGTGGGCGGCGTGGTCGTTCCTCCCGCTGACTATTTCCCGCTCATCCGCCAGATCTGCGACAAATATGAAGTCCTCTTTATTGCAGATGAAGTCATCACTGGCTTTGGCCGCACAGGCGAATGGTTTGCCCTCAAACATTGGAATGTCAAACCGGATATTCTTTCCTTCGCCAAGGCCATCACCAGTGGATACGCCCAACTCGGCGGCATTCAAATTTCAGATGCCATCCGTGAGACGATGGAAACTGCGGCAGACACCGAAGCCTACATGCATGGCTACACATATTCAGGTCACGCCATGGCATGTGCCGTTGGCCTGAAAAACATCGAGATCATGGAACGCGAAGAATTCCCCAAGCGCGCCCGTGACCTCGGCAAACGTCTGCTCGAAGGTTTGCAGTCCCTCAAGGAATTTTCCTTCGTCGGTGACGTGCGTGGAATCGGTCTGGTCTGCGGCGTTGAAATTGTCTCGAGCAAGGAAACCAAAGCTGCCGACGCTGCAAAGACCATGCAAATTTTCAAAGCTGCCCAGGAGCGTAGTCTTCGCACCCGTCCGCTTGGCAACACCCTCGCCTTCTCGCCTCCGCTTTCCATCAACGAAGATGAAGTGGATGAGATCATCAAACGCCTCGGCGCCGCAATGGACGCAGTCGGGTAATTAATTGACAATTGCCAATTAATAATTATCAATTACAAAAGTAATGTCCGTTTACCTTCACGATATTCCCCTCTCCCAGGCTCGTGCTCGCTTGCAAGAAGCGCTGCAGGAAGCAAATCTTTGGCGTGTTCTTGGCACTGAATTGATTCCGCTCGATGAAAATGCGTTGGGTCGCGTCACTGCCGAGCCGATCTGGGCAGAGATCTCTTCGCCGCATTATCACGCCTCGGCCATGGACGGTTTTGCCGTCCGCGCGGTCTCCACGAATGGCGCCATGCCTTCCACGCCAGTCAAATTGTTCACTGGCCCTGAAACACAATATGTGGATACAGGCGATCCGCTCCCCGAATGGGCGAATGCGGTCATCCCGATCGAAAATGTGGAATCTCTCGATGAGAACGAGCAGATCACCAAAGAGATTCGCAAACCGAAGTCTATTCGCATTCGCGCCGCCGTCGCGCCGTGGAGTCACGTCCGCCCGTTGGGAGAGGATATCGTTGCGACTCAATTGGTTCTGCCTACAGGCCACACCCTCCGCCCAGCGGACTTGGGTGCCATTGCCGCTTCTGGACACCAATCCATCCGCGTCGCGCGCAAGCCGAAAGTTGCCATCCTGCCAACCGGCACGGAGCTCGTCCCGATCGGTTCCAAACTAAAAGCGGGAGATATCCTCGAATACAATTCGCTCGTCCTCGGGGCGCAGATCAAAGCAATGGGCAGCGAGCCGACCCGCTATCCGATCACCAAAGATGATTTTGATTCGATCTGCGAAACGGTTTTGCAAGCCGCTCAAACACATGACCTTGTTTTACTGAACGCAGGTTCCTCCGCGGGCGCGGAAGATTTTTCGTCCAAGGTTGTTGAAAAACTTGGCACACTTTTGGTTCACGGCGTTGCCGTTCGTCCTGGGCATCCCGTTATCCTCGGGATGATAGACCGTGGACTGAAGACCGAAGAAGGGGCGTTGTCCGTTATTCCGATCATCGGTGTTCCTGGTTACCCCGTCTCTGCCGCTCTCACAGTGGATATTTTCGTTGAGGCTCTCATTGCAAAATGGCTGGGGCGCAGACCTTATGAACTTCCCACGGAGACGGCTACTCTCACGCGTAAACTTGTTTCCCCAGCGGGAGATGATGACTACGTCCGTGTGGCGGTAGGCAAGGTGGGAGATAAACTCCTTGCCGCGCCGTTATCCCGTGGAGCGGGAGTCATCACCTCGCTGGTTCAAGCTGATGGGCTTGCATTAATTCCCAGCGGCGTGCAAGGCATGGAAGCAGGCGAGCAAGTCAAGGTCCATTTGTATCGCAGCCGGGCTGAGCTCGAGCGGACGATTTTCTGCATTGGGTCACACGATCTTACATTGGACATCATGGCGCAATTCCTTGCCGAGCATGACCGCCGACTTGCCTCCGCAAATGTCGGTTCGCAGGGCGGGCTTGTAGCGTTGCGGCGCGGTGAAGCGCATATGGCGGGTTCGCATTTGCTCGACCCAAATGATGGTTCGTACAACATTTCGTACATTCGTCAATACATGCCGAACATTCCCGTCAAAGTGGTTGCGTTGGTGGGGCGCGATCAGGGGTTGATCGTTAAGAAGGGAAACCCAAAGGGAGTGAAAAGCCTGGAAGACCTGCGCAGGCCTGAAGTCCAATTTGTGAACCGCCAGCGCGGCGCAGGTACGCGTGTCCTCCTCGACTATCATTTGAATTTGATGACAATCCCACAAGAGTCCATTGCAGGCTATTCTCAGGAAGAGTATACTCATCTTGGCGTTGCAACTGCTGTAACTTCGGGCCGTGCAGATTGCGGGTTGGGAATTGCAGCGGCGGCACAAGCTCTGGACTTGGATTTTATTCCGCTGTTTCAGGAACGCTACGATCTGGTGATTCCCAAACAGCACGCAGATAGTAGTTTGCTCGCGCCTCTTTTCGACCTGTTGGCTGATTCGCAGTTTCGAGAGGCCGTATCTCAACTGAAAGGTTACGACGTGTCTGTGATGGGCACGGTTATTTTGGAGGACTAATGTCAGAAGGTTTGATCATCGACGATAACCGCCAGACTGCGGATGCATTGCAGCAAATGTTGGAGGTTCTGGATGTGCCGGCAAAAGTGGCATACGGCTCAAGCCCTGCCATGGCAGTGTTGGGGAGTCAAGTTCCGCGCTTTGTCTGTCTCGACATCAACATGCCCGGAGTGGACGGGACGGAAGTACTCGCTTACATTCGTCGTGAGCCGCGCTTGATGAAAGTGCCTGTGGTTATCATTACGTCTGACGATCAGCCCGAAACCCGTCAGCAGGTGCTCAAGGGAGGCGCGCAGGCGATGTTGATCAAGCCTGCCACTATTGATGCGCTGGAAAACGCGCTGAAAAAAGCGGGAGTACTTTCCTAGAAAAACAAAGCGGACGTGATGAGCGTCCGCTTTTGATTTAATGCGGGGTGCAAAATTCCCCAATGTTGTCGAAGTGGGTACCTGATTAAGGCTTCGGCCAGGGGATATCCGCTGGTTCGGAAAACCCATGTTTTTCAACTGTATAAATCCTTCCATAGGACTCAGCCACGCAGCCTGCCTCATCCTTCACGCTGTATTCTGTGGTGTACTGGTCAGGGTAGGAGAAAGTCCACCAGATGTATGCGCCGTCCTGACAGACAAATGCCTCGATCAAATAGCCGCGGTCCTTGTCTTGTGACATTTCCATTTGATCCCAGGTGATGACAACAAAATCGCCATCGCGATACGCATCCACATTTTGCGGCGGCCCGTACATGTTGCTGCCAATGGATTGCAGGTTAGGCTCTATCTTTTTGATGGAGCTGATGTCACCGTCAACCTTTACTACAGACGGCGCGACCCAGCAGAAATAGTCGATCTTGTCGAATTTGACGTAGAGCCACTGGCTGTAAAAAGCACGTCCCCGTACTGTGCCAACATCTCCCGGGTACAAGTCTGCGGCGTGCAGGTAGGCTACGGAAGGTCCGTAGCGGCAATGCGCCTGTTTATTGACAGTGACTGTTGGGAATGTAAACGTGGGCGTGGCGGTGATGGTTGGCGTCAACGTGATGGTGGGAGTGAACGTGAACTCAGGAGTACTTGTTGCTTCGGGGGTAAACGTGAAAGTGGGTGTTTCTGTGGAGGTTGGCGGCAGGAGCGTGGAAGTAGCCCTAGTCGCTGGCGCATTACAAGCGATCATCGCCAGAATTAATCCAAGGATGCCGAGTTGTTGCTTCCTCATTTAAAAATTCTCCAGTAAAGTAACAATATTTGTGCCGAGCGCTTCATTTGCATAACCACCTTCCATGATTATTGCGGTGGGTAGTTTTATTTCCGATATCCTTTTTCCTATTTCAGCAAACCCATTTCTAGTCAGGTGAAATTTCCCAAGCGGGTCGCCGTCGAAGGTGTCCATGCCTGTGGAGAGGACAAGATAGTTTGGTGAAAATTTTCGGATCAATTCGAGCGCTTCATCCAAAGCGGCTAAATAGCCTTCGTCGCCAGTGTCCTTGGGGAGTGGAAAATTTTTATGAAAGCCGAGTCCCGCGCCTGCACCTGTCTCGTCCGCAAAACCAATGTAATGTGGATATTCGTAATCAGGGTCGCCATGAATGGAAATGGTTAACACATCATTTCGCTCGTAGAAAATATCCTGTGTGCCGTTGCCGCCGTGATAATCAATATCCAGCAACGCCACTTTGCCTTGTGAAGAAAGCCAGTTTGCCGCAACGGATGCGTTATTGATGAAACAATATCCGCCAGCATAATCCTTCCCAGCGTGATGTCCCGGCGGGCGGCACAACCCAAACGCTGACAGATGATCGCTGGCCACTGCATCCGCCGCACTCAACGCGCAATTCGCAGAAGCCAGAGCAGCCTTGTATGTCCCAGCTACAATGCAGGCGGATAGGTCCATCATGTAATAGCCGCCGCGTCCATGCAGGGAGCTGGTTGGACGGTTTGTCTTACGGCGCAATGCAAAAGTGGCGGGCAGGAAGGCGTGCTGCTCGGGCGCAGCAGCCACTTCGGGGTCGGAGGCCAGCCACTCGGTCCAGCATGAGGCGAGGAAGCTGATGTATTCCTTGTCGTGAACAGCAAGGATCGGGTCAAGTCCAAAATCCGATGGCTCGATCAATTCAGCCCAATCCGTTTTGCCGAGCGCGGATAATATCCTGTCCATGCGGTCCGGATTTTCAAAATATTCAACACGCTTGCCGCCATCAAAAACTTCATAGGGCGGGTAATGATTGCGATGTTCTTCAGAATAAAATATTTTCATGGTAAGACAATTTTACCCGCAAGCGTCATGGAAGACGGAGGAAACATGGAAATATTTGATGCAATTCATGGAAGACTGACGATCAGCAAAGTGAAACAGGATGCTTTGCCGCGTGATGTGATCGAAAAACTTTTAAGCGCGGGCGCGCAGGCTCCCAATCATCATCGGGTGCGACCATGGCGTTTTGTAGTATTGACCGGGGATGGGCGAAATAAATTGGGCGATGTGATAGCCGCTTCTTTTCTGGACCGTAACCCTGCCACGCTGCCTGAAGGTCTGGATAAGGCTCGGGCATTACCGCTCCGCGCTCCCGTAGTTATTGCTGTTGGCGCAGATAAGTCCGTTGATGGAAGGATCATCGAAGTTGAAAATATCTCTGCTGCATCGGCAGCCTGCCAGAACATTTTGCTCGCTGCGCACGCGCTTGGACTCGGTGCCATCTGGCGCACAGGTGACTCTGCTCGCGATCCACAAGTGAAGAAATTTTTAGGCTTTGCAGAAGACCAGCATATTGTCGGCTTTATTTATATCGGCTATCCCGATGTGATGCCTGAGCCGTATGTGAGGCAGGGTTTTGAAGACCGTGTGACGTGGATGGAGTGAGGAAGTAGTCGAAGTAATCGAAGCAATAAGTAATAAGTGAAAAGTAATAAGTATAAAAAAGAGCTGAGAGTTTCAAGACTCTCAGCTCTTTTTTTATACGTGATATTTTAGTTCACCTGCTTCCACTTTGATCGGCAGGCGGTTTTCTTTGGATGGAATGGGGCAGGTTGCGTATGGCGTGTATGCACAAGGCCAGTTTTCGGTGAGGTTGAAATCAAGAATGATCTCATCTCTTTCGGGTTTTGGTAAATAGAATTTCCGCCCGCCTCCATAGGTGGTGTCTTTGTTTGTTCCATCGGTAAAGTTGAAAAGCAGTTCATCGCCGCTTTTTTCGGCTTCCAGCGTGCAATCCACTCCGTTCAGAGTAAATTGGGCTTGCCCTAAAAGGAAGCTATCGATTTCTGTGCCGATCATTTCCATTACCTTTATCGGTTTGGGTGGGTCATAGCGGATATATTTTGCCGTAACACGGTATTCAGGTTTTGCAGGGTAATAATGGAAACCCGTAAAATTTTTGCCTGCGGAGGATTCTCTGTCCCAAATTCTGACGAGCGGGACTCCGCCGCGGATGATGATCTTCATGGTCAGCGGGCCAATGTTGATCAAATCTGGCGATTTGTCCCGGTCTGTTAGCAATGGGCGTGATTCGGGTGCGGCGTCATTGATAGTAATGTTGGTACTCTCGGTAGGGTGAAGTGTGACCTGCCCGTCTTTGAGCTTGAATGAACCGCAATTTGCAAGGGGAAATTCGGGCAGAACGATCTTGTTGGCTGCGTCGCTGCCGAACGGATTTTCGCCTTCTTCCAGCCAAAACAAACCCGCCAGGTTAAGCCAGTGTAATGGGTCCGATGCAGTCTTTTTGTTCCTTGCTGCGCGGATGTTGGTTATAGTCTTTTCGTAATCAGTCATCTGTCTTATCTGCCTAACACTTCCAGCATGATATCAGGTCTATCGGTGATGATGCCATCCACGCCCCAGTTAATGAGTTTTTTCATTGTCTCAGCGTCGTTGATGGTCCATGGCTCCACAGCGAGGTTTCGTTCGTGGGCTGCCTTCACAAAGGCTGGGGTCATGACGGTGATTCCGCCAGATTCTTCTGGAACTTGTAAAGAGAAGAACTTTGGTGAATAGAAACTCCCTAGGAAGGGCTTGGTCAGTAGCACGAATACAGTCGTCTCATTCTTTGCACTGGAAGTAGCAACTTCTGGGCATGTCTCGCGGAATTCCTTAAGCTTGTCATCGTAAAAAGAAGCTGCCAGCACTTTGTCTTCCATCTTGTGTTTTCGGATCAATTCGCAAAATGGTTTTGCCATTGAAGTGTTTGTTTTCTTGATTTCGATAGTCATGTGTTTGTCTGGGAAAGCGGTAAAGACTTCTTCAAGAGTTGCGACTTTGAGACCTGTTCCACGAAAAGGAAATGTGACGCCGTTGTCGGTTGACCAATCGTAGCCGGCGTCTAATTTTTTGAGCTCTTCCAGAGTCATGGATTCGATTTCGCCGCTGCCGTCTGTGGTTCTATCTACGGCTTCATCGTGCATAAGAACAAGAACTCCATCTTTGGTAATATGGATATCCATCTCAAGGACATCTACGCCAAGGTTGACAGCATTTTGGTAGGCGAACATGGTTTCTCCTGGCCACAGGCCGTCTCCGCCCTGGTGGGCGATAACGAGCGGGTGGTTTAAGTCCGCGGCGTAGTAGGGATGGTCAATGGCGGGTTTGGATATAACCCGAAGAATGACGATTAGCAGAATTAAGAAAATAGCGACCTTTTGCCATGTTTTAAGTTTCATGTATAAGCTCCAGAATAAGTTGGTCTATTTTACCCTTAAGAATTGACATGTCTCATATTTTCACTTATAAGTAATATAAATAATTTTCTGGAGGCGGATATGCTTGCGTTGAGTGTGTTGTCTGAAGGAGCAGAAGGTCCGAATACGGAGCTTCAATGGTTTTTGCTGGTTGGAATTGCCTTTTTCTTCTTGATTATCATTGTCGGATGGTGGACAAGTGCCAGAAAACAGGATCAGGTTGAAGTGGAGCCAGAGGCGAAAAAATCAGCGAAGAAGGAGGCCGATGATCTGACAAAGATCGAAGGGATTGGTCCAAAAGTTGCAAAAACCCTTAAAGAGGCTGGAATCACAACTTTCGAGGAATTGGCCAATGCATCAGCTGGCGACTTGCAGAAGAAACTTGACGCGGCTGGGTTGCAAATGATGTCTCCCGAAGGCTGGATAGATCAGGCAAAGCTCGCTGCAAAGGGTGACTGGCAGGGAATGGCAAAATTACAGAAAGAACTCAAAGGCGGAAGAAAAGCTAAGTAAAGTTGTGTAGAATTCCGTCGCTAAGTGTCACATTTAATGTGTAACTTAAGTCACTGTATATAATTTCACAAGGTCAATATAATATTGCCCGCTATCGATATAAATAACAACTGGAGGTATATGATGAAGAAAGTCTTGTTCGCTGTATTAGTTTTGGCTACACTGGTGCTTGCTGCTTGTGGCGGCGGCTCAAATGCGGTTGCTACTTTGGCTCCTGTTCCTGCTGATTTTGCTGGAAAGACAAACCCGCTTGGCGCAGATGCTGCCGCAGCTGGCGCTGAAGTCTTCAAGACCAATTGCGAGTCCTGCCACGGCCCTCAAGGTCATGGTGACGGCCCTGCAGGTGCTGCTCTTGACCCCGCTCCGAAGAATCTCGCTGTGCTTCAGGCCACCGCTGGTGACGATTATCTTTACTGGCGCGTTAACACCGGTAAAGAAGGCACAGGTATGGTTGCCTGGAAGGGCACCTTAACTGATGAACAGATCTGGCAGGCAATTGCTTTCATTCGCACTTTGAAGTAATTTCAAAGTTTGGAAGTAACAAAAAAGGCATGCTCATTTTTTGAGCATGCCTTTTTTGTTTACCAAAATAGGGGGATTATATGAGGACTTCTCGAATTCTTTCAGAGAGTTGGTCAGGATGGAACGGTTTGGTAATGTAGTCATTTGCTCCGGCGCCAAAAGCAACCGCCCTACTGTCGCTGTCGTCCAGCGCTGTGACGATAATAATGGGAGTGATGGCAAAATCGGTTGTTTGACGCAGCATTCTGCAAAGCTTGAATCCGTCGGGCTGTGGCATCATAAGATCCAGAAGGAAAAGATCGGGTCTTACAGAGCCGGCGATCTCAATTGCTTTCGTGCTGTCGTTCACTGATGTTGTTTCGTATCCATCAGCTGCCAGGAGTTTTTCCAGCAACTGGGTAACAAGTTTGTCATCGTCTACAATCATTATTTTTGTCATTGTGTATCCCAAGTGATTATTTTGAATTTTCCCTATCATACAATTAAAGATATTGCCTGACAAGTTATAAATGACATGTTGTATTAGTAGACTCATTCCTTTGGCGGGCGGAGTTTTCCTCAAAGCCAGCACTGGCTGGGTATGGATGCTCACTCAATATTTCCCCTAAACGGGGGAATATGAAATTAAAAACACGGTGATAGAATTTTTGTTATAAAAAAATTCAAGGAGTATGAAAAATGGCAGCGATTGGCAGTAGTGTAATAACGATCATTGTGCTTTTATGTAGTTGTTTTGGCGGCCTTCTTACCTTGGGGGTGTCGGGCTTTTTTATTTATCGTATTTTCAAGAATATGTCTGGAAACAGCGCTGTGCTAAAAACAGGTGTTTCTGCCCCGGCCGTCATCATTGACGTTGCTGATACCGGCACTACAATGAACTTTAGTTTCCGCTAACATAAAGTAGGGGAAGGAGTTGAAGGAGGGATTTTAGCTAATCGCGCCAGGTGACCAGCGGGTAAATGTGAAGTTGCTGAATTCTTTTTTCGAAGTCGTCGAGA
>Ga0172373_10005865_pt1 | contig 16640 bp, 16 predicted proteins | sample Lak10m_2_FD_114546 | JGI IMG/M metagenome (GOLD analysis project Ga0172373, IMG submission 114546) | Freshwater microbial communities from Kabuno Bay, South-Kivu, Congo - kab_092012_10m | ecosystem: Environmental > Aquatic > Freshwater > Lake | place: Democratic Republic of the Congo...
AAAGAGAGGTAAAATGGGGTTAAAAAGTACAAAAAATTATGGTACTTTACACTGGGTTTTTGAATAAAAATGAGGTGGTGCAACTACTACAAATTGGTGGTGCCATTACAGTGCAAATTGACACTTATAAAAGTGTGCGCTCGTTCTCTTACTCCTTCGCTCGTTTGCCTCATACCTGTAATTCAACTCGTATGTCAAAAAATTAACTCAGCCTAGACAACAACTTTTATAGTTTTTCATAGAAAGTATAGACTAAGGAAAATCTTTGTCCGCTAACTATGGATTTCACCTCATGTAACGAATTTCTAGAGATTTTAAAAGCAAATCCTGTATTATGATTAGGAAGTATAATTTCGTGAATATCTTCATGATCATAACTATTAAATATAACAAGCCCTCCTCCTTGTTTTTCTTCCCAACCTTTATTGAGGTATATAATTAAGCGGTGGCTTGATTCGCTAGATAAATAATCATTATGAATCTCTACAAACTGTCCTTCAACCATTTTAGTTGCGGATATATTAATATTTATTCCAATTTTAGTATGGGATGATTCTTCAATTATACGGATAAGACTTTCTAGAAAAAATTTTTCTCTGAAATATTGAATATCTTGGGGAACCATGCAGGAGCTTAGATTACATTCAAATTGTTGATAGAAATCAGTGGTTTTCAGCTTCCAATTTACACATTTTTCTAACCATCCTAGTAACTTTAAGGCATATTCATCCGTAAAAATTTTACTGAATTTTATATGTTGAAATGGTTGATTCTGAAATTTATCTATCTCAAGTTGATGCATAGTTTCTCCCATGGTGATTATCCAGTAAAAAGTTTGAATTGGCTAAAATCTTCAAAGACTCAATCATTTTTCAATGTACAAAAATGGTATTAAGAAAACTTCGGATTGTTATAATAAACATACATGAACAAGAAACGTCGGGAATAACTTGATCACGAAGAAAATAACTGTTGCCTAGTGTTTCCTGTGCCACTTCATCTTCTTGTTTCAGTGTTTTCATGAATCTTCGTAATCCCTCTACTCGTAATTGAAAAGTAGTAATTTATTCTTCACCAATTACCAAATAGCTTGTTGTAAAGATATTTGTATCCAGATCAATTTCGATATATTTCATAAATAACTGCCTCTTCAAAGAAAGATTTTTATAGAGTAAATCTTATAATGTTAAACTTACAACCTATTTAATTTTGCACGCACTGTGAGTAAAAATTGACAACCTAATATTTCAACGGTGGTTATTATTTTAGCCATAAAAATAATGGATTCAATTCCAACTATTCCCAGTGCATTCATCCTCTAATTATTTCGTTATATAATTCCCATCAGGCGAAGCTTATTCAAAATCATCTCTGATACTGGTTGCCAGAACTCAGCTGGGAAAAAACTCGGGGAAAGACAAAGAGAAACATCTGCAATTCTTCTCTCAAGATTTTTATCTTTTAATACATCAAATATTTTTTTGACCAGATTTAGTTGCATTTCTAAACTGGTATCATGACAGCGACCAGTCTCTTGCCACGCAGAATTTCCATCAAACCTATTATTGAAAAAATCCATATCTATATGCAAAAAAATAGGGACTCCGTCTGGTAGGTGATTTGGCCATGTATCTATATTAGAAGTGGCAATATAGTTTGATGTATTCAATAGTGAATCACTTTCTTCAATTTCTTTTTGCTCCAAGCTAATTCTTAATAAAGAATCCCCTAATATTGCATCTGGTATATATACTCTTTCGAGTGAGTATGCGTATGGATCTGGTCTTACCGTCAGATGCCTAACATGAATTTTCTCTACCTGCCAAATAAGAGGAGATAAAATACTTCCCTTACCTAAAGCTCCAGAGAGAATTGCAGAAGTCACTGATTCTGGATCTAGTAATGAGAAGTAATTTTTAGTAATGAAGTCAAGGTATTGACCCTCTGAATTTTTCCCAATTCTTGGTGACATCATATCCTTATGATCATCCACATGGAGAAGAATTAATTCCTCTAATATAAACCCTCTTTTTTGGAAGTACATGCTCCAAGATAATGGAGACCACTGATCTTCCATGGCAAATATTCCTCTATTTAAAAATTTTTTTTCTACGGGGATGTCTCTTATTCGTGTTTCGGGTTTCCACCATTCCAGTTTTTCGTAGATCTCAGAATCTAACATATAGGAACCATAGGGACTGCTAGGCCGTTCAAGACGAATCTCAAAATGATCACCTTTATCAGTAACCGTCGGCAAGTGTTCGGGAAAATATTCTTCTACAAGACATTGTCTTTCTGTTTCGCTTTCAGGCAAAGAACTCTTTCTAACTCTTAAGAAAAGGTCGTCTATCGGTAAATCAGCAATAAGTGAATGACTTTCTTTTTCTTTGTCGGCTACATCTTCTGCACCAGAAACTACCATTATCGAAAAACTAGAGCAAATAAAAGCATACAAAACTGCATTTTTTATCAAAATAAAATCTCATGCAAAAAAATTTATTCTATACTCTAATCTGATTTTTTTTATTTAAAAACGTTATTTATTTTTGAAATTTAACCTATAATTGTAGATGTATATAAAACACAATATCTAATTAAAAAATAAAAATTTTCTTAGTTACAGGGGCGCATGATTAAGTCTCAAATATTCAAAAAAAAATCTTTTTCCACACTATATATAGTACAGTTTTGTTTTTCAAATTTCTTTGAGGAAATAAGAAGTGATAAAAATCTATTTAATACATTTTTCCTCGCGGTTTGTGTTTTTATCCTTGCTGTTATGTGTAATGTCAGCCTGCCTTTGATTTTAAAATTTATTGTCCAATCTCTGGGAAGTATAAAAAAAAACCACCAACTTATCTTTATTGCAATTTTGGGATACGGTTTTATGTGGATAGTTGCTCAAGTAGGTGAGCATATTCGAGAGATAGCTAGTATTCGGGTTATAGAAAGAGTTTTAAGAAAATTAACACTTAACTTTTATCAAACTGTTATTAGTCAAGATACGCCTCATGAGAAATCGATTGCAACTGGTGCTATTATTAACAAGTTGTTCTTGTTTAGAGACGGATTCCAGAATTTGGTCTGGGGACTACTGTTCTTTCTTTTTCCCACAATAGTTGAAATTGTTTGTGCTTGTTCTGTTCTTCTTTATCTTTATGATAGTTCTTACTCTATTTCTTTACTTGTCACTACCGTTATTTATGCTGCGTGCACTGCTTATGGAGTTTTTTATTATTTGAAACACCAAACTCAAACTCTTAAGGTTTCTAATAATGTATTTGGTTTCTTAAGCGATCGTTTATACAATATAGAGACAGTAAATTGTTTTAGTGACCCCAAAAGAGAGATTTCTATTTTTGATGAAAATCTTGTTAAATTAGAAAGTAAAACAAAAAAAACAAAACAAATTTTTGAGTCAATTAGAATCGTTCAGGGACTTATTATTGGTCTTGCTTTGACTTTTGTGACGTACAAATCTATTGATAACATTCTACAGGGAAATCAAGATCTGAGTGATTTTATTCTTATCAATGGGTATGTTATTCAATTTTTTTTACCACTTTCTTCACTTGGATTGGTTATGAATGATATTTACAAATCATTCGCTGAAGTTGCAGGATTCCTTGATTTATTTCCTTCTAGAAAAGATGATATTCCTGAATCAAAAAATAGAGTTCCAGATGATAAGCTAGTTTCTTTATCGGTAAAAGGACTAAATTTTTCCTACGAATCGAACAATTCTTTATTTTCCTTAAAAGATATTAATATTTCCTTAAAACCTGGATGGAAACTAGGCATTGTGGGAAGCTCTGGCTCCGGCAAATCCACCTTAGGGAAAATATTGGCAGGTTTATATAAGCCAAATAGTGGGGAAATATTTCTTAATGGAGTATCTTATTCTGAATATGATAAATCTCTTTTTAAAAAAAAAATAGCCATAGCACCTCAACATGTCCAGCTTTTCTGTGATACTGTTCTTGCAAATATTATTTATGCTAATCCTAATGCTACGTTAGAGGAATTACAAAATGCTATTAAGGTAACTCAGCTTGAAGAAGTTATTGATAAGTTACCTAACGGTTTGGATACCTTTTTAGGAGAACAAGGGGCTCTATTGTCCGGCGGTGAAAAACAAAAAATAGGAATAGCAAGAGCTATTCTTAAAAAATCTCTCTTGTATATTTTTGATGAACCAGCTTCTTTTTTGGATCTTAAAACTGAAAAAGGAATACTTGATTATTTTAGCTCTCAGCAAAAAAAAGTAACTCAAATTATTATTACTCATAGAATCCATACCATTATGAATGCAGACTGGGTTTTGGTTATGGAAGATGGAAAAATAATCTCTCAAGGAGCTCCAAAATATCTCGTTAATCATTCTCAAGTTTTTAAAAGATTATATGAACTAGATAAATCAAGCTTAAACTAGGAACTGTATAATATATTTTTATAAAATGAAAGGTTTTTTAAAATAAATTTTAACTTTGTAAACAGTTTCAGAACTTGCGTATATGGTAATGCATTCTTAAAGAAAGGATAAACTTATGACTGCATTACCAAAAGTTCAAAATCAAAATAAAGATCAAGCATTACGTTATCAGGTTCTCGAAGCTATAAAAGGAAAGAACGTTTCTAACCCTGTTTTACAGAGGTTGCGTCAAGCCGTTACTGGCAAAACAGGATTGGCTATTACTAGCTATGACCGTATGCACACTCGTCATAACCGTGGTTAGATTCTGTGGTAGTGTCTTTGCAGGATAGCCCAAAGATAACTTGTTTCCTAATTAAGGTTGCTTCTCGTTGCAACCTTAATTGTGATTACTGTTATGTATTTAATCATGTAGATCAATCTTGGAAAAATAGACCGGCTCTCATGTCGGAACACTATATGCATAAACTTGCTGATCGTCTAGCTGAGTATGCCGAAAAGCGACAGATTAGTGAATTTCTCATAGTCTTTCATGGTGGTGAGCCTCTTCTTATGGGGTCCGAAAAAATTTGTCAGATGACAAAAATTATCAGAGAGGTTGTTCCGGAACATGTTAGGGTTGATTTTTCGCTGCAAACGAATGGAGTTGTCTTGCGTGAAAAAGATCTTGAATTGTTTAGTTTGAATAAGATTTCAGTTTCTCTGAGTCTTGATGGCCCCAAGAAATCTAGTGATTTACATAGACTTACGCATAATGGATCCTCAAGTTTTAATAGAGTGATGAATGCTTATAATATCTTAAAAAGATATCCGGATGTTTTTACAGGTGTTATCGCAGTAGTCGATTCTAGAGTCCCTCCTGTAGAGCTTTTTGAGTTTTTTAATGAAATTGATCCTCCAAGGCTTGACTTTCTCATACCAGATGCTAACTACTTATCTCCTCCAAAGTTTCGTGAAAAATTGCCAGGAGTTTATCAGCAGTGGCTTCATAAAGCTTTTGATCTTTGGTTAGATAGATATCCTCATATTCCTGTGCGCTTTTTTGATAATTTAGTGGCAGCAATATCGGGATCAGATCCAGGGACAGATGCATTTGGTTTTGGAGATGTGTCTCTTTTGTCTATAGAAACAGATGGAACTTACCATGTTCATGATGTTCTAAAAATCACTAAAGATGGTGCTTCTGACATAGAGATGGGCCTTGATACTCATAGTATTTATGAAGCGTCTATATCACCAAAAGTGCAAGCCTTCAGAAAGCTACTTTCTTTAGAAGGACTTTGTGATAAGTGTAAAGAATGCCCTGTTGTTGATGTTTGTGCTGGGGGAACTGTTCCTCATAGGTATGACGGAGAAACTTTTGATAACCCTACTGTGTACTGCTCTGAGATGTTTTCGATAATCAATCATGCAAGATCACGTTTAAAAGAACTAGTTCATTTGAACCGAAATGAAGCTGATTTTGTAACTTATCCTGATAATACTAACTTTGACGTTTGTTTGTATAATCAATCTTGTGCAGTAAATAAAGAGTTTCAACAAGTTTTAGAGTATTGGGTTAAAGAGTCTAGGATGTCATTCGATTCAGCTCTTTCTTATGCACAGGCTCGTTTTCCAGAAGTATCACGGTATATTGATACATTTAAGGAGCTTTCTCAAAAGGACTATAATCGATTGGTAACATTACCTTATGTTCAACTTTGGTCTTATGTTGCTAGCAAAAAAAGTAAAGGACAGCAAGTCTTTGATTTAGATGAGAAATCTATGGATATTGATTTATCATTGTTAGAAAGAATTGTCGAAAATAAAGAGTTAATTCTGAAAAGTAAAAAACTTTACATTCATGAAGATGAACCGTGGCTAAGAAGACCATGGGGAAGTAGGATTATTTTCGATGATAATAGCAGTAAGATTGCGACACAAAACACGAAAAAGGCGCTTGATATTATAAAGGAATACAAATCTGAGCTTTATGATGAAATGCTTATTATTTCCCCATGCATTCAATTCATTCAAGATCCGACAGCGCATTCAGAAAAACTTGTTTCTTTTAGCGATAACGTTGTTCCAGGAGCTTTATATGTAAGCGTTAGGCTTAATGATGGTTTTGCTGACCCTTATGATGTTGCTGACTCTATTATTCATGAACACAGGCACCAAAAACTTTACTTATTAGAAAAATTTTCTCCACTCATTGAAAGTGAAGTTCCATACGTTCCTTCTCCTTGGCGTGAAGAGCCACGACCTGTTTCAGGCCTTTTTCATGCGGTTTTTGTTTTTGTAGAATTGCAGTCCTTCTGGGTGTCACTTATCAATAAGCCTGGTAATTTAGGCCTACGTGCTCGTGCAACAGCAAAAAATTACGAAGAAATGCTTTATAAGGGAATAGAAACACTAAGATCAACGAAAGTTACACTTTTGGGAGATCGTTTACTTAGTGAACTCGAAAAAATTATTGAAAAAAATATTTGTTTGATGAAGGAGTTCTCAAATGCGGTGGCAGCTTAAAATACTAATTTTCTTATTGACTATTGGTGCTATAGAGGTGTGCAGTGGAGTGGAACTAGAAGAGCATCAAGGATCAGTAAAGAGGCGCTTGCCTAGCAAAGTTACTGATCAATCTAAGAAAAAAACTAAAAAAGAAGTTTCTGCTCCATTAAAAGCTTATTGCGATGAAGAAGATATCGAGCTTAAAACTGGTAAAGGTTCGGCCAAAACCGGAGGAGGAAATGGAGGGCGTTTCTGGTGGATATTTGCTACTACTTCCGGAGAGAAGAAGAAAGTTGGAAAGGTATATATCAATTTCGTGGAAGCTGATCCTATTGGGGAATATGCGTCTATTCAAATTTTTCTCAATAAAGCATCTCAAGGCAAGCATATAGGAAGGTGGGCCTACAAAAAAGCATGTGAGGATAGTCCTTATGATACAGTGTATGCACATATTCGTAAAAATAACGCTGCTTCCATAAAGGCAGCACAGGCTGCAGGATTTATTCAATGCTATCCAAAAGCTCCACAAGTTATTATGAAATGGATGAGACCATAAGGAAAGTGATGGAACATTGGGACGCTTTAGATTTAAGAGAGCTACCCAAGTCTGTAATGGTAGATTATGGGCGTTATTTATTTGGGTATAAACCTGCATTAAGATTTTGTTGTCCACCTACAGGCAACTTCGTGAGCATCAATGTTCCCGGTTTTGTGAAAGTTTTTAAAGGAATGATTTATATTGCTCGTGATCACTTCAATCTGAATCTTCTTGCTGAAGTAGACAATAGTATTTTACCTCATGAAACTTTATTTGGGGAAATGTTAGGTTATCCAAAATGTTGTGTGGAAAAAATTGCAAGTCTAGGGGAGATTTTTATCGATCCTTACAATCATGTGTTTAATAAAAAGGTAAAAAAGCATTCATTACTTGATATATCGCAGTATTGCAATGGTGTAGCATTAATTAGTCATGTTCCGTGTTCTATAAGTTGTCAAGCTTCTTTACAGCAAGCTAATCAGTTCTACATATCTCTGAAATCTGCATCAGGATCTCAAAGTTTTTGTTCTTGGCGAGATAATGTCATATGTTATTTTAGTGATAAAAGTAAGAACACCAGATGATCTACGGGGATTTATCGACAGAATATTATAACATAGTTAAAGCACACCCTTTCCCTGAAGAAATAAGCTTTTACCAAAAAACTCTAAAAGATATAAAAGGAACTATATTATATGGTATGTGCGGGTCTGGGAGACTCTTAATTCCTCTTCTTCAAAACGGATTTGATATTGAAGGCTTAGACGCTTCCTCACATATGCTTAATCAGTCTCGTAGGAGTGCCGAAAAAGAAGGATTAAACCCAGTTCTTTACAAACAGTCTATTGACAGGATATCCATTAATAAAAAGTACGATATGATAATGATCGTTGGCGGTTCCTTCCAGCTTATATATCCACGAAAAAATGTTATAAAAGCATTACAATTAGTCAAACGTCACTTGAAAGAAGGAGGAAGATTATTAATTGATACTTTTATTCCTTGGGAATTTTTCTATGAAAATGGAGAAAAAGAAGAATTTAGGCATATCGTTAAAAATGAATCAGGAGAGGAAATTTTTTTTACAAGATTGAGTATAGCTAATAAGAGCAAACAGCTTTTCATTAGCCAAAATACGTATCAAAAATTAATAGGGGGAAAAGTTATCAAAATGGAAAAAAGTAAAATGACTGTCCTGTGGTATCATCATTATGAACTTGTTTTATTGCTGCAATCTGTAGGGTATAGAAAAGTCAAGTTACTCAAAAAAAAATTGGGGAAAAACCCAGAATTAACAGTCTACGAAGCCAAGTGCCTATAGCCAAAGACCGTAAAGGAGCTCAAAAAAAGTGAACACTAAAATCTAATAATCCGTCCCTCATCATTTTGTCTCCGAAATCGATTAATGGAATGAATGTCGGCTAATAGTGGTGAAATCGATATATGGGGCACATTACCAGGGATGATTTGGGCTGTCCACTAAATTATAAATTAGGAGACAGCCATAAACAAAAATTTTTAAATGTTGTCATTTTTCAAAGACGAGTTCACTTTTTATCAAAATTATGTTCACTTTATTTTTAAAGAAGAATGCAATTCTGGAATTTTTTTAAGTATATTCTGCAAATATGATGACACAAAGGAAGCTTTATTAAGATTGAACAACGACGAAGTTGTAGATCTTTTTAAAAACGGCATTAACTATACCTCTATTTTTAGAGAAAAAGTTTTCTATTTTTTAACTTATTAAAAATGCTAAGAAATCCTAAAATATCACTGTATGGGGAGTTATGCTGTTTAAACCTGTTTTTTTTCTTATTCTTTCCTTTTGTGGCTTTCTTTTTTCCGCAGACCAAGAAGAACGTAAGAAGTATTTGGTCGGGTCAGCAGAAGGAGGGGATTTTTATAGAGAGGCAGTAAAAGCTCCTAGTCCATGGCATGAAGGTTGTAGACAGAGGATAAAAATTGTAAGAGATGCAGCAGAGAATTTGGATCCAGGAAAAAAAACAAACTTTGCAATGTTCAGCATAACGACAACTAAGCCAGGTACTGTGGAAAGTTCTGTTGATTTTCCAAATATTATTTTTGCCAGCGGGGGAGATTTAGGTTTTTTAAATGCACTAATGCCAAGATTAGCCTCTGCTGGCATAGGAGATATACAATGTCCTGCTCATTACTGGCCTCATAATCCTGAACTTCCTGCTGATGCGGCTCTTAGGGAAGAAATATCAAGCTTTTTTGACTTTAAAGAATCTATTTCTTCAGAAGGAAAAGAAGGAATTGTGGGTGCTTTTACCTCTCAAATTAGAAGAGACGGGTATTTTGAAAATAGAGGATATTTTGGGGTAACTCTTCTTGAAGATGCTAGAAGAAAGCTTGCTGATAGTTGCCGAGCTTCACTTCATTTTAGGGTATTTACTGAAGAATCAAATACTAAAGCGCATACTTTGAGGCTAATGGATAAAACAAAAAAAACAACAACAGAAAGCTGGCACCTAAATGATTTATTTGGTAGCGCTTTTCAGTTAAATTTTGCAGATAGTGAGCAAGCCATACGAGCATTTATCTATAAACGTGATTATTTGAATGGAGATCTAGGCACAGTGGAAGGATTCCTTAACTTTGAAGAAGCCGTGGGGCAGAGAGCTACGCAGTATAAAGTAGCTTATGAAGCATTGCCTGAACAGACTAGAAGAGAGTTAAGGCAGAAAAAAATAAGCGAACCAGGGGAATTAAAGGCTATTTCTGATATTTTAGATGGAAATATAATCCAAGCAATTACGCAAAGTAATATAAGGTTTACTTTGAATATAGCTTCTTATTACGAAATGTGTTTAAATTGCCGAGCAACGTTTCAATACGACTTAACAGATAGAAAGCATATTCAAAAGTGGTTTTTGTTGATTCTTGTCAAACAAGAAAGAAATTTAACATCTGATTTGAAGTGGTATATCAACGGAAGGTTACATCAATACGAATTAGCTGATAGACTGCCCTCTATGGTAGATTTATTAATTTCTCACCAAAATAAGTATAACCCTGAAGGAGGCAACCATGCGCACTAAGAAAATCTTTTTGTTTTTATTATTTATAGGAAATGTAGTGAATGCATCTTTTTTGGAAAGTTTGCAATTTGATGAAGTAAGAAGTAGAGGGGGTTTTAATTGTCCAGCTATGCAAAATGTTTCTAGTATTAGTCCTTCAATAAATCCATTAAATCTAACAGAAAAAGAAGAATTATTAAATTCAGGAACTCTTTTCAGGCTGCACACTTTAGACCTTTCCGGTCAAAATGTTGATGATGCTTTTGTTGATAATCTTAGTAAAAATCCATGCTTTGCACGTATTATAAATATTGATTTGTCCGATAACCCAGATATTACGCCTCAGGCGTTGGAGTACATACTAAACAGTGAATATTTGGGAAGTGTGAGGGATTTACCTCAAGTAAGTGGGAGATATGGTTGTCCAGCGACAACGATCTTTGTAAGAGCCAGGAATACTGGCATAAAAGACCGAAACATAAACCCTTTATTTGGCTTTCATATCTCTTATCGACATCCTTTTACTGGTCAAGAAACTAGCCCATCTACAGATGAAGCTGTAAAATTTTTAGATGTAACCTTGTAAATATCTTAATAAGAACAGATCTTTAGTTGATAGCCATTCTTCTATAAGTTTATATAGAAACTCCTAAAGAAAAAGGGGGAAATACAAGGAATAGAATACGGCTATGCTTTTTGTATGTCTCTAGATCATATTGAGACACCTTTTAAGTTCGTTGTGTGCTATATACGAAAAACAAGTGATTTTCGTATGTTTTAATTTTGTGTTTTATTTCGTTGTTTGTTTTTAAAAAACAGAGCACTAGCTGATCTGATATTTCTTTAAAAATTCTCAGTTGCATTTTTTTACGGTGTTCTGTGGAGAACAACACTTCTTATATTTTTTCCCCGATTCGCAAGGGCAGGGATCATTTCGTCCAACTTTTGCAAAATCTCTTTTTGGAAAAAATTTAGTTTCTGGGTGAGACTTTTCTAGATAGGCTTTATCGAACATACTGATTTGTGGGATAGATAATGATAAAAAATCTTTGTTTTTAATAAGATTATTAAAATTCTTATGCTTTAAAAAGTATTCCCAATAATCTAACTCATCGTCTGCTATCACATGTTCATGAAGTTTTTCTCTGGATTGAAGAAATTTTATAAATAAACTAGGGGTAATTTTTAATTTTTTACTAAACTCAGCTAATTGAGTTAATGCCTGGTTATTTATGCAATAAGGGTATTTCTTCTCAAGGTTATCTTTAAACAAAAGACTTAAATTACTTGCTAAAATGCCTTCATTTTGTTCGGTAACGCAAATACAAAAAATATTATCTAGCTTGTTAGAAACTATTTTAAGATATGGTGTCCCCTTTTTATTATATAATTCTGTTACATTTTGGTTAAGTATTAGCCTTTTTAAATTTAGGGATTGATTTAGCCCACTTCCTATGGAGTCCTTAAATCTACTGAATATTTTTGGGTATGCTTTATTAACATCTCTAAATTGCTTAGGTATAGGAGTTGTTTTACATTCAACAATTAATAAATTTCTTTTATATATAATCAATAAATCATGTTCATACTGAGAGTCTGCTTTCTCATAGACTGATTCATAATATTGTGCATCAGGTCCAAATATCTTTCTTAAATTCTCAAGAGTGTTGATTTCTAAAAGCTTTGCTTTATTTTTCTCATAGCGTGTTTTGGTTTTTTCATCTTGGATAATGGCTTTTTCTAATTCCATATGAAGTTTTTGAAAAAGATGGTTGCCACTAATAAGAAAGTAGTTACCATGACTTAATTTAATAAGTGGTTTAATCCTAGTTTCTCCTGGAAAAAAAACTATATTTTCTTTTTCGGTAGATTGACTTTGAGAGAACATAGATAAATAAATTCCTATTTTTTCTAAACTTAATTTTTGGTTTTGTAGTTGATTAACTGTGACCCAAATATGAGGCTGGGAATTAAGGTTTATATTTTTTTTGTTTAGTTCAATACATTGTTTAATTGCTATGTCATGGTTAACACCTTGAGATATTAGCTCTTTGTATTGCTCGTGAGATTTTTTTAACGCCATCAATGTATCAAGATTTCCTTGTAAAGAGGTAATAGCTGTATTTGAAATTGCTAGTAATTCATCAAGGCTTAATCCGAAATGATTATTTATTTCAACACTAAAAGGAAAGAAAAGGTTGTGAATTTTATTTGATAATTGTTCAACGGTTTGAAAATATTTGCCGTTATATACATTCCCCATATAATTGATCATGGTAATAAAAATTTTTGATCGAGCTTCTTCAGGAGCGTGAATCATGTCGCTTTCATATTTTTTTTGATATGAAAGAAAAATTTTATTGGCTAAGGAGCAAATCATATCCCAGTTTTCACTACACAAGTCTTTTGGCTGATCTGATCTAGCGGAGTTAACTGCTAGGGCGAGGATGTAGTTGATTTGCTGTTCTGGAGCAATTAAAACGCTATTGAATCTATTGGAAATGAGGCTTTGTAAAGTATAAAAAGCCTTTATACAAATTTCTTCTAAAGAAAACTGAGTTAAAAAAATTATCAACTCAGAAATATCTTTTTCTAGCTTATTTTCAGATTCGAGCATATATCAAGTTACCTCTCTAGATATAGCTAGTAACAGAATCAATGTTTTAAATAAAGATTGTTTTAACCTATAAAAATGAGTCCCAAAAACGAGGAAATTTGGGATTAAGATTTGTCAGACTCCTGCAAAATACAAAAGTTTAAGGTTAATTTCGTGCAAAGCTAACACTGGGTTTTATATGGATAATCGTCTTAATTTGTGTTACCAGTATGTTGGTATCTTCAGTGAGTAATTTTATGGTTTTTTATAGCAACAAATTGATAATCATCTTCGTAAGTATTTTTACTTTCCTTTGCGGATCTGATTCAAAAGAAGAAGATGCCTTAAAGACACCCGAGAAAAAACCAACGGCTGTTTTCTCTGGGCCTACGCCAGGAGAAGTTGTCTCAAAATTGCAATCAGAAGTTCTTAAAAGAGATCGCTTTGTTTCTGTTTTTGGAGAAGCAACTGTTGAATCATGGGGATTTGATTGGGATGCGTTAGAGAATCCGGACATATCCTTTGCTGATTCTTCGAGAATTTTTACCATGAGCAAACTCCATGAGAAATTAACAAAAGCGGCAAGAAACCGATTTGATGAAACCTTTTCAGACTTGTATACAAAATTCTTAACCTTACGTGCTCGTATTACAGTTGTGCATGCCGTAAGGCTTGAAACAGTTGCAGATAATTATTTCCATAAAATTTTTCCAGGATCAGCTGTAGACCATGATACAAAAGATGGCGGCGTTCAACTTGGAACTAAAGCAAAGGTCAGTTTAGCGACAGGTGAAGAAAGAATATATCATATCAAAACACATTCAGAAGGGCGTCTTTCTGAAAAAAGTTCGGCGGCTAAATTAGTCAATCCTCAAGAACTTTTGATTTATAAAATACTTCAATACACAGGTTTTGGGTGTGAAACACATTTTCTACAAAGAAGCGCAGAGGATGTCTACATTGCGACATTAGACGCTGGACACGGAGGAAGCTTTGAAATGTTTGTCAAAGCAGCTGGGCGTCTGGGTAAAGGAGGAGACGAGATATATGGTCAATCTTTATGGGGAGTTCTTCAGGATATTCATACGGATCCTGCTCAAAATGATTGGAAAGCAGTGGAAGTATCTATTCAAGGAGATGCGATAGCTCAAAACTTTTTAATTCAGGTTTCTGCTTTAGATGTGTTATCTCGCATTCTTCGCCTTCATGATTTGCTTAATAATACGGAGAATTTTGGGTTCTTACTCAAAGAAGGGGAATTCCCGGCACTGAAGGTTATTGATTTTCGAGTTGCAGATGAAGGAGAGTTCATTGTTGATAATGAACGGTTTGGTGGTTTTTTAGCAGGTAATGGATGGTACAACTATGCAAGTTCACATCGTGCAACGCGATATGGACTCCATGACAGACCGCGAGCAGAAAGAGTTGCTAGTGCTTTACAGATGCTAACGCAAGGTTCATTGTCCAATCTGCATTCGCATGTGGAAGCAGCTTATAGAGATATTCATGCGTATATAACAGAGACCGATGTTTTTACAAATAATATTGCGGAACTGATGGGAAAGTTAAACGTTTTTCATGATGTTTTACATCAAAATATCGAATTTTTTATAAGAAAACTAACGTCTTGGGAACCGGAAGTAGCTTGACCAACGAGAAAAAAAGCTCAGTAACTAACTATTTCATGAAAGCCGTCTCGCATTGAAAATCTATTATATGCATCGAGGGTTTCTTGCTTTAATTGAAAAGGGCGATGATCATAGACATCCTGAGGTAACCAACTAACTTCTTGCTCTAGATCAGCATGAGAAATTTGCTTATACCAAGTGCGCTGTTCTGCATGCCACCGATAGTGGCGGTTTTTAAGCTTATCTTTTGATTCAAAGGGTGTTTGTAAAGCCCAGATTTTCAAGTCTGAAGTTTCTGCAGCATCAAGAAGCCTTTTAAAAGCGTTGATCCCAGATTCAGGTAGTTCCAATTGCAAGGCAGTAAGAAGGGCATGGCAATCTGTAGCTGCACGATGTCCATTAAAATGGAAACCAGCTCTATACAAAAGATGTTCAAGCGCTGCCGATCCAAATCCTTCTTCTCTCCACGCTATTTGGGAAAAAGAACACGCCCAGGCCTTTTCTTGGAAGAAAGGAAAGCGCGCTTCCAAAAAACAACGATCAAATGTTGCGTTATGCGCAATAACCAACGAAACATCTTTAATAAGCTCTTGTATTTCCTCAACATTAAAGCATTTTCCTTGCACCATTTCATTGGTAATGCCGTGGATTTTTGTAGAGGCTGCGGGAATGGAGATACCCGGGTCTTCTAACGCATCATAGGCTTCTAAAACGCGATAGACTTGTCCGGTTTGAGGGCAATATTCAGCAATGACGATACCGATTTCGATGGTTTTGTCTGTTTGAAAGTTTGTACCTGTTGTTTCTACATCCACGATTGCTACTTTTCGTAAAGGAGTAGAAGAGGGCGTAGTGCTATAAGATAAGGGTGGATTAAAAGGTCGAATGACTTTATGGTTCTGATTTTCAAGCCAAGCAATAATGGATTCTATATCAAGAGATTCAAGGGTTGAGAGAGTCATAAAAGCCCTAATTCTTATAATTTTTCTTTAGTAATTTTTTTAGAATCCAATTAGAAAAGCTTTCTCTAGGGTTTTTTATCTGCTCGGATAAGCAATGGTAGTAAAACTCCTGTATCAAAGTGATAGCTTCTAAGCTAGGCATTTTAATCTTTTGAGAAATGATAAAATTATTTAATGTGTCAGCAATTTCTATAAAAAGCTTCTTATCCCAAGGAATTTGATAGATTTGGGCTGGGAACTCATCTACTAAGTTATTGTCTAATTTAAATAGATCCATTTTCAACGTATTTGCGACGGCTACTAAGGTTTCGAACTTAGGATTATTCGTTTTCCCAACTAAGAAGTTCCGCAACGAGGTCGGCCCTAAGCCAGCCATTTTTTCTACTTTGCTGATGGATAAGCTTTTTTCTTCTAATTTCTTCTTAATTATATCTCTAAGAAACTCAGGGTTACTCACGCTAAAAATAGATTTATAGATTATTTCGCCTCTAATGTAGCTAGATTTTTACTCAATGGATACCTATAAAATAAATTGGTTTATAAACTAAAAAATATTTAGTTTATAATCTACAAAAAATTAGCTTGCAAGCTAAAAATAAAATTGTTATACATTCAATTAGTGCACTGATGAGTGGGAGAGTTTTTATGAAAACTAAAAAAAATCTTATGCTAAAGCATATGGCTGGCATACAAAAGAGAGGGGGTGTGTATCTCTTTGAATCTTCATGGAATAAGCCTTATACGGACCGTGGTATTCGAAAAATCATGTCAATGTACTCAAGAAAAGCAGGTTTAAAAGATTCTCTTTCACCAAACACCATTCGTACTTTTTATTAAGTTGGCTGAAGCAACAAGGAATAGAGGATGAGAGGCTCTTGATATATTCAGGACATGAGGGTCGTTATGCGCTGAGCCAGTATCATGATGGACAGAATAGAAAAAAGATTGGA
>Ga0172373_10005866_pt1 | contig 16637 bp, 14 predicted proteins | sample Lak10m_2_FD_114546 | JGI IMG/M metagenome (GOLD analysis project Ga0172373, IMG submission 114546) | Freshwater microbial communities from Kabuno Bay, South-Kivu, Congo - kab_092012_10m | ecosystem: Environmental > Aquatic > Freshwater > Lake | place: Democratic Republic of the Congo...
CGGGATTCAATTTTGCAACAAGTCGGCTGAGCAGATTATTGGCTTGACCATCGAACAAATGCTAGGACGTGGCACAAGCAGTCCAGAATGGCGCACGATTCACGAGGATGGCTCACCGTTTCCGGCGGATTTGCAACCGGCAGCGATGGTGATGCGAACGGGCGAGCCACAAGTCAATGTGGTGATCGGGATGTACAGGCCGGATGGTACACTGGTCTGGATTCTGGTTCATGCACAACCGCTGTTCAAAGACGGTCAAACGAAACCGTATGGCACCGTGATCACCTTTGCCGATATTACCGCCCGCAAACAGATCGAAGATAACCTGCGCCAGAGCGAAGAAAAATACCGCCTGATCGCCGAGAACACCTCGGATGGGATCATCATCTGGAATGCCGCCACCGACCGTATTACGTATGCCTCGCCTGCCTATGATGCGATGCTCGGTCTGGAGGCCGGCACAACGGCGGGATGGACAAGTACACGAATCATGGGGATCATTCACCCGGATGATCGGGGGGCGGTTAAAGAGCTGTTCAAGCAAGCGATTCGGCAGCAGGCCAAATCGCTTGCGCTGGCTTATCGCGTGCAGCACCGCGATGGTCATTACCTGTGGAAGGAAGACCTCTTTACCTTCAATTATGCGCCGGATCATTCCCTTGTGGATACGTATGTCATTTCCCGCGACATCACCGAGCGCAAACTGGCGGAAACGCGCCAGATGGAACTGATGCTGGAGAAAGAGCGCACCGGCATCCTGACGTATTTTATCGAGAAAGCCTCGCACGAATTCCGCACGCCGCTGGCGATCATTAATTCAGCCGCCTCCTTTATGGTGCGGTTGGAAGACACCGAGCGCAAAAAGCTGAAAGCGGAGACGGTTGAACAGCAGGTGATGCGCATCACAAAACTGGTGAACATGCTGCTGATGATGACGCGCCTCGAAAGCAAGTCGGTAGTCGAACGTGTTCCGGTGGATGTGAACCGTATGATCCGCCACGAATGTCAGAGCGTGGTCAAAAAGTACGGCAGCGCGATCCGCTTGGAGCAGCAAATACCGGGGATTTTGCCGATGCTACCGGGCGATTTAAACGATCTTTCGGACGCTTTCCAGCAAGTTCTGGATAACGCTTTCCGCTATACCCCGTCTGAAGGCGTGATTACGGTTCTGGCGGGAACGGAAGCCGATCACCTGTGGCTGGAAGTCCGCGATACCGGCACGGGCATCAGTCCCGAAGCCATGCCGCATATTTTTGAAACGTTCTGGCGGGAAGACAAGCCCCACACCACGCCGGGATTCGGCCTCGGCCTGCCCATCGCGCAGCGCGTGGTACACATGCACGGCGGCACGATTCACGTCGAGAGCGTGGTCGGTCAGGGGACAACCGTTCGGATGACGTTCCCGCTGAACAGCCCGGACAAAACCGCGTAGTTCAGCATCGCTCCCAATCGGCAGCATCTACAGGAATCCCTCTCGCCAGCCGCCTCGCTCTTGAGCCGTGCCGCGCCAAACTTCAATTTCGAGTACAGTTAGGTCAGTAGACAGTCGGGAACGATTCAAGGGATGCGGTCATGCGCTTCAAGATGCAGCATGAAGGCCGGGAAGTCTCGGTCACGCTCGAAACTGCTGCCGATGGCCGGATGACCGCGCACATCGGCGATCACACCTACCGCGTGCAGGCACAGCCGTTGGGGGATGGCCTGTGGCGGGTGGCGCTGGATGACGGTGCGCCGCAGCGGGTGGCAGTAGGCGCAAACGGAGATCGGCGCTATGTGAGCATGGCGGGCGAACACTACACGCTCACGCCGCCACAGGCAGCGGGCGGGCGCAAACGCGCTGTCGCGGCGGGCGATTTGACCGCGCCGATGCCGGGGCAAGTGTTGGCGGTGGCGGTGGCCGAAGGGGATACAGTAGCCGCAGGGCAAACGCTGGTCATCCTCGAAGCGATGAAGATGGAAATCCGGGTGAGCGCACCGTTCGCGGGGCAGGTCAGCCGCCTGCGCGTGACTGCCGGACAGGTGGTAGAACGCGGCGCTCCCCTGTTGGATGTGGAAGCATCCACACCCTAATCGCAGCACCAGTCCATACATGGGGAGGGTACGATGACGATCCGGGCTTTGATTCTGTCAGGTGGCGGTGGACGCGGCGCGTTTCATGCCGGCGTGTTCAAGTATCTGAGCGAAACGCAAAAATCCGGCGTGGATGCTGCCCATCAAGGCGCATGGATGCCCGATATTGTGGTGGGGACATCCATCGGCGCGGTGAACGGCGCGGCCATCACGCAGGGTATGAGTGCTGCCGCGCTGGAAGATTTCTGGCTGAACACCTATGAACACCACATTCAAGGACTGCCGCCCGGTATGGCTGCGCCCACCCGCGCCATCACCGCCCGCGTGATGGAACGGGCGCTGGGGGCGCGGTTGCCACAGGTGCGCTACAGCGGGCAAGCGCCGGAGGAAGATTGGAACCCGCTGCCGTTCCGCCCCGGCTGGTTGAACCGGCGCACGGTGGGGCGCTTTAGCAGCCTGCTGGATACCGCGCCTTTGCGCGAAACGCTGGCGAACCGGCTGAAGATTGACGCGACCCGCATCGCCAACAGCCGCACCGTCCTGATGATCTGCGCCACCAATGTCGAAACCGGACGGCAAACGATCTTCAGCAACCGCTTCATCCCCGCCCGCGAAGCGCCCGATCAGGCGCATCCTGATGTGATTCAAGGCGTGACCATCAACCGCATCGTCGCTTCATGCAGCATCCCGATGGTCTACCCCTGGACACGCGATGAGGATGCACAGGGCAGCGAAGCCTATTACTGGGACGGGGCGGTGGTCGCCAATACGCCGCTGAGTCCGGTACTCAAAGCGGCGCGGGCGCTGCAAGACAGCGAAAACCGCGCTCCCGATGAGGAGCTAGAGGCAGTCGTGGTGATGATGACCCCTTGGCGCGACAAAGGGGAGGATGCCAAACTGCACCCGCGCCCGCAGAGCTTCTTCGAGGCCGTCACCGTCACGCTGGACTGGGCGCTACTCGCCAGCTTCCGCGAAACGCTCAAGCTGACCGAAACGTTCAACGCGCTGGCACGGCAGCAGCGCGAACACCCGATTCCGGGGATGCCGCAGTACCGCGTGGTCAAGGTAACAGTGGTCGCGCCGCCGGAATTTTTGCCCGTGACCAGCATCCTCGACTATCAGCCGCACGCCAAAGGCTTGATCGCGCAAGGCTATGCCGCCGCCGCCGCCGCGTTCGCCAAGCAGTATCCGGCGGGGTGATTATTCGCCGGTGTTGTCGGATGATTTTCCGGCGAGTTTGAGCGCCCGCATCACCTGTGTGCGCGTGAGAACCACCGAGTCGTCATCTTCCATCAGCAGGTCTTTGGGGATGGGGATTTTGCGCTCGGTCAGGTAATCCACCAGCGCATCGCTGAAGGTGCGGGCGGTGGCTTTTGATCCCAGTTCGTCGCGCACTTCGCGCAGATGATCCACCATCCACAGGAACAGGTCGGCTTCGGTGCGGTTGGGAACCTGTTCCAGTGTGTTGTATTTGCGGATGAGCGTCACCGCTGGTCGGTACAGGCTGTCGTACCATGCGGCGGCGGCCTCGCCCAGTTCAACCGGCTTTCCGCGCTGGTGTTCCAGCAGGCTCTTATGCACGTAGACATGCCCTAGCAAGTCGGTATAGCGCGAAGGTTCGCTCAGTTCCAGCGATTGATGATGCGGGCGGGTGTTGTCGAGTTCGGTTTCTTCGAGGAAACGCGCATAGGCAGCGGCGGCGTCCAACTCCTCCGGCGACATATCCGGGCGCAAAGCCACCGAGGTCGGCAGTTCGGTCACATGCGCCTGTATGATGCTATTCCCCAGCTGGCGCGCCACCGAAACGCGGTGGTTGCCATCACGCACAAAGTACAGGTCGTCCACTTTATACAGTTCGACAGGCGGCACGCCCGTCATGCTGTTGATCTGCGCGTAAACACGGCTCCAGCGTTCGCGGGAGGTGCTGCCTTTGGGCAGGAAATCGCGGGTGAAATCGCGGTAGCGCCCCACGCTGCCCACGATTTTCTCCAGCGGAACATCTTGCAGCCCTTTGTAGCTTTCCTCGCGCAGCCGCAACTGCGCTTTGATGTCATCGAAACTGAGCAGCTCGGACGACTGACCGCGCAGCAATCCGGCCATTTCATGCCAGAACGCCCGCCGCCGTGCCGATTGAAAGGCGCTCAAACCTTCGGTGTAATTCATCTGGAAGTTGTCGTCGGACATTTCCAGCCCCTTCTTGCGACCACGAACTTTCGTCCCCATTACAGATTATCACACTATGAGCGACTCCAAAAGGCGCTCGGCATTTCGTTTGTGTCATTTTTCACGAATTGCTTATCGGATGCGGCCTTGCTCGTCAGCGATGTACAATCACTGTCTCAATATGGATATAGTGGAGGCGGCGGCACATGGCAGACATCAAACAGGCCGTACAGGATCAGTTCGGCAAAGTGGCCGCCAATTACCTGACCAGCGCGGTACATGCCGCTGGCGCTGATCTGGCGCTGCTGGCCGACCAGATGCGCCCGTTTCCGGCGTCTTCGGTGCTGGATGCCGGCTGCGGCGCGGGACATGCGTCGGCGGCAGTCGCGCCGCTGGTGCGCGAGGTGGTGGCCTTCGATCTGACGGCGACCATGCTGGAACAGGTGCGGGCGCTGGCGGCACAGCGCGGCTTGGCGAACATTCAGACGGCGCAGGGGGATGTGGAGGCCCTGCCCTTCGAGGATGAACGCTTCGACCATGTGGTTTCGCGCTACAGCGCCCACCACTGGCCGAACCCTGCCGCCGCCCTGCGCGAAATCCGGCGCGTCCTCAAACCGGGCGGGCGCTTTGTGTTGAGCGACATCGTTTCGTTCGACAGCTTCGCGCTGGATACCTTCCTGCAAACCATCGAACTGCTGCGCGATTTGTCCCATGTGCGCGACCACAGCGCGGCGCAATGGCTGGCGCTGTTCGCGCAGGCCGGCCTATCGGCGCAGGTGAACGCCTCGTGGCCGGTGCCGCTGGGCTTTGACGCATGGGTGGAGCGCATCGCCACGCCGCCGCAGAATGTCGCCATGATTCGCGCCCTGTTCGACGCCGCACCTGCCGAGGTCGGCGCGGCCTTCGCGGTGCAGCCCAACCACGATTTCACGCTGCAGGGTGCGCTGCTGGTGGGCGAGAAGCCCGTGCGCTGATTCTAGTCCCCCAACCCCGCTTTTCAGGGGTAGGTTCTTCAAAATCGCGCTGCGTACCCCAGTGCGATCAACACGATGGACAGTACGCCGTAGCCCACTTCCTGCATCCCGACAATTTTGGCGGGGTAGGCGGTGCGCCGTGCCGATAGTCCCCATGCTGCGCGCGCCGTCAGAATCGCCAGCACGAGGGGAGCCGTCACCGGGACGACACGCGCCACCGCCGCCAGTGCCAGCAGCACCGTTGCCGCGCCATGAAAGCCAACAGCCTGCCGTGTTGCGGCTGGTTTTTTGCGTTCCAAACGCAACCGCGCCCGCACATACAGCACCGCAGCCGCTGCTTTGAGCGCGAGAATGGCCCATATCCCCAGCGCCGCCAGCAGTGACCAACCGTGCATCATCACCATTGCGGCGGTCAGTGACCCCGTGACCAGCGCCCCCGCCATTTCAGCGACAGCAGCGCGGCTCTGGTTCTCCACATCATAACGGATTTGCAGCGCCACCAGCGGCAGCGCCAACGCCAGAGGAATGAGCGCAGCGGGGTCAGGCAGCAGCCCCAGCACGATCAACGCGGCAACCAGCACAAGTCCGGCATCCAGCAGAACGAAACGCAACGCCAGACGGGTGCGTGCATATACACGACCTGCACGCCGATCACGGGTCACAACCTTGAGGGGTTGGCGCAGCAGGAACAGCGCCAGCGCCGCCACGCCCAGTGCCAGCGCCGCAGCGGAGGGTGACAGCAGCAGCCCCAGCACGATCGGTTCAAGGATAAAGCTCCAGCCACCGTGTTCAGCAGGCAGCGCCACCGAACGCCAGCGCACAGAGGTAGGGGAAACGGGCGAAGAATCCATACGTTCAACATCTCCTGATCTGTTAAGAAGCGGGGGTGTCGTCGTCAATGGCGTTCATAATGCGGCGGTAGGCCTCATTCAACGCCTGCATTTGCCGGGTGGCGTCATGGGACGGGTTCACATCGGGGTGGATTTTACGGGCGATGCGGCGAAAAACGGTTTTCACATCTTCCGGTTCGGCATCCGCCCGTACACCTAGCAGCGCATAAGCCGCCGCCAGCGCGTCTAAGCCAGCCCGATCAGCCGGTGGCATGTGCTGTTGCGAACGGTGCGCCCGTTCCGCGAAGCCCGCCACCCGATGCCTGCCGCGCACCGTCCCCACCCACGTTTCGACCATCTCCCCGAATAACTGTCGCGCCCCGACCATTTTGCCGTAACGAATATGATGATACGCGCCGTGCGGGTCATAATGCACCGGGAAGATGAACATCTCGCTACCATACAGATCATAGGCGTAGATGCGCTCACCATACAGCGCCGCCAGCGCGATTTCCCAATCCTGTTTTTCGACCACATGCCCTTCCGTCGGCAGCAGCATATCGCACCACAGCAAGAACAGGGTGTGTATCCCACTGGCGTCATTATCCGCCAATGTGTTTTTGATCTCGTAGACCGGAATCGAGCTTTCGATCAAATGAATGCGGATGGTTTCGCCGGAGGCAATGCGCACCTGAATGATGTCGCCGCCATCTTCTTGAATGACCGCGCCAGCATGTTTCAACTGCCAGACGAGAAAGGCGCTGGCTTTATAGGTATCGAACCGAACCACAATAATGCGTGACCTATGCTGAAAAATGGGTCAAGCGTGATTGTAGCGCAACCCCGAAAACGTTGCTCCGATTGGTTCGAGATGCCAAAGCAAAACAGGCCACCTCACGCTATAATCTGAAGCATCATTTTGCTGCCCACGCTGGCTGAACCCTAGAGCATATTCCGTGACCCGTCGTTACGATCAAATTCTTGTGGTTGATATTGAATGTACCTGCTGGGAACGGCACACGCCGCCCGATCAGGAAAATGAGATTATCGAAATCGGGCTGTGTATGCTCAAACCCGCAACCGGGGAGCGCGTCGAAAAGCGCAGCCTGCTGGTGCGACCGGAGCGCAGCACCGTGAGCGATTTTTGCACCTCGCTCACCACGCTCACACAGGCACAGGTGGAGCGCGGCATGAGCTTCAGCGAAGCCTGCTTGATTCTGGAAAAGCAGTACCGGGGACGGCAGCGCGTGTGGGCCAGCTATGGCGACTATGACCGCCAGCAGTTCGAGCGACAGTGCGCGGCGCGGGGCATCCAGTACCCGTTTAGCCCGTCCCATCTGAACATCAAAACGCTGTTCACCCTCATCCGGGGGATGCGCCACGATCTAGGGATGGCGCAGGCGATGGAGCAAATGCAGATTCCACTGGAAGGGCGTCACCATCGTGGGGATGATGACGCATGGAACACCGCCGCCATGCTCCACCAACTGCTAACCGAGCGCAAAGACTTACACCTTTGAGGCCGAATAGCTGATGCGACCGCTGTGGTTTAGTCCTTGATGACAGGAGATACAGGCGGACTAGCGCACCTGCACCCGCATCAGGGCAGGTGATTTGAAGCCCATCGCTACGCCCATAACCGGTTCGGCTGGCTTCCCAACGTTTTCCAGATGGAAACGGCGACAGAAAGTTGCCAGCACCAGCGGCGCTTCCATCAGCGCAAAGCCATTCCCAACGCAGATGCGTGGGCCAGCGCCAAACGGGATATACGCACCTTTGGGCAGGCTTTTCTCGAATTCCGCATCCAACCAGCGTTCCGGTTGGAAAGATTCCGGTTCAGGGAACCAGCGGGAGTCATGATGGTTAGCATACTGGTTGATCTGAATGATCGTGCCTTTGGGAATGCGGTTGCCATCATCAAGATCGAGGTCTTCCAGCGCACGGCGGATAATAAGTATCGAAGGCGGATACAGCCGCAGCACTTCCTGAATCACGGCCTGTAAATACGGCATTCGGCTGAGATCATCCGCCGTCGGCAGTCGGTCGCCTAGTGCGGCATCCAGTTCTGCATGGACGCGCTCCTCGACAGCCGGATGGCGTGCGAGTTCGACCAGTGCCCAGCTCAGCGTGGTAGCAGTCGTTTCGTGCCCCGCAATGAAAAGGGTCATCACTTCATCTCGAAGTTGGTTCTCGCTCATGCCCTGACCAGTTTCAGGGTCAGTCGCAAACAGCAGCACCGAGAGCAAATCCTCGCGTTCTTCGCCTTCTGCCTTGCGCTCCCGAATCAAGCGATAGATGACCGGATTCATGAACGCGACCGCTTCCCGTTTGCGGCGCAGTATGGGCAGCGGAAATGAATCTGGCAGGAACGCCAGTAAAGGCGAACGACTCTGCACAGCCAGCGCCTCGCCCAGCATTTGCATACCCCGCGCAATAGCCTCGGTATCGTCAGAAATATCCGCTTTGAACAGGGCATCCACCACGATTCGCAGCGTGAGCGCCCGCATGTCTGCGGGGACATCGCGCACTTCACCCTTCATCCATGTTGTGGACAGTTCTTCAGTCAGCGCGACAATACGTTCGCCATAACGCCCGATCCGTCCGTGATGGAAGGCGGGCTGAATCAGCTTGCGTTGACGCTTCCATTTCGCCCCTTCGCTGATTAACAGGCCATCCCCGAACGAAGAACGGACGATCTTTTTGATGATTTCGGGCTTTTCCAGCTTATCTGCAAGTTTGACGAGGAGCGTGTGAACATGGTCGGGATGATAGACGAGTACCTGCCCCAAACCAAACGGTGCGGGTAGAAAGACCAGATCGCCATACTCACGGCACATTCCAACTGAGAATCCAATCGCATCACGGGCGAACCACTGTTGCGCCTTGAGCCATGAAGCGGTGCGAGGATGAACGACCATTTTAGGAACTCCTATCATCTCCGAATTATACAGAGTTGATACGATCCTATAATTTTTAGACGTTACACGCCAGCTTACGACACATTAAACCTGAATATCCCGCAGCGCCGCCGCGAACGACTCGGCCTTCGCCAGCAGCGCGGCATACCCCGCCGCATCGGGCGGGTTGCGGCGAAAACGCAGGCTCAACACGCCGTCCGCATAGACCGCGTGCAGGTGCTTGCCGCTTTTGAGCGCAGGGACAATCTGCGCCAACCGCCCCGCAATTCCGGCGGCACCGGCAGCCTGTTCGCTCACCAGACAGTGATAGGCGGCATCGAAGGCCGCATCGCCGCTGGCAATTGTCCGCAAACCGGGGACAGCCAGATCAGCGCCGACACGATGCTGCACCCAGAAATCAGGCGGCGGCGGCGGCGGGGTCAGCGTCAAACGGATGTGGACGTGCGGGGCGCGGCGGCCTTCCCCCGGCCCGCGTTCGCGCCATGCGCCCACCAGCGCCTCGCCATACGGACGCGCCAACCGCACCGCCGGACGGCCTTCCGCCAGCGGTTGCACCATTGCGCCCTGTTCTGCCGCGAACGCCGCCAGCACCGCCGCATCCATCGGGCGACCCCGCAGCAGCACATAGACCATTGCGCCCACCAGAAAGGCGAACGCCCCGACCACCAGACCGAGGATAATCAGCGTAACCGGAGTCATCGTTTCCCCTTTTGGGACTGCCCGAAGGCGATGAGTTCTTCTGCCGCCCGCGCCGCACCGCCGGCCTCGCGCAGCCCTTTGCCCAGCCGCGCCGCCGCCGTCCGGTAGGCTTCTGGCGCGGCCATCACCTGCTCCAGCGCATGACGCAGCGCGGCGGCGCTGGTGCGTCCGTAGGGCGGGGTATCGCCCAACGCCACGCCCGCGCCCAATTCCACCACCCGCCGCGCCACCACCGACTGCTCGATCTGCTGCGGCACAACCACCAGCGGCACGCCGTAGTACAGCCCTTCGTGGACGCTGTTCATGCCGCCATGCGTGATGAACACTTCCACGCGCTGAAGCACGTCCAACTGCGGGACGAAGTTGCGCACGAGGAAGTTGGCGGGAGGTGTCCCCAACGCCTTCAGGTCGGTGCGCTGCCCCGCCGACAGGATGAACTGGGCGGGGCAATCTGCAAAGGCTTCAAAGCACATGCGGTAAAAGTCGTGATTCTGGTTGTTGATCGTCCCCAACGAGATGTAGATCAGCGGTTTGCGCGTGAGCTGGTCGAAGGGAAAATCAGTCTGCGCCGGACGCTCTGCAAACGATGGCCCGACGAAGCGAAAACCTTTGGTCGCCAACTGCGCCGATCCCATCTGAATCTCGGACGAGGTGAACACGATGTTTAGTGCGGCGGTATTCATCACCGCGCCCATGATGCCGATGCCCTTCACCCCGAAGCGGCGGCGCATCCTCCACGCCACCCGCGCATACGAGGGCATCCGCAGCAGCAGCGCCCCCAGCGTGTGCAGCAGCAACGACGGCAGCAGCGGCGGCAGGGTGTCGGGCAGCAGCACCAGTGTGGTGATGGAGGCGGCGGCGGGCAGGCCGAGTTTGACTACTGCCTGCCGCGCCCAACCGCACAGCGAGTCGTAAATCACATAATCCGGCTGTTCGCGTTCCAGCAGGTCGAGCATGAAGGGCATGATCTGTTCGCTCAAATGCACCAGCGCCAGCGCGTTATCAATCACGCTGCCGCCTTGCGTCACCCCGAACAGCGTTAGGCGCTCCTCGTCCAGCGGGTAGGCGGCGAAGCGCACATCCAGCCCGGCATACTGTGGGCGCATCCGTTCGGTGTTGACCACCAGCACCTCCTCGCCCCGCGCCCGCAGTTCGCGCAGCACGCCCAGCGTGGGGTTGATATGTCCGGTGGCAGGGATGTTAAAGAAAATGGTTCGGGACATTTTCCGCTCCGCATGTTTTCTTTTCCACAGCCTACCCAAAGATGAGCAGGCACACAATAGATAGTTCCAAATCCGGTGCGACTCGCTACAATCCCAAATATGTACACCGTTCCGTGAAAGGGCAGAGGGATGTTCAAACAACTACGAGAGCGAATCGGCGCAACGCAGGCTGCGGTGCCGTGGGGGTTGGGCGGGGCGCTGGCGGCCATCGTGGCGTCTTTTGCGGCGGCCATCATCGGGACGACGGTGGCGCTTTCGATGCTGGGGCAGATGGAAGCGGTGATGCTGGTCAGCTGGGCATTCGGCGCGAGTTTGACGGTGATATTCGTCATCTTCACGCGCCGTCAACCGGAACAGGCACAGGCGCTACGCTTGGGTAGCCTGCACCCTTCGCAACTACTGTCGCAGGATGCGCTGCTGTTGCTGCTGATCGGCGTGGGGTTGGCTGTCACGATGGACATCATCGCCGGACGCATTACCGGCGCGTTCCTGCCAGAACCGGAATTGATCGGGGTGTACAGCAATTTTCTATACAGCGGGCAGGCGCTATCGCTGGTGACGTGGCTGTTCGCAATCTGTTTCATGGTGATTTTGCAACCGCTGGCTGAAGAGCTGGTTTTCCGGGGGCTGGCGCTACCCGCCCTGCGCCGGACGCTGGGGGCGTGGTCGGGCTATTTGTTGTCGGCGGTTTTATACGGGGTGTTCCATTGGGTGAGCTATTCGACGGCGCTGGAAGGCTTCGCCGGGATGTGGTACGGCCTGTTATCGCCGCTGATCGCCGGACTGGTGTATGGCGCAGTGCGGCTGTATACCCAGTCCACCCGTGCCGCGCTGCTGGTACATGCCGCCTTCGGGTTATTCGCGCTGGTGAAATTGCTGACGCTGATGGGATAGCCGCGCCTTAAGCCTGATCTTGACCGAGTATGACGACCATCAGATCATCCAGCGTGATGTCCTCAGCCAGCAGTTTCGCATCTGCGATCACACGGGAGGACATTTCGGCTTCCAACGACAGGTACAGCCCTTCGGCGCGGGCGCGGGCGCCGTCACGCATGGGGTAAAGCAGCGCAATGGTGAGTATTTCGACAGCGCGTTCTTTTTCGCCCTTTTGCACCATCAACTCCGCCATTTTGGAGAGGGTATCCATCACCATTAACAGGGCTTCGTTTTTCATGGCGATCTTGAGAGTCTTATGAAACCGATCCATCGCATTCTGATAAGACATCATGATGATCCGTAGCCAATTATTCGCTGCAAGATTTGACAGGAGTATAGCATACGTTGCGGGGATTATAACAGCTTTTTAGAGAATGATTCAGAAGTTTTTCGGAAGTCCTTAATAGTTCTAGCGTAAGGCTCTTGAAAGAATAATTGCGAATTGACTACTGGCCTTTTGTCCAAGCAAGCATGGCGCGGGGGAATTTTCGCAATTTTCACGCATTTTGCCGGCGGGCGGGACGGAGGTCAGGTGACACGAATTTCACGTCTATGCTACACTACTGAGTGAGGAATGGGATGTATTAGCGATCGAGAGTACACCGTGGCGCAAGGCCGATACGCTTTGGAGCACTTTTATTACGGGCAGGTCACGGCTCAACGTGCGCTGCAACCGCTGGCTGCTTCGCCGGGTGTGAGCGCGGAAATCGTTGCGGACGCGGTGGCCTGTGCGTTGATTCCGCCGATAGCCGGGTCGCCGGTCGGGTCGTGGGCATTGGTGCGCGGACGCAGCGCGGTGCCTTTTGTGCTGGTACAGGCACAGATCACCCCCAACAACCTGACGATGATGCACTTCATCATTCTCACGCCGGACGTGTTGCGTTCCGCCAGCGGCAACCTCGGCAACCTGCTCACACTGGTCGAACCGCAAATGCCCACCTTTGAAGCACCGGGCAAACGCTTGCCGCCGATTGCGCTGGCGGAAGTGGCAGCGCCTTCCAATGCGCAGCAGGTGGATGACATCCTTGACCTGATGACCTTTACCCGCAACCGGATGCCCCTCATCGAGCAGTTGCTTTCGGCGATTGTGCAGGGTATCCCGCTGGTGGTGCAAGCCGCGCCGCCCGAACTGGAAACGCGGATCAAATTTATACAGGGTTTGCTGGCGCTCCTGCCGCCCTCGGCGCGTTTCGGCGTGACCTTCGCCACGCACACGATGGACTATACGGCGGTGGACACCCAGATTCGCTTCCACGCAGGGGAACGGCTCTCGCGGCAGATGCTCGTTTTCCACTGGGAACGCGCTAAAACGGGCGGCAATGTGGTGATGGATGATTACAGCCACTACATCACCAGCCAGCTACGCTTGGATGCCGAACTGGTGGCGCAGCAAACGCTGGCGCTGACCAATGTGGCGGCGTGGCGCATCCGGCGCGGCGAAACGCTGGCGCAGGCGATGGGCTATGGCGCGACGCGACTGCGGCTGGACGAGTCCATTTTGAACAACCAACCGGTAGAAGTGGCGGATGTTTCGCGGGTGCTGGCGGAAGACCCCACCCTCTCGGATGATTTGAAGATCGCCTACACGCGCCACCTGCTGGCGTTCGCGCTGGCGCTAGGCGATATGGGCTATGCTGACCCGATTGCTGTCACGCTACGGCAGCAGCCGGAACTGGAAATCGCGGTGCAGAACCAGTTCATCGAGGCGGTGAATGACGGGCAGGCCGGCATCGTCTACGATGCGCTCGATAAGTGGATGGGCAACCCGCTAGGGCCGGTGGGGATGAAATGGGTGGAACTCACCCACCGCGCCGCGCTCACCCATCTGGACTCGTTGGTTGCAGCGCGGGATGTGGGCGGGCTGAACACCTTCCTCGAACAGATTCATCATGCCGAGCCGGGGCTGGAAATCAGCCGCATTGTCCCCAAAATCGTCGAGAAAACGCTGCCGCTGGCGATGCTTGACTCCGATCTGAACATGACCATCTTTTTGCTGGCGGTCAATTACCTCGACAGCGATTTGCTGCGGCGGATGGTGATCTCGTCCAAGTTCACCGCGCAACTGCCGTCCGCCTTCGTGCGCCTCGTGCCTTATCTCACCGGGCAAGACGCGGGTATCGCGCCACCCGGCATCGTGCTAGGGGCTGCCGAAACCTTTGGCGAGGGCTGGCAAAACCTCATTCTCATCCGCATGTCCGAAATGGCAGTGCGGGCGGGACGGCCTGACCTGATTGACACGCCCGAACTTTCGTCCATGATCGGCCTGATTCAGACGGCGTGGGGCGCACAGTACAGTCAAACGCTGGCATGGATCGCCAGCAATATGTCCACCGATGAAGTGCTGGAACGGCTGGAACCGCCCGGCCCGACCTACATCCTCCAACTGCTGCTGGCCTTCGGCGCGTATGCGGAACTCGCCACCGAAATGACCCATCAGGCGCGGATGCTGTATCCGGGTGATCGGCAAGGGGAGTACATCAATACGGTGCGGCGCTTGTTTGCCGAAACGTATGTCCAGACCGAGTTTGTTCCGGCGGCGCTGGAAGCCGTCACACGGGGCGGCATCCGGTCGGTGCCGCTGGCGATGGCCTACATCGGTGCGCTGGAAGGCCACGAGTGGTCATCGGCGCTCGATCCGGTGGCGGATTCGGTCACGCAGATGATGTTTGAAAACCCGTCCATGCTGGAATTTATCCCGCCGCAGGCCATGATTGCGCTGCTGCGCTTTCATATTAAGCGCAAAGATGTGAACAAGACCATCAAGGTCGCCGGTCTGCTGCCCGCCATCGCCACACGCGAAGGCGAACGCGGCGTGAACCTGATCGGGCGCATGTATAAGCTGCTGGACTGGGATGATCGGGTACGGTTGGCGGCGCTGGAACTGCTGCGGCGCTATGTGCGTCAGTCCGACGACGAAATAGCGCGGCGGGCGGTGGCGGCGTTTGGTCGCGAATTCGGGGTGGGCGTGCAGCAGGCGATGGAAGCTACAATCGCCCTCAAATGGCTGCTGGACGGGATGAACCTGTACGAGTATGCCCAGATGTTGCACCGCGCTGCCGAATTTCTGCATGATACGGCGGCGGCTTATTCCGACAAAACTCGCTTGCCCACATCCGGCGCGGTGTTGGGCAACCTGAACAGTATGCCCGGCAACCTGTCCGATGAGGAATGCAACACGGTCGCTACCGACTGCATCGGATTGGGGCGCGTCACGCTGGTATTGGGCGATCATGCCCGCCAAACCCGCCCCCGCGACGCCGAACGGTTTGTGGATATGCTGCTGGTCGGTCAAGTTGCGCCTGTTACCCCACTGGATGCGTTCTGGGCGATGGGCGGTTATTTGACCAAAGGCAAACGTTACCCGCTGCGCATGGAACGGGTACTCAAGCACCCACTGGGCGAACGCGACATTCGCGCCCTGCGCGACGATTTGAATATCACCAACCACTTGCTGCGGGCGGCGCTGCGGGCATTCCCGCCGGATAAGAAGCTGACGATCAGCGTCGAATCCATACGCGGCGCGATGGACAGCTTGTGGGGCGAAGTGCCGCTGGCGCAACAGCGCGAAATCGTGCGTGATCTGGCGATTGACCTTCAGCGTATCGCTGCGCTGCCCGCGATAATCGCGGCAGATGGGAATGTGAAGGCGCTCGAAGACGGTTCGATGGCGCGTAAGCTGGAAGAAGGCAAGCAGCAGCCCAAGAATACGCTGGAGCTTTACCGCTATGTGGCGGGGTTCTTCCGGGCGCGAGTCACCTAGACCGAACGGCGTGCGGACACGGCGCTGACCGTATCCGCACGCCAGCCACTAGCCCACAACACCCATCCCCATTTGTGTAAATTTTGATGCGTTTATCTTAACATTTGAGTCCACAGATATACCCTGTTTTATTTGATTTTGGATACACTCAATGCGGTAAATGATGGATAGCGACGCCTTCACAATCGTCACTTGAATCGAGAGTGGGCGCGGTTGCTTATCCATTATTGATATTGACGTTCACCGCAACCCCGAACCGGGAGGATGATTATGGAAGCTGCTCATGTTCAGGAAGCTGACCGTTTAAAGATTGTGATTGCGCTCTTGATCGCCGTTACCAGTGTGGTCGGCGCGATTGTGGCGTGGCGGGGGTCGGTGGCTGCGGATGCGGCGGGCGACTCGGATACCGCCGGATTACGCGCTGCCATCCATCTCAACGAAGTGCGTGCGCTCTCGGCAGTCACGACTTATGGCGATTACGGCGCGTACACCCAGTACTACCGCGATCGGCAGATCATCGCCGCGCTGGAAGCCGACCTGATTGCGCTGCCAGAAGACGCAGTGGACGAGATTGACGCACTCAACACCGAATTGGCGAACGTCAACGATCAAATGACGGTCGCGCAGCAAACCTTCCCCAACCAGTTCTTGAACCGCGACGGGAGTTACGGGTTGGAACGGCAGCAGGGGCAAATTTTCGCGGACGCGGCGCGGGCAGCAGACCTCGATCCGGTCACGAACTTCTCCGAAGCCGATCAGTTCCGTACCAAAAGTCAGAATTTCCTCATTATCTTTTCGGCGCTGGCGGTGACGCTGGTGCTGCTCACGTTGATCGAAGTCGTGACGGATCGGCTCAAAATGGTGCTACTCGGCGGCGGTAGCCTGCTGCTGGTCGTTAGCATCGTGGGGACGGTTTTGATCGAGATGGGACGGTTAGGAGCGTAAGCAACCCCGCACCTAAAGGTGGGGGCTTTTAACAGCCCAATGCTTACCCGAATCAGCCGCAAGGCTACGTTAGGGACAAATATATAGGCACTTCGGAATACCTCACCAGTTCCGAACGC